>ENA-UPTA01004192-UPTA01004192.1-activated-sludge-metagenome-genome-assembly--contig:-NODE-4192-length-13775-cov-6.568003_pt1 | contig 13775 bp, 11 predicted proteins | sample MGYA00238184_ERZ773361 | MGnify/ENA primary metagenome ERZ773361 (study PRJEB29100, sample SAMN05720205) | activated sludge metagenome | isolation source: anaerobic digester from wastewater...
CCTGACGCCGAACGAGCAGTACACGCACATCAGCCTGTGGTGCCTGCTGTGCTCGCCGCTGCTGATCGGCTGCGACCTGACGCAGCTCGACGAGTTCACGCTGAACCTCCTGACCAACGACGAGGTCCTCGAAGTGAACCAGGACCCGCTGGGCCAGCAGGCGAGCCGGGTCGCGAAGGACGAGGCTCTGGAAGTCTGGTCGAAGAAGATGGAGGACGGCTCGACCGCGGTCGGCCTGTTCAATCGCGACGAGACCCCGCAGACCGTGACGGCCAAGTGGTCCGACGTGGGTGTCAGCGGCAAGCAGCGGGTCCGCGACCTCTGGCGGCAGAAGGACCTGGGCGTCTTCGAGGGCACGTTCGGCGCGGAAGTCCCGCGCCACGGCGTCGTCCTCGTGCGATTGTTCCCGGCGACCAACTGAACTCGAAACAAGACCAGAACACTAATGACTGGAAACGCTCTCGCCGATTCGCGGGAGCGTTTTGCATTTTGGATTTAGGTCATTGGAATTTGTTTCGGATTTCCGAGTCGATCGCGTCACTCTATCGGCCTCGCCCGGCCTTCAGGAGTTCCACGAGGAGCGGTTTGAATTTCCGCATGGCATTGCCCCGATGGGAGACGGCGTTCTTCTGATCGTCGTCGAGCTGGGCGACGGTTCGGCCGAGTTGCGGCACGAAGAAGACCGGGTCGTAGCCGAACCCGCCTTCGCCGGCCGGCTCGGTCGCGATGAGTCCCTCGACGCTGCCGGTCGTCTCGATAAGCGCCTCGCGCGGGCTCGCCAGACACAGACAGCAGACGAACCGAGCGGTGCGCTTCTCCGCCGGAACGCCTTCCAGCAACGCCAGCAGTTTCTCCCAGTTCCGCCGATCGACGACTTTGCGGTCGAGGCCTTTGGCCTTGTCGCCGGAGAATCGAGCGGAGTTCACACCCGGCGCGCCGTCGAGCGCATCGACGACGAGTCCCGAGTCGTCGGCCAGCGTCCAGAGCCCGGTCGCCTGGGCGTAGCCGGTTGCCTTCTTGCGTGCGTTCTGGGCGAACATCGCGCCGTCCTCGATCACTTCCTCCACGCCGGGAAAGTCCGCGAGGCTCTTCCACCGAACCTGGTCGCCCAGCATAGCCCGAAGCTCCCGCACTTTCCCAGGATTCGTCGTCGCCACAAGAATCATCTGTACCATATCGGCACTTGTAACCTGAAACGGATCGTTTGGCAAGGTGGTGTTCACGAGAGGTCGACATAAAGCAAGAAGCTTGTCGGTGGGCTGCATTTACCCGTGAGCTGTTACCCTGTATAATCCCCTGCATGGAACGACACGAGCTACAGGAGCTTCACTACATCACGCCGATATGCAATATGCCTTCGATCTTGCAGCACGGCATCTTGTCGCATGTACGCGCGGCCCGACTTCCGCATGAGTCGGTGGCAATGCCTCAAATCCAGGATCGGCGGGACCAAAAACGTGTGCCAGGCGGTAGGTTGCTCCACGAATACGCCAATCTCTACTTCTGTGCGCGCAATCCGATGCTTTTTATGAGGCGCAACCAACATCACACGATCTGTGTATTGCGGGTGGATCCCGTCGTGATTGACCTGCCGAACGTCGTGATTACAGACCAGAATGCGGCCAGCGATTATGTGTATTTCGCTCCCACCCCAGATGGGTTACGGATCGTTAGCCACGCGAAGACCTTCGCAGAGGACTGGCGGCACCCAGATCAGATTGAGTACTTCAGGCGTAAGGCCGCCAAATGTGCGGAGGTTCTCGTCCCGGATCGAATTGACCCTCGCTTTGTCGTGGGAGTTTATGTATCATGTGAACAGGCCAAGAGGCAAGTTGAGGCATTGGGTCTGGTCTTGCCAGTCTGTATCCAACAACACCTGTTCTTCCTATAAGGATAGGCGGACATGATTGCAGTGCACATCGGTGATGTTTTTGAGTCTAAAGCGCAGACGCTCGTCAACACGGTCAACTGTGTGGGTGTCATGGGCAAGGGAATCGCGCTGGAGTTCAAGACGCGATTCCCTGATATGTACGATGACTACGTTCAGCGATGTCAAGACAAGAAGATGAACCTTGGTGAGCCATATCTCTACAAACGTCTGACGCCGCCGTGGGTTCTCAACTTCCCGACGAAAGATCACTGGCGATCCATCTCACGCCTTGAGGACATCGTGGCTGGTTTGCGATATCTCCAGGCTCACTACCGCCAGTGGGGCATCGTTTCGCTGGCCGTTCCTCCTTTGGGTTGTGGCCAGGGCCAGCTTGAATGGCGCGTCGTTGGTTCTACGTTGTATCGTCATCTGAAAGAACTCGATATCCCCGTGGAACTGTTTGCCCCCTTTGGCACACCGCAGGAAGAACTGAAACCAGCTTTTCTGGATGATGCGACGGAAAGCCGGATCGCACGCTCTCAACAAAGTACATCCTATCGCGTCGCGCCCGCGTGGGTCGCTTTGGTGGAAATTCTGCACGAGTTGGAGAACGAACCCTATCACCGGCCGGTAGGACGAACCACGTTCCAGAAAATCGCCTACTTCGCCACGGAATCCGGTGTTCCCACCGGACTCCAGTACCGTCGGGGCAGCTTCGGCCCTTACGCGGCTGATGTCAAACGACAGGTGACTGCCTTGGTCAACAACGGTCTGATTTACGAGGAACGGCTGGGTCGCATGTTCGCTGTTCGCGTCGGTCGGACGTTTGAGGATGCCCGTCGTGCCTATGCTGACCAGCTCACTCCTTGGCGGGATACACTCACAAAGATTGTGGACCTCTTCATGCGGATGAACACGCCCCAAGCTGAGATCGCGGCAACCGTACACTTTGCAGCTAAGGAGATCAAGCAGCGTCGCAAGGAAGAAACCAACGAAGCAGACATCCTCCGGGAAGTCATGCAGTGGAAGCAACATCGTCGTCCGCCGTTGGAGGAGAAGGAGGTCGCCTTAGCGATTCGCAATCTGAACATGCTCAGTTGGATCGGAGCAAAGGTGAGCGATGATTTGCCTGTGACCGAAGATGACGTGCTAAATGTCTGATGACTACAAAGGACCCTGCAGTTGTTGTCGAACGTCCCTGTGCGGTCTTGAATTTCTGCGTGTGTACAGTCTGCTCGTAGTGACGCCGTAAGGCGTTATCTTTCGTGCCTTCGAGGATATGCCCTCACGGGCCCACTACGAACTACTTGCCGACGCAGAACCGGGAGAAGATCCGGTCGAGGACCTGCTCGTCGAGATGTTGCTGCTCGATGCCGGAAATCGCTTCGCAGGCGGCCCGAATCACCATGGCGACCACTTCCTCGTTGCCCCGGCGCACCTCTGTGACGGCCTGGCGGACGTTCTCGATAGCCTCGGTCACGGCCTGTCTGTGCCGGGCGTTCAGGGCGACGGCGCTGGCGCTCGTCGTGCCCGAAGGCTCTTGCGGCGCGCTGTAGACCGCGTCCTCGATGGCCTGGGCGAGATCCTCCAGACCCCGGCCTGTCTTCGAAGACACAGCAAGGAACTCCCCTGCGAAGGCGCCGGCGAGTTTCGCCCTTCTTCGAGCCAGGTCGTCTTCGTCGCGCAGGTCGGCCTTGGTGGCGACAGGGATCGTCCGCTTTGGCTGAATGAGCCCGCGCACGGCAGCGTCCTCGCTCCAATCCGCCTTCGCGGAATCGACGCAGAACAGGACCACGGCGCATCGCTGCAACGCTTCGATCGCGGCTCGCTGCGCCAGCTCGTCGAGCACGTTGTCGGGCGAGGCGATCAGGCCCGCGCAGTCGAAGAGGACGCACTGGAAGGGCAGGCTGGAGCCTTTGGGCTTTCGACTGGAGGGGTCGCTGCGGCCTACAGTCTCCGGCCTACCGCCTTCCGACGTCAACACCCCGGTCAGGACGTCGCGGGTCGTTTTCGGCTGGGACGAGACGATGCTCCGTTCCCAGCCCAGCAGGGCGTTGAGCAGACTGCTCTTGCCTGCGTTCGGCGCGCCGGCGATTCCGACCGCGGGCAGGTCCAGCAGCTCCTCGCTTCGAATGCTACCGGCGAGGAGCGTCTCCAGGCTCGATTGAATCTCGGACAGACGCTTCGTCGCCTGCTCCCGACTGATGAACTCGATGTCCTCGCCACTGAAGTCGAGACCGGCTTCGATCAGGCTCAACGTGTCCAGCAGGGCAGTTCGGATGCCTTCGGTCGCCTTCGTCAGCCGGCCGCTCAGGAGTTTTTCGGCCGCCTCCAACTGGAGACTGTTCGAGCTGCTGATGACCTCGTTGACCGCTTCTGCCTGGGCGAGGTCGAGCTTGCCGTTGAGGTAGGCGCGAGCGGTGAACTCGCCCGGTCCGGCGGCTCGGCAATCGCTTGCCAGCAGCTTCGTCACCAGGGCTTCGACGAGGCAGGGACTTGCGAAGACATGGAGTTCGACGAGGTCTTCGCCTGTATAGGAATGGGGAGCGAGGAACGGATACAGCCGAGCGTCCACACTCAGATCGTCGTCGATCCGGACGGCCCCGCGGAGGATTGTGCGATCTGCGATTTGAGGGGCCGAGCCGGAGTCAAAGACCCGTTTGCAGATAGAGAGCGTCTGCGGGCCGGTGATGCGAACGATGGATCGCACCCCTCCGACGGCGGAACTGACGGCCACGATCGTGTCGTTGAGATCGTACATGTTTCTCAGGATAGCACGAGGGCGCGACGCTCAAGGCGAATTCGAGCGTCGCGCCCACATCTGAAATCAGAAATCAGCAATCCGAAATCACTTGAACCGATAGAAGGGCTTGGGCTTCTTTTTCTTGACCTTGCCGCCGGTCTTGCTCGTCGCGGAGATCAGGCCCTGGGCCTCTTCTTCCTCGCGTTCGCGGATGTGCTTCTTGATCACATACTGCTCGATTACGCCGGCGAACGTGCTGGACATGATGTACAGGTTCACGCCGGAAGGCGCGGTGTACAGCATCAGCGGGAACATCAAAGGCATCATGACGTTCATCATCTTCTGCTGCTGGGCCAGTTGTGGATTGGTCGCGGCCGACGGCTGCTGCATCGGCGTCAGCTTCTGCTGCAGGTAGAACGCGACGCCCATCAGGATGGGCAGCAGGTTCAACGCGCCCAACTGCCAGCCCACGAGCGGGATCGTAATCGCCGGCCAGCGGATCAGCGCGTCCGGGACCGACAGGTCGGTGATCCAGAAGGGCAGGAACGCCGCGCCGCGGAGGTCGATGCTCGTGTAGATCGCGCTCCACAGGGCGATCCAGATCGGCATCTGCACGAACATGGGCAAAAATCCCATGATGGGCGATGCACCCTGCTCGCGGTAGAGCTCCATGAGCGCCTTGTTCATCTCGGCCTTGTTGTTGCCGTACTTCTTCTTGATCTCCTCGGCCTTCGGCGCCAGCTTGGTCATCCTGCTCATCGCGACCTGGCTCTTCTTGGTGATCGGGTGCAGGATGAGTCGCATGATGAAGACCAGGATGATGATGACGATGCCGTAGTTGCCGATGAACCCGTACATCCAGTTCATGATCCATAGGATGCCGAAGGCCAGCGGATTGATGATGCCCGCCGGGCAGCAGCAGGCCATGAAATCGATCGTCTGGACGAACCCGAGTTCGCGGTAGAGCGGGACCTTGTCGAAGCGGCCCTTGTCCTTGGGGCCGACATAGAACTGGAATTCGTTGGTCCGGGCGCTGTCCGCCTGGCCCGCCGGACTCAGCGTCACCGGGACGCTGGAGACGATGAACCCGAGCGTTTCGTCGCCGGAGTTGTGCTTGGGGTCCATGTCGGGGTTGTAGTAGACGCCCCATTTGCCGCCGACCCAGTCGCCGCCGGGCTTGCCTTGGGTCGTCGGGACCAGGATGGCCGCGAAGTACTTGCTCACCGCGGCGGCCCAGAGGAACGACGAACCGGTCGGGCCCGTCAGCTCCCGATCCTTCGCGACGGTCGCCTTAGACAGGGTCTTCATGTCCTTGCCCACGCTGTTGATCTGGCCTTGGGCGTTCTTGAAGGCGGCGAAGACCTTCCGCATCTCCATGCGATATCCGCCCTCCGGGGCCAGGCCGACCGGGCCGTTCAGCGAGTAGTAGAATTTCTGTTCTTTGCCGCTGAGGTTCTCGACCGCGATGGCGCTGTCGAGCATGTAGGTGTCCGGATGAACGCGGTAGGTCTTTGTGAGCTTCAGGATCGGCTGATCGTTCCCGTCGACAATCGTCGCCTCGAAGGCTGCGGCGGCGCCCCCATCCTCCAGGTTCTCCGCGCCCAGCGACTTCCAACTCAACCGGTCGAGGTGGAGCTTGAGGCCCTGGTCGATGAGAACCAGCTCGCGGGTGGCCAGCGAGAGCGCCTCGCTGCCGTTGGCGCCGATGGGAGCCAGGAACGTCAACGGCTGCGGATTCTTCGGCTCGCGGTCGTCGAACTCGCTGAACGTGGCGGTCCGAACGGCGGCCCCGCGGGAATCGAGGACGAGCCGGTATTTGAACGGGCCGCCCTTGTCGGTCGAGCCGATGGCCACGTTGACGTCCTCGCCTCCGACCGCGCTGTAGAACTCGCCGACTGCGGCCTGGAGCTGACCTTGCGGCTGGGGCTGCGGCGTCTCGGCCGCTGCGACAGGGGCATTGACGTCGGCCGCCGGAGTCTGCGTCTGGGCCGTCTGCTGCAGGAGAATGCAGCCCTTGGAACGCCACACTTTGCCGAGGAGGCCCGATTCGACGATCAGGGAGCCGCACAGCAGAAAGTATCCGGCGGAGATTGCGATGACGGTGTTCTTAACGCTCATATATCGATTCACTTCACAAATCAAACATCAAAAATCACACTTGCGACTATCGTCCATCCTTGAGCCGCTCGGCGTGGAAATTGTCCAGCCGGTCGATCGCGAGGATCTTCTTCATGGTCGTCTCGTAGTCGTATTCCAGCCGGACGAAGTGCACCTTGTTCTCTTCCACGTAGACGTAACTGGCGCGGTTGTCCTTGTCGCGGGGCTGGCCGACGGAGCCGATGTTGATGATCGCCTTCTCGTCCTCGATGATGGGATAGACGCCGCCCAGCTCGTCGGGCAGGTAGAAGTCCGGCTCGTCCAGGAAGACGCCCGGCATGTGCGTGTGTCCGATGAAGCATACGTGCTCGATCCGCTCGAACAGCGTACGGACCTTGGCCGGGTTCGTATAAACGTCATCCGGGAAGATGTATTCGTTGATCGGCCGTCGAGGCGACGCGTGGACGAACTCCATCGTCGTGTTCGTCGGTCCCAACTGGGTCTTCACCAGACGGCGCATGGGCAATTCGCCCAGGAATCGCCATCGCCGGTCGCTCTTGGGCCCGGGCTCCTCCATCTCCAGCACCTCGCGGGTCCAGAAGCTCGCCTGCTCGGCGCCGTAGTTGAAGTTGGTGGGCTCGTAGACCACGGCGTAATCGTGGTTGCCCAGCACGCACCATTCGCTCTTCTCGATCATCAGATCGAGGCACTCGATGGGGTTCGGGCCGTACCCGACCACGTCGCCTAAGCAATAGATCGTCTTGATCCCGCGTTTCTCGATGTCCGCCAGGACCGTGCTCAAGGCCTCGATGTTCGAGTGAATATCGCTGAGAATCGCAAACATAAACCCTTGGATGCCAAACAGTAACAGATTCGCCAATGTCGTAAAACACCCCTTCATAGCACAAAACCGCCCCGATTGCCAGAGCAATTTGGCCGGTGGTTGTGTTGCTCCAAATGCGAGTTGCCCGGCCGGCTCAAAATGCGTATAATGCGACTTTGCCGTAGGTTATGGTATAAACGAGGTGTGTCTTGGCAGGCATCAGCCTTCTCGAAACTCATGATTTGATCAAACGATACTCCGGCCGGTCGGTCGTCAACGAGGTCTCCGTCCAGATCGACCAGCGGAGCATCGTGGGCCTGTTGGGCCGCAACGGCGCCGGCAAGACCACTACCTTTCGCATGATTATGGGCATGGTCACGCCCGACAAGGGCAGGGTCGTCTTCGAAGACCGCGACATCACCAGGCTGCCCATGTACAGGCGGGCTCGCTTAGGCATCGGCTACCTCTCGCAGGAGCCGAGCATCTTCCAGCGAATGAGCGTCCGCGACAACCTCCTGGCGATCCTGGAGACCATGTCGCTGACTCGCAAGGAGCGAAAGCAGAAGGCCGATGCGCTGATCGAGCGATTCGGACTCAAGGAAGTCGCCAAGAGCCACGGCCGTTTCCTCTCCGGCGGCGAGCGTCGAAAGCTCGAGATCGCCCGCGCGATGGTGACCGACCCGTCGCTGATTCTGCTCGATGAGCCCTTCAGCGGCGTGGACCCGATCGCGGTCGAGGACCTCCAGCAGGAGATCCGTCGCCTCGTCGCCTCCGGCGTGAGCATCCTGATCACCGACCACAACGTCGAGCGGACCCTCGAGGTCGCCGACAAGGCCTATATCATCGACCACGGCAAGGTCATCGCCGCCGGACCGCCGGCCGAGATCATCCGAAACGAGCTCGTCCGAAAGAGCTACCTCGGCAACACCTTCGCTGGTCATGAGTTCGACAAACAAGAGTAAGGCGGGCCGTTCGGCTATCGAAAGACAAGGCACACGACATGTTTGACGTCGAAAAATGCAAGATCACACACTACCCGGCTGCCGTGTTGAAGGCGAAGGCCGCGCCGGTCGAGAAGATCGATGACAAGATCCGCCGGCTGGTCGAGAAGATGACGGACATCATGTTCGAGAACAAGGGGATGGGCCTGGCGGCCCCGCAGGCGGGCGTTTCCCTTCGGCTGTTCATCATCACCATGGAAGGCACGCGCGACAGCGTTCGCGCCTACGTCAATCCGACCGTGACCGGGCACGGCGATCTCGAAGAGAAGGAAGAGGGCTGCCTGTCCGTGCCGGGCATCTGGGCCAGGATCCGCCGGCACAAGGAGGCGACCGTCAGCGCGACGGATCTCGACGGCAACCCGTTCACCGAGGAGGCCGAGGGGCTTTACGCCCGCTGCCTCCAGCACGAGTTCGACCACATCGAGGGCACGGTCATCGTGAATCGGATGAGCCAGACCGCCAAGATCGCCCACCGCCGGCAGCTCAAAAAGCTGATGGGAGAGGGGCAGGAGTGATTGTTGATGTTGGTATGAACATTGTCTATCTCGGCAGTGGTGAGTTCGGGTTGCCTTGTCTGGACGCCATGAAGGCGTCGAGGCACCATCTTGCGCTGGTGGTCACGCAGCCGGCGTGTCCCGCCGGTCGGGGACGCAAGCTTTGTCCCACCGCGGTGGGCGACTGGGCCCACAGGCAGGCGGTGCCCGCCGTCGAGAGCGACAACATCAACTCGCCTGAGATGGTGCAGCGGATCGCGGAGTGCCGGCCCGACGTGCTCGTCGTCATCGCCTGCGGGCAGAAGGTCGGACGCGAGCTGGTCGAGATGCCCACGAAGCTGGCGATCAACGTGCACTCGTCTCTGCTGCCCAAGTTCCGCGGAGCTGCCCCGATCAACTGGGCGATCCTTCGCGGCGAGCGCGAGACGGGCGTCAGCATCATCACGCTGGCGGACCGCATGGACGCCGGCGACATCCTCGCCCAGGCGAGAACTCCCATCGGGGTCTTCGAAACCGCGGGCGAGCTTCACGACAGGCTGGCGCAACTGGCGGCGCCGGTGCTGATGGAGACGCTCGACCAGATCGAAGCGGACGCGGTGACGTATACGCCGCAGAATGAGTTCGAGTCGTCCAAGGCGCCGAAACTGAAGAAATCGGACGGGTTCCTCGATTTCCGCGAGCCGGCGTACGTCCTGGCCGACAAGATCCGCGGCCTGTGGCCCTGGCCGGGGGCGGCCGCTTGTTTCACCGGTGCCGAATCGCACAAAACGACGCGGGTCACGCTGGCCCTGGCGGAGGTGATCTGGGGCGAGAATCCGCCGCAGGTTGTGCCCGGGACCTTCGACGAGGACCTCAACGTCGTCTGTGGGGAGGGGAAATTGTCGATTCGCAAGCTCAAGCCCGCCGGCAAGGGTCTGATGGACTTTAAGGCCTTTCTCAACGGTTGGCGCGTCCGACCCGGCGACCGGCTGACGCAGATCGAAGAATGAAGATGGTGCGTATCACGCACCGTTTGACCGACGAAGATGAAGAAACACGGCATGCCCAGTAAGAATCTCAGATCGGCGCGCGCAATCGCAGCCCAGGTCCTGCGCGGATTCGATCCCGTCCGCGACTACGCCGGGCAGATGCTCGACCACGTGTTGGATCAAACCGAAGAAAAACAGCGGGCGACAGACCTCGTCCTCAACGCGATTCGCAACCGCTGTGCCCTCGATTCGGTGATCGCCGCGTTTTCCGGCCGGCCCATCGCGAGGATCGATGCGAAGCTGCTGAGCATTCTGCGAGTCGCGACCTGCGAGCTGGTCTATAATCCCGCGACACCGGTCTACTCCATCGTCGATGAAGCGGTGAAGAACGTCGGCGCCACCGGCGGCAAAAAGCAGAGCGGCTTCGTCAATGCGGTCTTGCGCCAGATCACGCGGCACATCGCCAACCGCCAGGCCGATCCCGCCGGGACGAATCCGAGACGAACCCTGTTCCAGACCGCCGAGTCGGTCTGCGAGTTCGACACGGATTTTCTGCCCGATCCAACGGCCTCGCCGGTCGCGTGGCTCAGCGAGAGTTTCTCCCTGCCCGCGTGGCTCGTGGGCGAGTGGCTCGATGAGTTCGGGGCCGAGCGGACGAAGGACATCTGCCTGGCGTGCAATCGCAGGCCGAGCGTGTACCTTCGCGTCAATCCGCTGCGGACCACGCCCGAGGACCTCCTGTCGAGACTCCGCCACGCGAATGTTCAGGCGGAGCCGGCAACGCCGGACATGATCCATATCGCGGGGCCTCACACAGTGACACAGCTCCCCGGTTTCTCCGAGGGTCTGTTCGCCGTGCAGGATCTCTCGGCCTCGCACGCCGTGCGCGCCCTGGGCCCACAGCCGGGCTGGTCCATCCTGGATTTGTGCTCCGCGCCAGGCACCAAGACGATGCAGATCGCCGAGCTGTCGCGCGACGACGCGAAGATCACAGCGACGGACATCGACCCCGCGAGACTGGAGCGAGTCCGGGAAAACGTCGCTCGATTGGATCTCAAGAGCGTGACGATCGTTCCGCACGCGCAACTGGAACAAGGGGCGACAAAGCCGTTCGATGCGGTCCTGCTCGACGCGCCCTGCTCGAATACAGGCGTTCTGGCCCGACGGGTCGAAGCCAGATTCCGCGTTACGGCCCAGGCGATCCGCGACATCGGTGAAACGCAGAAACAACTGCTCGAGAAAGCGGCGGGTCTGGTCAAGCCCGACGGCCGGATCTGCTACAGCACGTGCAGTATCCAGCGACGGGAGAATCAGGACACAATCCGAGGGTTCCTGGCCCGTCACGACGAGTTCGAGCTGGCGAGCGAATCGCTCCTGCTGCCTGCGAGCGGTCCCTTCGACCACGACGGCGCATACGTCGCCTTACTGATTCGCAAGTAGCGGGTGGACCGTTCCGTGCACACCTTGTTTACAGCATTTCGTCCTGGCTGACGGACATGACTGCGGCCTGCTCGGCCGGTTTGATCGAAAGCGGCGCGCCGAATTGAAAGCCGATCTTGTAGCCGCCGCCGACGGCGATCACCCAGCGGACCTGGCCGGTCCGGGTGACCCCGACGGTGGCGCCCGGGTCCTGCTCGTCGAATCGGGGCAGGGTGAGTCGGATTGTAAGCTGTTGCCCCACCCGGAGTTGGCCGGGTTCGGCCTGGCACGTGAAGGCCATTCCGCCGCTGGAGACGTTCACCATCAGGCCGGAGCGGACCATCTGCGTCTCATCCTCGCCGAACCAGACGGGCCAGCGGTATACGAGTCTCTGTTCTCTGTTTTCGGTGCCGTCCATAGATTCATCCACGAAAGTCATACATTCTGGTGTCTTCGGCAAAGTCGGGCCGCAGGTTGACACGAAAAAAGATGTGTTCGGGAAACGCTGCCCCTGCCAAAATGGCACAGAGTTGTGACAAACGCGGGTTTATCCCGCCTTCATCGACGTCGGACACAGCGAGTCGGCCGCAGCCTAAATCTTTTGGCTATAGATACTTATGCCTCGCCCCTTTGATTCCAGCATGCTGGCACGGGTTTTGCAAGCGTCATACAGAATGTGATTCTGTACGCAATTGGCTGAACGAAGTACCGAGATGGATAGTCGTCGGATGCCAATGACAGAAAGAAAGGACGTTCAACATGAGCAAGATCATCGGTATAGACCTTGGAACAACGATGTCCGTTGTGGCCGTGATGGAGGGCTCGGCGCCTAAGGTGTTGGTCAACGCATCCGGCGGGCGGCTGACCCCCTCGGTCGTCGGCTTCACGGACAAAGGCGAGATCCTCGTGGGCCAGATCGCCAAGCACCAGCAGGTGACCAACCCCGAGAATACGGTCTTCTCGATCAAGCGATTCATGGGGCGACGACACGGGGAGGTCGACTCCGAAGAGAAACTCGTACCCTATAAGCTGACCGGCGGATCAAACGACCTGGTCAAGGTCAACGTGCGAGGCAAGGAGTACACGCCGCCGGAAATTTCCGCGATGATCCTCCAGGACCTCAAGAAGACCGCGGAAACCTACCTGGGCGAGAAGGTGGACCGCGCCGTCATCACGGTGCCCGCCTACTTCAACGACGCGCAGCGCCAGGCGACGAAGGACGCCGGCACGATCGCAGGCCTGAAGGTCGAGCGAATCATCAACGAGCCCACCGCGGCGGCGCTGGCCTACGGCCTGGAAAAGAAGAAGAACGAGAAAGTCGCAGTCTTCGACTTCGGCGGCGGCACCTTCGATGTCTCCATTCTCGACATCGGCGACAACGTCTTCGAGGTCCTCAGCACCAACGGCGACACCCACCTCGGCGGCGACGATCTCGACGCGGTGCTCATCAACTACCTCGCCGACGAGTTCAAGAAAACGGAAGGCATCGACCTGCGTCAGGACCCGATGGCCCATCAGAGACTGAAAGAGGCTGCGGAGAAGGCCAAGATCGAGCTCAGCTCGCAGCTTGAGACAACGGTGAACCTGCCGTTCATCACGGCGGACGCCTCCGGGCCCAAGCACCTGCAGATTTCGATCACGCGAAGCAGGTTCGAGTCGCTGTGCGATCCGGTCTTCGAGCGGCTCAAAGGCCCCTGCTACCGTGCGATGGAAGACGCCAAGCTGCGTCCCCAGGACATCGCAGAAGTCCTGTTCGTCGGCGGTTCCACGAGAATTCCGAAGGTCGATCACATCGCCCGCGAGATCTTCGGCAAAGAGCCCAACAAGAGCCTCAACCCCGACGAGGTCGTCGCGCTCGGCGCCGCGATCCAGGGCGCGGTGCTCATGGGCGACGCCGGCGTCAAGGACATCCTGCTGCTGGACGTCACGCCGCTGTCGCTGGGCGTCGAGACCCTCGGCGGCGTCATGACCAAGCTGATCGACAGGAACACGACGATTCCGACCAGCAAGAAAGAGGTCTTCTCGACTGCGGCGGACAGCCAGACGACGGTCGATATCCACATCCTCCAGGGCGAGCGCGAATTCGCCCAGTACAACCGCACGCTGGGTCGCTTCCAGTTGACCGACATTCCGCCGGCCCCGCGAGGGATGCCGCAGATCGAGGTCGCCTTCGACATCGACGCCAACGGCATCCTGCACGTCTCCGCCAAGGACCTCGGGACCGGCAAGCAGCAGTCCATCGAGATCAAGTCCAGCTCGGGCCTCTCCGACGAAGAGATCAAGAAGATGACCCACGACGCGGAGGCCCACGCCGAGGAAGACAAGAAACGCCGGCAGGTGATCGACCTGAAGAACCAGGC
>ENA-UPTA01004193-UPTA01004193.1-activated-sludge-metagenome-genome-assembly--contig:-NODE-4193-length-13773-cov-8.333722_pt1 | contig 13773 bp, 8 predicted proteins | sample MGYA00238184_ERZ773361 | MGnify/ENA primary metagenome ERZ773361 (study PRJEB29100, sample SAMN05720205) | activated sludge metagenome | isolation source: anaerobic digester from wastewater...
AAAGGGGAGGCCGAGGTGACCAGGCATTCAAGGTGGCGCGAGTGGTAAACTCGCGGAGGGTTGTCCTGCACTTCCTATCTCATTAAGGTTTTTGAGACCCCGCTGTGCAATGGATAGGTCAAAGGTTCTTGCAGAACAGACTTGAGTTGTGTAGTTTCTGTAAAAGAGGTTTCGGTCTTTACCACTCTCTTTCTACAAAGTATAGTTCGTCTCCTTCCATTATCAAAGGCTTCTGATGCAGTTCCCTGGAAGCGAATGCTAAGCATTCTTAAATTCATCTATCAGCCAGAAGCCATTGGATATTTTAGTTATGTGTATCTTGTATGGACCACCTGGTACCTCACAGCCGGGACAGAGATTTTTCTCCATTATATATATGGTAGTTTTGGTTGATTCATAAGCTGGGTATCCACCCTTTTCATATTCTCTCATGTTGTGAATCTTCATTTGTCTTCCATCTTCGAAAACAAGGCAAAAAGTAGCTCTATCGGCATACCTTGAACATTGATAATACTCTGCAATTATTCCGACAAGAGTTTCTTCTTCAGTATAAACTGGCTGAACAACATATTCTTCAGTAGGAACTACTGTGGGAGTAGGCTCTTCAGTGGGAATTACTTTATTACCAGAAGATTGGTTAAGCCTTGTTTGTTCAGTTCCTTCGGTGCTGGTACATCCTGACAATAAGCAAAATGTTATTGTCAAAAAACAAATCACAAAGCTAGCAATGAGCTTTTTTTTCACATAAATCACATCCTAAAGGGACTGGTAAAATAACAACACAAAACTTGATGATTTTCTAAATATTTACTGTTTCCGAATCTTCTTTATGGTTGTATCTCCACAAGTATCAGCCTGTGAGTCAACATCATCTATCGTATCGTCGACAATCAACGGCGTCTGATGCAGTTCCCTGGAAGCGTATGCCGGGAAGATAGCACGACAGAGGTGATAGTGGCATTCGCACATACCGGTTCCATTCAACGGCGAGGTCAATAATGATCCGCAACTTGGACACCGAATGAGGGGAGGATCCTCTCTCATACTTCTGCATACAATGGGTAGGATATTCTGGCTCAGCCTCATGGGGTGTGAAAGTGGATATCACTAACTTCAGGCTTGAAGAAAGTGAACCAATCCTAGCAAGAATCGATTAAGCAGCTCGAAGACTTCTATAATTTTTTTGAGTATCAGGTAGTCCGATACTCGTCGGGATAAAATCTCTTTGTCTCGAAATAAAACCAGACTCCCATCATTTGAACTAAGGCGACCGCAAAAAGACCGAAAATTGTTGCGTATATGGTGAGACCCCCATATGGATTGAGGCTTCGCAACATCAATCTAAGAAAAAGAGCGATGCCGATTGCAAACAAAATAACGCTTACAGCAAGCCGTTTCATAATCTGAATGGCTTTAGATTACTGAAATTTATTCCGTCAATTCATGTTCTTCTCAACCATTCATTGAGATCTATAATATCGGGCGGGTCTGATATTGTTAAGTAAAGAAACGTCTGATTTGTACGTTACGACATTTTTTGATTTGCTTCATTTCGGGCATTGAAAATAGAGTCCCATCCGTTACTATTCGAACAAGATATATTAATGGTGTGTTGGAATAATTTTTTTCAGGAGGAAAGCATGGCATACTGTCCCAACTGTGGTTCAGAGTTGGTATATGAAGAAGCAGAAATATGCCCAAAATGTGGGGTGAGGATTAAATCTCCCCCGCAAGTGATTAAAAAATCAAATGATAAACGTCCTTTCTGGTTCGGTTTAATTGGAGGGATATTGGGGATATTTGGCGGATTGTTTGCGATGGCTTTGGGATCATTTAATGAAATAGTAATGGGGTCCACAGATACGGAATTAATGGGACTAGGTTTTGCCGCAATAATCTTTTCTATAGTTGGGATTGTCGGAGGTGTTTTGGGGAATCACAAACTTGGCGGTATAATGATGATCACTGCAGGAGTATTAGTGTTGATTTTGATCAGTTATTTTGGCGTTTTAACAGCAATTTTGTTTGTTATTGGAGGGATAATCCAATACAAAAGGAAAGATCTTTAATTTTTAAAAATACTTTGGCACAGGGTAACTGTATGATGACTCATCTATTGAGATCAGCCTAATATTCGCGTTCTGCTGGTAAATACCGATGATAATTGAGGATTCCTCCTTTCAACAACACAACTGAAATCAATTTAACAACTATGAGCGGTGCTGGCACCACGAACATGCATAATTCATTTTCATCAGCTGAGCTGGTTCCAGAAGAGAAAAGTATTCCTGTTGGACCTCTTGGAGGATTCCGACCATCTGTTCCCTAGATAACGAGATCATTTGCCAACCGAGTCTTATATGGAAGTTACCGAAGTCGTCCCTATGGATCATTTTTCCCAAAGATACCACATCCGATACGATTCTTTTGATAATACGGTAAAAAGATTATGCCTGCACAAGGATGCTGTGAACGAAAGGATTTCGAACGACATCTGGAAAAATAATCGAGAATAACCTAACCGCCCTCTTAAAAATGTGAGAACTAACTTTATTGTTTTCTACGTACCGCATCGACCCAAACTTTATAATAGCCAAGTTCGTCGTCCTTGTGGCCAAGACATGCTATTTCAAACAGGGCACTCTGTCCAGAACCAAGATCTGATATATAATCTAACCCATCATCAACTAGAACATTATTCTTGTCAAGAAACTGGCCTTTCATAGTAACTGATACAGTGTAAAAATTTTCGTTGGTTATCGTTCCTTTGGCAAGAGGCATACCAGAAGGACTAATTTCGTAATGATGGTTCACAAGCCTAACACCACTTACCACAGCAGGATCTTGAGTGGGTCGAGGTGTTGGTATTGTCGTCTGACTGGTTACAGGATCAAGCGCTGCAATGAATCGGGAGGTCTGACCCGCAGTGACGAAAACCGACGTGGTGAAAGGCTTGTATCCTTCAAGGCGTATCGCAATATTATGAGACCCAACAGGTACATCATAATACGTATGGGGAATTATTTTGTCACCACCGTCATCCAGGCTAACTAAAGCACCTAGGGGGAGTCCAGTCACCTCAATGTTCCCGACTTGGGGGACGCTCGTCTGTGGTTTAGTCGTTTCTATAGGTGCAGCTAAAGATATTCCTATTCCAGATGCCGAATTCGATGCAACTGCCCCAATAATCAGACATATGAGTAATACCGATAGCGAATAGATCGCTATTTGCGTTCCTTTTGTCTTTTTAAAAGGTATATCTCCACAATTCATTTTATTGGCTGTATTGTGTGATTCAAACATCCCATAAATCCAAATTAAAGCAGTCACAATAAAAATGAATAAAACCATAAATCCAAAAAATAGCCCAATAATCGTCACAAACAAAAAAAGCAACCCTTTACCTAGTTGACCATTATATAATTGCCCCAATCCCGGGATTATTGAGAGTAATCCTGCAAAATTAGGATCTTTTAATCCTTCTTCGTGTGTTCGACCTTGACCCGAACCCGATCCGTATTTAACTGGATCTTTAACTCTGACTCCACATTTTGGACACAGCTTGGGCTTTCCAACAGGCCAGTTCCCCTGAGTATACGGCAGGACAGCACCACAGTTGAGACATGTTTCCTTTTCACTATTTTCTTTGGGATGTACTTTTTCGAACGACTGATTGGATATGTTGGTGGATTGAGTAATTCGCTTCTTCTCTTCTATTTTTTTCGTAGCTGTTTCTTTACACTCTTGGGCTTTCTCGGGTTGTCCAACTTTATAATAAGCGAATCCTAGGTTATGCCACGCGTTGGCATAATCCGGATCAATATCTACGGCCTTACGATAGCACTTTATTGCCTCTTCATATTGTTCCTCATCAATTAAATTATCGCCGCGCTTTTTCAAAACCGAGGCTTCTGTGGAGACTTTTCTTTTCTGATCTTCCTCACGTAGTGATTTATCTCCAGGTGTTTGTCCGATATCTTTAACCGATTTTTTTTGGTCATCATCGCTTAATTGAGGAGATTGAGGTTTGCCTAATTCATCGGCTTTCTTTTTCGCTTTTCTTGCCTCATCTGTCCTTCCTAATTTTGATAACGCGAGACTAGAGTTATACCAACCAGCCCATAGATTCGGGTCGAGTTTTATGGCTTTAGAATAACAATCGAACGCAGATTCATAATCATCTTTAAAATAAAACTCATTCCCCTTATTATTCCACCACCTTGCATCTGGTTCAGTTGATTCTGATGGTGGGGGGACTGTTGAAGTGGTGGTAGATTCTGCTATCTCAACATTCGTAAGATCAACAACGTCTATTGAATAATCAAGACGCTTTCCACAACGGTTACAAAAAGTCGCATCTTCTGGATTCTTTCCGCCACAAGATCGACAATAAATATAGTCCATTTCTCACTTTTATCGACTTCGTCGACAACTAAAATAAAGGTAACCAAAAGTGGGTAAATTAAGCCTTTCGCACGAATAATCATTCGATCTATTGGATTTTGGAAGATGAATGAATGGCGGATTGCATCTGGTATAGGATCTCTATTTTAATCAGTTATTTTGGAGAAGTAACGATTTTTTGGTCATAATTACTCATCTTTTCGCCACCGGCGAGGGCTCGGCCTTCGTCAAGTGACCGGGGGGCTGGTATCGCTCCGCTCCGGCGACGCCCTCACTGCGTTCGGTGGCGGCCTTCGCTTCGCTGGATCTCGGTTTCCGGGATTGCTGACGTTCGACCGTGCTCCGCACCGTCTCCCTGCTCTCTCTTCTTGGATTGCTGGTAAGTAGACGCCCGTGATTTCGTCGCAGGCTCCTCATCACCGGCTGCCTGGACCCGCTCCTCGCGAACCGTTGCACGGACCGCTCGTCGCTGATGGCTGAGGGCCCTCCCTCATGTTACGTCCCCGGGTGAGTGCCCGGAGGGTCGAGCCGGGCGGCACGCGGTGCCGGTCAGAGAGCAGCCGCTGAGCAGAGCGGAGAGCGGGTGCAATCTCCAATCATCCAATTATAAATTGTAGATCGATCTATCAAAGACCTTCGAATCGTTAGATTATCCTGGTATTCTTGTTTCCTCATAGCTGTAAAATTTTCAATCAATTTACTCGATCGATTATCGGTGGATGTTCGGAGATTATTAAATCTATCCGACAATTCGCACTAAAGTTTCATAGTTTAGGAACTTAGTTTAACTATATATCTTAAATTTGAGATAGAATTTTCTAACGATTGTATTCAACTGAGTAGTCAAGTCTACACCGCCACTAACACTTTCGCGTTCAAAATTAAAATTAGTGAATTAACTGAGATACGGAGATTTCGTTTAAAATATTTCAATCAAATGAACAAACAATATAAATGTTGGTATTAAATTAAATATAGGAGGAAGTGTAATATTCGATAAAACGATTGAAAATTTTGGAGATGGAATCTCAGGAGCTGCTATTCTTGTAGATTTATGCTGTTTTTTACCTATTGGGATTGGTCTCTTAATTGGGATTTCGGAAATGCCAGCTCCCTTTCATCGTTTTCTATCAGATGTTTGGATTTGGTTATTAATATCAGGGGTAATTTTATTGTTAGGATATTTAATATTTCAATTTATAAGCATTTACAATTTATTTATTATTGATTTGAATACCGCTGAGGCATTTTATGGCCAGATTCGTATTGCGATGAAGAAAAGATTTGATTTAATCGAACAGTTGCTATTTGTAGTTAAAGGTTATTCTGGATTTGAACGCGACACAATGATATCTATTAGTGCATTGAGAAGTGGAGTCAGAACCACGTCGCCAGAAGGTATTGATGATATTGATATCAAATCACAATTAGTACTTAGGAAAATTATTGGAGTGATAGAAAATTATCCTTATCTTAAAACATATTCTATTGTAAATATATTAACAAATTCAATCCAAAACATAGAACATGAAGTTGCAAATCATAGATATGAGTATAATAAAATCATCAAAATATACAATACTAAGGTAGATACTATTCCAACTAATTTTATTGCATTGCTTGTCGGATTTAAAAAAATGGGATATTTAGAATTTAATAATGATATTTTGAATCCACCTAGAATTAAGTTTTAATGTTCAATCTTAAGATCTATTCTACCCATTTGTTTGAGAGCGAATGTGAATCCCAAATATGGATAAATTTATTGCATCTACTGAAATAGAGTATATTAATGAAAATAGAATATAATTATGATAAATCAATTGGTCCAATTATTTTTTTCACTTTTACAAATAAAAAAATTGGATTCTGCTTATGTCATAAGAAAAAAGAAAGATCAATTTCTTTCTTCGGTCTGGAGAGATTTTTATGTTCTAGATGTATTGGAATCTTGTTAGGATATATTTTTGGGTTAGTTCTTAATTTATTTATTATTTTTAGGATCGAATTTTCAATCCTATTCATAGTACCATTAGTATTGGACGGAGTAACACAATTATTTGGATATCGAGAAAGTAACAATTTATTGAGAGTTTTAACTGGAATTTTTTTTGGGGTAGGAATTGTTAATTTATTTTGTTATCTGGCGAAATTTTATTAGAAATCAGTAATTCACTAATTTCATAAGCAGTAAAAGTGTGAAACAGTCTGGATGGATTCTTAGTCTTGCGGTCGTTTAATTCGGGACTTTCAATTTTACTGCGAATTTGGGTTCGAATATTTTATATTATCAATTAACTTACATTAAATTAATGAGTAAAAGATCAACTGATTTTTTTGTGTGTGCATCAACTGTTATAATAGGTATATTTCTTTTTATATTAATAGTGTATTATGAATCTGCCTTTGCTAAAGAAGATGTGGTGACATTATATTTAGGTGACACTTTAATCCTCATCTTATTTATATCACTTATTTTCTTAAGTGTATATCTGGTAATTAAATTCATAAAGATATATAACATTTTTAAAGTAGATAGAAACGCAGCAGATTCAATATTTGGACAAATTAATATTGCAATGAAAAAACGACTTGATTTAATAGAACAATTATTCTTCATTGTGAAGAGCTATGCAAAATTCGAGCAGGATACAATAATAAAAGTTACTTCGCTCCGGAGTTTATCAACTTCAGATTCTCATGAATCGTTAGATAGAATGGAATCTGTATCACACAATATTTTATGGCAATTAATAGCTGTTATTGAAAATTATCCAAATTTAAAAACAAATGAAATCGTCCAATCGTTAACAACTTCAATACAGGGCAATGAGGAAGAAATTGCCCAACACCGATATGCTTATAATGCGTTAGTAAAAGATTATAATATTAGAGTAAAGACAATCCCAACAAATATCGTTGCTGTTATCACAGGATTTAAAAAACTAGATTACCTAATTTTCGAAGAATCAATTACAAAAACCCCATCGATTGAATTCTAGCATTCGTCTCACTCCTAATCTATGAAAAATATACTGGGTAGAAAAATTAATTGTGAATAGTAAAAATTAGTATAATAATGACTATTTATAAAATTCTGTGCTTGGAATCTTTGTAATTTTTGGTTCATACTCGAGATAATCCATTTTTTTAAATTTTGTTAAAAAAGCCACAATATTTGATGGAATTGTATCAACTCTAGTATTATATGTCTTAATTATTTGATTGTAGGCATATCTATATGTCGAAATTTCAGATTCGATATTCTGGATTGAATAGGTCAATGTCTGAACAATATCATTTGTTTTCAAATCTGGATAAGCTTCAGCGATTGCGATAATTCTACCAAGAATTATTCGTGATTCTAACTCAATTCTATGTAATCCGCCAAAATTTGCGGTATTTATTTTAGATCTCATTTCACTAATATTAATCATTGTATCTCTTTCAAATTCTGCGTAACTTTTAACTATAGAAACCAATTGCTCAATCAGATCCATTCTTTTCTTCATTGCAACACGAATCTGCCCTAAATATGATTCAGCGTTATTTTTATCATTACAAAATAAATTATAGATCTTTATAAAATATCTTAATATCATCATTCCAATTATAGAAATAATTATTACTGAATAAATTAACCAGTGATCCCAAAATAACTTCTCAATTTGGTCTCCATAATATACAAACAATAAAAATATTATACCAACACATATAGGACCTCCACAACAAATCAAATAAAAATCACTATCATTTTTTTCATCTGTCATATTTCAATCAAGTTGTATTGTCAATTCATATAGTATTCGTAAAATGGCTCTGAAGAAATCATTGAATCAATATTCCTCATTTTCTACCTAAAGCCAAATGAAAAAAGGTAATTTATCTTCGGGAATTTACCACGTAAAGGGATAATGCGTAGAAATCCCTGAAGTCGAATTTTCCATCATTATTGAAATCGAACGCGCTTCCTGGTTCGTTTCTCTGAATCCATTGTAAATGGCGAGCGAGGAGAATGACATCATTCGCATTCAGTTTTCCATTCCCATCCAGGTCCTCATACCTCCCATCGCCATTGAGATCACGGGGTAATTTTCTCAACCCTGGAAGGGCTTTAACCGGTCCTTCGACGGTAATGTATTTTGATTTCTGGACCGAATTGTTCCCACCATCATTCTCTGCGGTCAGAGTGACGGAATAGATCCCCTGTGTTGAATAGGTATGCACTGGGTTTTGACCAGATGACTTCGAGCCATCGCCGAAATTCCAGAGGTAAGAATCGGGATCTCCGGTTGAGAGATCGGTGAATGTTACTTTGAGTGGGACAATCCCTTTCAGGGGACTGGCGGTGAAGTCGGCGACTGGAGGCAGCGGTCGGTCAATTACCATAATGAATCCTGTTTTCACTTCAGTGTCAGTCGCGGATGCTCTCATCGCCTCGAGGCTAACCGTATAGGTGCCAGGAATTGTATACGTGTGATTTATTTCGTTTAGGTTTGTTTTAGAGGTTGATCCATCGCCGAAATCCCATACTCTTTCAAACGAGTCACCTGTTGAATTATCCGTGAACATGACTTGGAGAGGGGGATATCCGGTTGTGGGGGTTCCCGAGAAATCGGCGTTAATTGTTGCAGGAACATCGAGGTCCAGATGTATACGGGAATTCGCGGAGAATGGATAACTATCGGACCATGTTGTCCCATCCTCATTCACAATCCCACAGCGAGCTGGTAATCCTCCAATAGTAAAGGTCAGTGGGGTTCCATTCGGGATATCGCCAGTGAGGACCAAGCCTTTTCCGATCTCGGTTTCCCCATATTGTCCAAGGATTGTTGTTATGAATGTCGTATTATATCCAAGGGCAGATGTAGTGACTACGGTACCTATTTGAGCTGGATTTCCATATAGGGTTGCGTTGCCGAAAAATGTGCATTGTGGAGGGAGAACCTGGATGACTTGGGATGCGGTGTCTTCACCATCTGGACCAGTGACGGTTAGTGTGACGGTGTAGTTGCCTGAGTAAGTGTAGGTATGGGTGACTTCGGTGACGTTTTCAGCGAATGTGCCGTCACCAAAGGACCAAAGATTATTAGCATGCATGTATAGTGATTCATCAATGAAATTTACGTTTAAAGGTGAGTTTCCTAGTAGCGGAAATGCGGAAAAAGTTGCCGTTAATGGAGAACTAATTTCCACCTTATATGGCTTTGTGGGTATTTGATCTATCAACGTATTATTGGCAATAGTGATATAAGAATAAGAACTATTTTCTTTATCTTCCATTAGGAACAAGGAATAAGAATCATCAGAATTTGCTAAAGGATCAGGAATTACTATTATATTATAGATTCCCGAAGGATACATTATTATGGCTATATCGGCAGTCCAATTACTTACTTCGCCACCATATTCAATGTAAGAAGAATTTGGAATTCCATTTGTTAATTTGTCCAATGTTCGTCCTTTTGAATCTTGAATTTGAAGATCCACGGGGCAATCTGCTATAATTGTGATCCCTTTATATTTTTCACCACCGGTTTGTTTTTGTTCTAAATAAATTTCACGTGAAATATCAATAACCTTATCTGAAAGAATAATTTTCAAAGAAACATGACGAGTCCCTGAATTTTCGTTATAAGTGTGTTTCACAACTAAACTACCCGAGGCAGATTCGCCATCATCAAAATCCCACTCGATGCTATTTATTTTTTCTTTAGCCTTTAGGTTTAACATATTCGCATCAAACAAATAACAGTCATTTGATATCTTATGTACAAAGATCTCAGTTGGTAATCGAGTAAAATCTTGATCGGAAGGATCATTATAATATTGCAGTATTCGAGAAATTACAACAGGATTACTTGGAAGATCAAAATGGTTTATATCAAAAAACCATTCAAAGCTTGCACCCGATAGTCTAGATTGTTCACCCGCCACAGCTCCATCCCCAATATATGTATCAGAGTAATAGGTTTGACCATCTTGTTGATATTTTACACGAGTTGTAGGAACGCCACATAAAAAAGAATAATGCTCATTATAATTAATCCCCGTTAAGACATGATATAGCGTGTCTCTTTGGGTCACATCATCCGACAAACCTAGATTATTATTAGTCTGAAGATCGTTTCGAGCAAATCCAGCTACTTGATAAACGCCAAAATCATAAAACGGATTTTGTTCATCAGCAATCGCGGAACCATGTGTAGCGGGGCCAATACCCATCCATTGTCTTATCTTATTGTCCGTATGTAATTTTTCCATATAGTATCTGGATACCTGAGCTCCCATTGAATGACATATTATATCGATTTCACCATCGTAATTATTTTGAGATCTTTGAGTATCGATAAAATCTTGTAATCTAATAGCATTAGGGATTACTCCGTCATGTGTTTTACCATTATAATCAAAAATCCAAACCGGGATGTCATTCTTTCTTAATTCTTGCGTCAATTTATCCCAGTCCGAAGGTTTTCCATTTAATCCATGGACCAAAACGATGGGTGTTTTTGTGATTGGTCTATTTTCAACATTTATATTCACTTCATGAATGATTCCAGCTGTTTCAACAGGGATGTTACAGTTCCAACCACTTAGGTCACCAGAATAGGGTGAATATGTACAGAAGAAATGGTAATTACCCTTTGCTTTTAAGAGTAAATCTCCTTGATATACGTACTCTTTCCCCGGTGCAAGGGAAAATGAGGCATAAGGAACGAAGTTAGGGTATCCCCAACCAAATGGGAGTTTACCATCACCGGAAGGTGATTGGGCATATCGTCCCCCAATAGTTAGACTTTCGAATGAAACTGGATTTTGCCCATTATTTTTTATTGCAAAGGTAGCACTAATCGTATCGCCTATGTAATATGGTCCTGGTGAAAGAGTTAGGCTCTTGGTAATGACAGGACCTTCCTCTGGTTGTGTGCCACTTGGTGTGGTAAAATACAATCTTGAAGAATATCCTGAATCCACGTCATCATTCCAGCCCGCACTGCTATGCGAGTTCATATTCCAGCGATAATTTAATCCAGGTTCTAAATATCCAGAGTCGATAGTGTAAGGGGTCTTTGTGATATGAATTCCAAGGGCCGTATTGTCAAATACTATGTTTTCCTCTCCATACGGCTCTTTACTTATGTAAAGTCCATACTCGTCAGCACCAGGCACTTCATCCCAAGTAAATCGAGGAGTAAGTGTATCTATGGGGGCATCAGGATCCAAAACCGGGCCTCCTGGACTTTTAAGAACTGGAGGTTCTAATAGTCCTGAAGGACCGGTTAAAATCACTTCGAAAATAATTTCATTTGATACCTTCCCATCTGGATTCACAACCTTTACCGAATATGTCCCCGAGTTGGCAACGTCTGCTTTCAAAATAGTCGCGCCAAGTATCATATTTGAAACATAGACAGTTGACCGATCATTTCCATCCCAGAGGACCTTTGCACCATCAACGAAGTTAGTGCCTCTCACTTCAAGGATGAAGGCATCGCTGCCGGAGGGGAGGGTAGATGGATTTAGGGAGGTGATGGTCAATTTTTGATCAACGGATTCTCCTTTCGAAAATTTCTGGACTCGCTGATTATTATATTCAGAGACAAAGACATTCCCCTCCGAATCAACGGCGATACCCCATGGATAGTCAAATTGCCCTTCTCCAGACCCAGAAGAGCCCCACTTCGTTATGAAATTACCATAACTATCAAATTTCTGGACCCGGCTATTTGAAGAACCCCAATTTGCGACATAGACGTTACCATCGCTATCCACTTCTATTCCAGTCGGTTCGTTAAATTGTCCATCTCCCAAACCATAAGACCCCCATTTCGTTAAAAATGTCCCCTCGGAGGTAAATTTCTGAATACGGTAATTAAACCAATCGACTACGTAGACATTACCCTCTTTGTCCACTGCTATTCCACGAGGATATTGAAATTCCCCGTCATTTGAGCCGTAGACCCCCCATTTTTTAAGAAACGTTCCAGAACTGTCAAACTTCTGGACACGGTGGTTATCCTTTTCAACTATGTAAACCATGCCCTCTTTATCGACCGCAATGTCTACCGGTTCATTAAATTCCCCGTCTTTTGACCCATATGATCCCCATTTGGTAAGGAATGTTCCAGAACTATCGAACTTTTGAACACGGTTGTTTCCACATTCAGTTGTATAAACCTCATTCAAGCCATTAATTGCGATACCTAGTGTATTGTTAAATTCCCCGTTTCCAGAACCGGAAGAGCCCCACTTCATGATGAAATTACCGTTATTATCAAATTTCTGGATGCTTTCATGAGTAAATCCTGAATTAACAACGTAAACGGCGCCATAATTATCTACCGCGATGCCAGCTGGATAATAAAATTGCCCGTCATCCCATCCAGGTGACCCCCATTTTGTTACAAAGCAATATTCTTCAGAACTTGGTGATTGTTGTGTAACAACAACCTGTTTTGTAATTCTATTATTTCCGGCATTATTTACGACTGCGAGCGTGACATCGTAGGTCCCAGGGTTATTGAATGTATAAACAGGATTTTGTACAATACTGCCTGCATCGCCCTCACCGAAATACCATACCCAAGTAGTAGGATTGTTTAAAGACTGGTCAGTAAAATGAACCGTTAATGGCGCTACTCCTGAACTCGGAGTTGCAGTAAATGCGGCAACGGGTGCCTGCTGTGATGCAGTTACAACGACTTGTTTTGTAATTCTATTATTTCCGGCATTATTTACGACTGCGAGCGTGACATCGTAGGTCCCAGGGTTATTGAATGTATAAACAGGATTTTGTACAATACTGCCTGCATCGCCCTCACCGAAATACCATACCCAAGTAGTAGGATTGTTTAAAGACTGGTCAGTAAAATGAACCGTTAATGGCGCTACTCCTGAACTCGGAGTTGCAGTAAATGCGGCAACGGGTGGCAGAGATGCCGCTATGACTTGACCACTTTCCAAACTTAGAATTAAAAAACATATTAAGATGAATTTGCTCATGCTAAATCTCATTTTTACCCCAAATCCTGTGAATATCAGCCCATCAGACTCCCTAAAATACATAAATGGTACTTGCAAACATGAATTTGAGTGTGAGGCAGGTTTAATTCACTTAAACTAAAGTTATTGAATTCGGATTATTTGGCGTTTTCTATTTTCTATTAATATATTGGTGGTTCCGCTTTCATGAGGACTTAAACGGCGTGGGTAGTAGTAGGTGGGAAGAAATAAACAGGAGTGAAGGCCTTTCTATTAAGGCTTGACATTGGGAGAGGTGGCAAATAGCACTCGTCAAAGTATCAATAATATGCGCGGCCACCAATCGGGGCGCATTAAACGCTCCGTTCTACATCCCATCCCTCG
>ENA-UPTA01004198-UPTA01004198.1-activated-sludge-metagenome-genome-assembly--contig:-NODE-4198-length-13765-cov-32.193435_pt1 | contig 13765 bp, 13 predicted proteins | sample MGYA00238184_ERZ773361 | MGnify/ENA primary metagenome ERZ773361 (study PRJEB29100, sample SAMN05720205) | activated sludge metagenome | isolation source: anaerobic digester from wastewater...
TTGACGCCGCTGTTTTTCTTTGGACGTTTTTTCGTTGACAGGTGGTCAGGCTTTTTCTATATCGCATCATCGAAAGGATGAGAATATGCTGAAAAATCAAATGATCCTGCTTGATGAGTTTGCCGGGACGGAACTTCTCAAGGAAGCGGGGATTCCCGTTATGGAAAATGTCCTGATTTCAGAAGCTTCGGATGCTGGTCCGGTGGCTCGCCGCCTGGGCTTTCCGGTTGCGCTGAAAATATGCTCCGAAGCCGTTCCGCATAAAACCGAGCGGGGCGGTGTTGTGTTGAATATCACGGATGAGGCAATGCTGGACAGAGCCGTTCACAGCATGAAAAAGAATTTTTCGGATATTCCGCATGCGCTGCTGATTCAGAAGATGGCCTTGCCGGGTATTGAGCTCCTCCTGGGAGTGAAACGTGATCCCGTGTTTGGTCCATTGGTTCTGGCCGGCTTTGGAGGAATTTTTACGGAAATTTTTCGGGATACAGCCATTGATCTGGCACCGGTGGACGAAAAAAGGGCGGAGGCTTTGCTTCGGCGGTTGAAAGGCGCTGCGCTTTTTGCGGGCTACCGTTCTCAAAAACCTTTGAATATCAAAGCCATAGGTTCTGTCATCGCCGCTCTCTCGCGGTTGATCACCGCCCGACCCGATATTCTGGAGATGGAGATCAATCCCCTCATCGCTTCCCCGGAAGGTGTTGTCGCTGTGGATGTCCTGGTGCGCCTGACAAAAATCCGTTCACACCGTTTTGGGAAGTCTCCTGCCCCGGAATCCGTCGCGCCGTTTTTTCACCCCTCCTCCATCGCCGTGATCGGCGCTTCCCGTAGTTCGGGCAAAGGAGGCAATATCATTTTGCGTAATCTGCTGAAAGCGGGGTTCAAGGGAGCCATACATCCTGTGAATCCTACCGTCAAGGAAATCCTCGGTCTTCCTTCCTATCCGACCGTCCGGGACATTCCGACGCAGGTGGAACTGGCGATGATCGTCATTCCCAAAAATGTCGTGCCTGAAGCTTTGGCCGACTGCGCGGCCAAAGGCGTTACCAATATTATCTTGAGTACGGGAGGATATACGGACATCGGAGAGGCGGGCGCCAGGGAGCAGGAAGCGTTGATCAAACAGGTCCGCCTTGCGGGGATGCGCATCATGGGGCCCAACAGTATTGGCACCATCCATCCGCGAGCCGGTATGGCCACCTCCATTGTCGGTTTGGAGCCGATTCAGCCGGGTGGCGTATCCATTATTGGACAGTCCGGGGTGTTTGCTTCCGGGTGGGCGCGCTGGATTTCCGACACGAAGCCTTTCGGGTTGTCCAAAGTGGCCTGTATTGGCAACAAGGGGGATGTGAATGAAAGCGATTTACTGGAATATCTGACCCGAGATCCTGAAACCACCGCAATCGGCATGTATCTGGAAGGGGTGGTGGACGGAAAACGCTTTATCAAAGCCGCCCTGGCCGCCTGCAGAGCAAAACCGGTCGTTGTGATGAAAGCGGGCAGAAGTGAATCAGGCGCGGCTGCGGTGGCCTCCCATACCGGGTCGCTGGCTGGGTCGGATGCGGCATTTGATGCCGTCTGCCGTAAAACCGGTCTGGTGCGGGTACACCATTCTGAAGCATTTTTCGACGCCCTTTCCGCGTTTGAAAAACTTCCTTTTCCCCAGGGAAACCGTATGGGTGTTCTTTCCATTACGGGAATGGGCTGTGTCGCGGCGACGGATGCCGCAGAAGAAGCAGGCGTTGTTTTGCCTGTCCTGAAGCCTGCCACTTTAAAGCGCCTGGGCGAAGTCATGCCCCCCTGGGCGCCGGTTCGTAATCCGATAGACACCTGGTCGGCTATTGAACAACACGGCTCAAAGAAAGCCACAAGCCACATTGCCCACTGTTTGCTGGAACAGGCGGATGTGGACGCTCTTTTGATTACTTTTGTACTGATGCCGGAAAGCATTTTCGATATTTCCGAAGCTTTTGCCGATCTTTTTCGCCATTATCCGCAAAAACCGGTTTTTGCCAGCTACTACGGCGGAACCGCGCGGGAAATCGCCCACATTCATGAAGGCTTTGCCAAGTTGGGAGTGCCCTGTTACCCGACGCCGGAACGCGCCATCTTCGCGTTTGGACGCATGGTGGAGTATGCGCGGTTTCGCGGAAAATCTGCCTGAACGATCGTACTGTTGACCGTGTGCGTACATTTTGTGCCTTCAGGTGATGATGTCCGCTTCAGCGCAGCTCATAATCTATAATCCTTGCTTTAGGTGAAATGTTCCTGAAAGTTATGGTACTATCTGCAAGCGTAAACCCGACGGAAAATCCGTGCCACGACGATGTCGATTCCTTGTCTTTCTGCATAGGTGTATTATTTTCGGCTTGACAAGGCTTTCCCCCCTATGTTAGGCACAGACCACGTTTCAGAAAGTTGATGGAAGGTCATGTTGGCGGATATTCTCAGTAAAAACTGGTGGTGGCAGGCGAAAAGTGTCTGCCCGTAAGCTCCCGTAAATCATCGAGCATGGGCAAGGAGGATCCTTCCCGTGACTTTAAACGAATTTCAAAATGCCGTGGGAAGAAAAATCCACGGCATTTTTTTACCCGCAAAACGGGAAAGAAAAAAACCCGCCGCATGAATACCGGACCTTATAAAAAAATTCTTATAAAGGAGAGCGTCTATGGAACAGGTGAAAACATTATTGGAAGATCATGAAATACCGAAGCAATGGTACAATGTGATGGCGGATTTGCCCACCCCGATGAAACCGCCGCTGCATCCCGGTACAGGCCAACCGGTGGGCCCCGATGATCTGGCGGCTATTTTTCCTATGAATATCATCGAACAGGAGGTCTCCGACCAGCGCTGGATCGACATTCCTGACGATGTCTTACAAAAGTATGTTTTGTGGCGTCCTTCTCCTCTCTACCGCGCACGTAATTTTGAAAAACTGCTCGGTTGTCCCGTGCAGATTTACTATAAAAATGAAGGCGTTAGCCCTGCCGGATCGCATAAACCCAATGCCGCCATCCCCATGGCCTATTATAACAAGGTGGCCGGAACCAAAAGAATTACCACGGAAACCGGAGCGGGGCAATGGGGATCGGCTCTTTCCATGGCCTGCCAGATGTTTGATCTGGTTTGCCGTGTCTATATGGTCAAGGTCAGCTATGAACAGAAGCCCTACCGGCGCATGATGATGAACACTTGGGGCGCAGAATGCATAGCCAGTCCCAGCAATCTGACCCAGGCCGGAAGGAATGTTCTGGCGGAGCACCCCGATTCACCCGGTTCCCTCGGGATTGCCATCAGCGAAGCCATCGAAGACGCGGTGACCAGCAAAGACACAAAATATGCACTGGGCAGCGTGTTGAACCATGTCATTCTTTATCAATCCATCATTGGTCTGGAGGCGCAAAAACAGATGCAGAAGCTTGGTCTCTATCCCGATGTCGTGATGGGTTGCTGCGGCGGCGGCAGCAATTTCGCCGGCATCGCCACGCCATTTGTCTGCGATAAAATCCACGGCAAAGAGGTAAAAGTGGTCGGTGCGGAACCTACATCCTGCCCCAGTATGACCAAAGGACCGTTTGCCTACGACTTCGGCGATCTGGCGAAAAGCACCCCTCTGCTTCCCATGTACACGCTGGGACATGACTATATTCCCGCACCGATTCATGCAGGCGGGCTGCGCTACCACGGCATGGCCCCCATTGTCAGCCATCTGGTCAGAGAAAAATTGATTGAACCCAGAGCTTATGATCAGCTCAAGACTTTTGACGCAGGCGTCAAATGGGCCCGTTCCGAAGGCTTTATTCCTGCGCCGGAAACCAACCACGTGCTGGCCGCTGTCGTCGATGAAGCATTGCGCGCCAAAGAAGAAGGCAAGGAAAAGATTATCCTCTTTAACTGGAGCGGACACGGTTTGGTGGATTTGGCTGCCTATGACGCTTACTTCGCGGGCAAGCTGGAGGCTTACGAATTGCCGGATCATGAAATTGACCGGGCGCTTGCCGCCATTAAAGATTTTCCAAAACCTTAACCGCTTTTGACTGTTGATGAAAGCCGTCAGGAAAATAAATCTCTTGACGGCTTTTCTTTTTTTCGCCAGACTTTCTGGCCATGAACACACCACACGACTCTAAAATAACACGCTGCCCGAAATTGGGTGATGAAATGACCTTTGCCTACTGTCTTGTCGAAGCGGGAGATCTGCCCTGTGCGCGCATCATCGCCTGCTGGCGAAAGGCTTTTGATGTGACCACTTTGCTCCAATCCATCCTGACTTCCCAGCAGTGGGACAGATTTGACCAGGTTCAGCCAAAGGACAAAATGGAAAGTCTTCTTGAACTCATTGAAAAAGCGAAGGGGCAAACATGAAAAATCTTGATTTATTCAGTGTGGGAACTGAGCAGGACGCACTGGAAACAGCGCCGCTTGCCGAAAGAATGAGACCGCAATCCCTGTCCGACTACATCGGCCAGACGCATCTGACCGGCGAGGGAACGCTGCTTTTCCGCGCCATTCGGGAAGACAAGCTTTTCTCCATGATTTTCTGGGGGCCGCCCGGTTCCGGAAAAACAACGCTGGCTCGCCTTCTGGCAAGTGAAACCAAAACGACCTTTGTCAGTTTTTCCGCTGTTCTTTCCGGCGTGAAGGAAATCCGTTCGGTTATTGACGACGCACGTAATCTCTGGGAAGCCAAAAAGCAAAAAACCATTCTCTTTGTCGATGAAATTCACCGTTTCAACAAAGCCCAGCAGGACGCTTTTTTGCCGCATGTGGAAAGCGGTTTGATCACTCTAATAGGCGCAACCACTGAAAATCCTTCTTTTGAGGTGATTGCTCCCTTGCTGTCACGGACTCGTGTATTGCTGCTTACGCCTTTTACCGAAGAGGATTTAATGACCATCCTCAAGCGTGCCCTGACCGATCGGCAAAGGGGACTGGGTAAATGGAACATTCAAATGGACGAAGAGGCCATCCGATCTATCGTCCGGCTTTCCGACGGAGACGCCCGGACCGCGATGAACAATCTGGAAGCCGTTGCCTCCATGGTGCAGTCCTTGCCTGAGGACGAAAGGGTGATCACGGCAAAATTCGCCGGAGAAGCTTTGCTGAAAAAATCTCTTCTTTTCGATAAGGACGGTGAAGAGCATTATAATTTGATTTCAGCGTTTCATAAGAGCATGCGCGGCAGCGACCCGGATGCAACGCTATACTGGCTGGGACGCATGCTTATGGCCGGTGAAGATCCCATGTATATTTTAAGGCGCATGATCCGCTTTGCTTCTGAAGATATCGGGAATGCCGATCCCCATGCCCTTATGCTGGCGATGGCCGCCCAGCAGGCATTTCATTTCATCGGCCTGCCGGAGGGAGAGCTGGCCATCGCCCAGGCGGCTGTTTATCTGGCCACGGCGCCCAAAAGTAATTCTCTGTATGCTGGTTATGGCCAGACCAAGGATTTAATTCATAAAACCGGATACCTGCCCGTTCCCCTGCACATCCGCAATGCTCCCACCCGCCTAATGAAAGAACTGGATTACGGGAAAGATTATAAATATGCTCATGATTATGAAGGCGCTTTTGTTTCCCAGGACTATCTGCCGGACAAGCTTCAGGGAAAAATTCTTTATCATCCGACGGACGCTGGTTTTGAAAAGATTCTCAAAGAAAGAGTGGAAAACTGGCGGCGGCGGAAAAATACCGGAGCGAAAAAGGAATAAAAAAAGGGAGGCCCGTTGAGGCCCCCCGAGGAGGGAAGAGGGAAGGTCCGATGAAGACCTTCGGGGTTGTTCTTGCTGCCGGCTAATCATTGCCCGTAATTTTTAGTCGACATATCCATCATCTTTTCGATTTTATTTACTGCATGACATGTGCCAAAATTACATAATAAGTGCAATGTCTTGATATTATAGATGATATATGGGCATATCGCATGAAGGGTATATCGAACAGGCAGATATTTCCGGCAAGAAATGTCGGGAATATATTTGGGGTATTTAGTATTATTTAATAAATATAAATACATATATTAATTAGGCGAAATTTTCCAGTAGTTCGACAAAAATGTCGATCTATTTGATCTCAAAAAATGGGGTGTTTAGGAGATTGTTTCAGGAAGCATTTCCCGGGTATGGCTTTTCAAAATGTTTATTCCAGATTTTTTCGGTTACATTGATTTCCAGCAGAGTTATCGCTAAAGATTGGCCGCCGTTCCAGAAGTGATATTTTGGATCTGCATTGAAAGGTACGACAATATTTCCTGATTTGTCGATATAGGGAATGATTTGATCGTTCATGGAGAGGGCTCCTTTTATATCCTGAAAAAACCGGCGCGAAGTATAGTAAAAAAAAACGTGAAGGTCAAAGAGAAAAGAAGCCGACAAATGATTTTTTTGTCGGGAGCTTTACCGTCTTTTGGTAACACCTACCCGGCTGCAGTACTTTCTGACGGGGCAAATGCTGCATCGCGGCGATACCGGCGTACAGGTTTTCCGTCCAAAAGCAACCAGCAAGGTGTTGAAAATGATCCAGTATTGTCCGGGGAGTTTTCCGCGAAGCGCCATCTCCGTCTCCTCCGGTGTTTGGGTGTCCACGTACCCCAGTCGGTTGGAGATGCGATGAACATGGGTGTCCACGCATATGCCTTCTTTGCCGAAGGCCAAAGTGACCACCAAATTGGCGGTTTTTCGCCCGACGCCTTTGATGCTTAAAAGATCGTCCAGATTTTCTGGTACTTTCGATTCGAAGCGGTCAATAAGTTCCCTGCAGGCGTGATGAATGATGGCAGCTTTGTTGCGGTAAAAACCCACCGGGAAAATGGTCCTGGCAATTTCATCCCGTGGAATATTCAGCATTTCTTCAGGTGTGGAGGCAAGAGAAAAAAGCCTTTCCGTTGCCAGGGCGGTAACTTCATCTTTTGTACGAAGACTCAGCAGCGTGGAAATCAGGATCATAAATGGGTCCCGCTGATTTTCCGCCAAGTGCGATACGATGGGCATTTCTCCCGTGGCCAGTTCTTTTTTCAAAATTTTAACAACAACGTTGATGTTGTCTGTCATCATCTTTTTCCTCTTTAGTCGCAAAGAGGCATAATCTTTGATTTGCAAAAAAGCAAGTCCTATCCAAATACGAAATAGAAACTGAAGAAATGCTGAATATCACAGACGAATAATGGATATAAGCGAGAAATCATTCCTCTTTTTTCTTGACAGGGTTTCTTTATTCTTATAAGGCCCCAAATTGCCTCTTTGCGAGTGCTTAGTTGGAGTTTGAAAATTCAGGGAATTGGCATTCCCGATTCTCTCCGATGATCAAGCCAATAAAAATCCATCCTGCGGGTCGCTTCGCGTCTATCCGGAAAACAGGGGAAATGAATTGAGCCGATGCAGAAAACTAAGAAATATCCAATAGATCAACAAAATGGTCCAAGTGCCCGTAAAAAAAGGCTGGGTCAGGTTATTGTCATTGAAGACCGCTGCAAGGGCTGCGGCTTTTGTATTGCCAACTGTCCCCGGCAGGTTTTGCAAAAGTCCTCGACTTTTAATAAAAAAGGCTATCATCCCCCCGAAGTGGCGGATACCACACGATGTGTAAACTGTCATTTTTGTGAAATTCTTTGTCCAGAGTTTGCGATTTACAGTGTCGCTTACGATGATTTTGAGGAGTGACTCTCCAAGGAGATTGGTTTTGGTTGCAAAAGAGGTTTTAACAGGAATCCACTTTATGAACGGCGATGAGGCCTGCTGCGAAGGGGCGCTTGCCGCCGGATGCCGCTTTTTTGCCGGTTATCCCATTACGCCTGCAACGGAGATTGCAGAATCCATGTCGCGCCGTCTTCCGCAACTGGGGGGAATTTTTATCCAGATGGAGGATGAAATTGCTTCGATGGCGGCGATTTTGGGCGCCAGTTGGGGCGGTGTGAAATCCATGACCAGTACCTCCGGACCGGGCTTTTCCTTGATGATGGAAAATATCGGTCTGGGAATCTGTACGGAAACTCCCTGCGTGGTCTGCAATGTTCAGCGAGGGGGTCCCAGTACGGGTCTTCCCACGCTTGTGGGGCAGGGTGATGTGATGCAGGCGCGCTGGGGGGCTCACGGACATTACGAAATTATTGCGCTTTGTCCTTCCAGCCCGCAGGAAATGTTTGATATGACCATACGCGCTTTCAATCTCAGCGAATATTACCGATTACCCGTTCTGATTATGGCGGATGAGGTGGTTGGACACATGAATGAGCGGGTCATCATTCCGCGTGAAGATGAAATTGAAATTGTCAACCGGCGCAAACCTTCGGTTTCCAGAGAAGATTATCAGCCCTATGAAGCGGATGATGACGGAATTGCTCCCATGGCCAACTGCGGCGACGGTTACCGGATCCATATTACGGGTCTGACCCATGATGAACGGGGCTATCCGGCCATGAACGCCGAGGGGCAGGAAAAAATGGTTGCCCGCCTGGTCTATAAAATACGAAACAACCGTGAAAATATTATCCGCACAAAAAATTTCCATCTGGACGATGCGGATGTGGTTGTGGTGTCATACGGCATCAGTGCCCGATCGTCCATGCAGGCTGTTCGTCATGCCCGAAATGAAGGTATGAAGGCGGGATTGATCAAATTGGAAACCCTCTGGCCGTTTCCGGAAGAACTGATCCGTAGTGTCGCTCCCCAGGTAAAGGCGATGATTATGGCGGAAATCAACGGGGGACAGATGGCGCTGGAACTTGAACGCTGTGCTGCGGGGGCTTGCTCTGTGAGCCTGGTGTCCAATTTCGGCGGCGCGATTATCCACCCCGGTTTGATTTACAATGCTATTGTCAGGGCGGTAAAAGGAAAAATATGACCACGTCAAAACCGATAAAACCTCTTCCTCCTCATCCGATGGATTCATTATTGAGAACGGAAAGAATTCCGCATATCTGGTGCCCCGGCTGTGGTATCGGCACCGTTTTTGGAGCGGTGCTGGCCGCGATTAAAAATACCGGGTGGGATCCCAATTCCATTGCGATGGTTTCCGGCATCGGATGTACCGGACGCATGGCCGGTTATATCAAACTGGATTCATTTCATACCACACATGGGCGTGCGCTTCCTTTTGCCACCGGACTGAAGCTGGCGCGTCCCGAAACCAAGGTGATTGTTGTTTCCGGAGACGGAGATCTTTTCGCCATCGGCGGCAATCATTTTATTCACGCTGCGCGCCGGAACATGGATTTAACGGTGATTTGCGTTAATAACCTGAATTACGGCATGACAGGGGGACAACAGGCGCCCAGCACGCCATTGGGAGCCAAGACCACGACTTCGGTCAGCGGTTCTCCGGAGGAGCCTTTTAATTTCAGTTATCTGGCGTCTGCCTGTGGAGCGACGTATGTAGCAAGATGGACGGCGATGCAGGTGCGGTCGTTGCGCAGTTCCATCAGTGAGGCGCTGGAAAAACGGGGCTTCAGTTTTGTGGAAGTCATTACGCCCTGTCCATCTTCTTTCGGCCGTCGAAACCGCATGGGCAGTGCGTTGGAAATGCTGAAGTTTTATCAGGGCCGTTCGGTTATCCGGGGTGATATTGATCCCAAAGACGCTGTCATGGATATCGATAAAGAAATTGTCGTGGGGAAGTTTGTCGATATTGAGCGTCCCACATTCATGGATCACTATGAAAAATTCAACCGTTCTCAAATGCCGCAGTGGCGATCCATGCATCCTGAAACTTCGAAAGGGCGGTGAGGGCAATGCCGGACAAGCGAGAGAGACATATTCTGATCACCGGTTTCGGGGGGCAGGGGATTGTGCTGACCGGAGATATTCTGGGAAAAGCGGCGACGCTTTACGACCATAAGCATGCCACCATGACGCAGAACTACGGGCCGGAAGCCCGGGGGGGAGCGTGTTCCAGTCAGGTCATCATCAGCTCGGAGGAAATTCTTTTTCCCTGCGTGGAGAATCCGGAGATTCTGATTTGCATGAGCCAGGAAGCCTATCTGAAAAATGTGAAATCCCTGTGCGCCGAAGGCACATTGATCTGGGACACGGATCTGGTGCACACCCGCAAGTCGGACATGCATTTTAAATCATTCCATATTCCCGCCACGCGTTTTGCGGAAGAACTGGGAACCAAGATGATGGCCAACATTGTCATGCTAGGATTTCTGTCAGCGGTTGAACCCCTGGTGCATGCCGAAGCGCTGAAAAAAGCGGTTCTGGACTCTGTGCCGCCCTCCACAAAAGACAGCAACCTGCATGCTTTTCAAAAAGGAAGAGAATACGGGGTATCTGTTGTGAAAGGACTGGTCAAGCCTGAACCGGGGAAGCATCAAGATTAAGACAAGCGTCAACGGTATCGGTGAGGGACGGTACAATTGTTTCGGCCGGCATCTATCCGAATGCTGTTTGTGCCGCGTGATGCTTCAGGTCGTTTGATGCCGGTATCTGTATGTTCCGAATGAATGCAAGATCTTGAAATTAATTGTTTTTTAGGAAAGAAATCACCTCTCCGATGTCCGGAAGCTCCGCGATAGGATAAACCTTTACAAAACAAATCTTGCCCTTTTCATCAACAAGCACGTTCGCTCTTTCTGAAATACCATCCTTTTCTCTGAAAAGGCCCATTTTTTTTGCGACATTGCCGTGAGGCCAGAAATCTGCCAGAAGTCTTGTATGGATTATTTTTATAGACTTCGCCCAAGCTGCTTTGCAGGGAACGCTGTCTACGCTCAGGCCGAGCGCGACGGTGTTGAATTGATCGAAGATTTTTTTATTCTTCTCCAGAGACTGCATCTGCTTTGTGCAGACAGGTGTCCATGCCAGAGGATGAAAGGACAATAAGATACGCTTGCCTTTCATGCCGGAAAGCGTAAATTCGTTCTTGAATTGATCTGGCAGAGAAAAATCCCTGACCGCCTTGCCCGGCTGCAGAATTGCTTTTTTAATCATCATGCGCCTCCTGGAATAAGTGGGTTTCTCGTTTTTTTCCCTACTTGCACTATAGGAAAAAGCCTTGAATTTGTCAAAGAAATGATATCAAGAAATGATATCTGGATGTGACGGTGGAGAAAATTTTCATATTGATGAACCACTTTGCGAGTTGACAAAGCTTGCGGCGCTTTCTCCTGCCACGAATCCCGTTGAAAAGGCGGCCTGCAGATTGTAACCGCCTGTGTCCGCGTCAATATCCATCACCTCACCGCAGAAGTAAAGCCCCGGGCATTTCTTTGATGCCATGGTGCGCGGATCAATTTCATCGAGCGCGACACCGCCTGCTGTCACAATGGCCTTGTTCAGCGGCAAAGGGGCCTTGACATTGAAGCGCAACGCTTTGAGCAGATCAACGATCTGATTCCGTTCTGGAGATGTGATTTGATGTGCCTGTTTCCATTGGCCGATACCGGCGAGGACCATGAAAGGGTCGATCATTTTTGCCGGTAGATATTCTTTCAAAATGCCTGGCATTCTTTTTTTACTGTGTGAATTCAAATCATTCTGCAATCTTTTTTTTAATTGATCTTTCGTCAAGGCCGGTTTTAAATCGATTAGGACGGATACGGTTCCGTTTTCCAGGGCATCCACGACGGCCAGGCTCATCAGAAGAATGATCGGTCCGCCAAGACCGAAGTGCGTGAAGAGCATTTCACCGAAGCGGCTTTCAATCAGCGGCGGTCGGGGAGTTTTCTTTTCTCCTCGTCCGTAATTGCAGGAGGGAACAAGATCTGCGTCTACCATGGAAGCTTCTCCCTGAAACGCTGTGGCGCGGACATTGCGCAGGGATACGCCCTGCATGGATTTGGCCAGTTTGTCCTCGCGCACGATCAGCGGAACCAATGACGGTCTGGGCTTCACGATGGTGTGTCCCAGCGTCTCGCTGATACGATAGCCGTCGCCTGTTGAACCGGTCCCCGGCCAGGAAGCGCCACCGGTTGCGACAATAACGACCGGGGCGGAATAATTGCCGCCGGCGGTTTGAACAGTAAAGCACGTAACGGCGTCAAAGAGCACCTTGTTTACACCGGCATTGAAGATAGTATGCACTTGGTGTTCCGAAAGGAATTTCTGCATTATCCGTAACACGTCTCCGGCGTTGTCGGATACGGGAAAAATTCTGCCACCACGCTCCACTTTGGTGGGTAAACCGTATTGATGAAAAAAATTAATTAATTCCGGGCGAAAGAAACGAGAAAAGGTGTTGTGAAGAAAGCGGCCATTTGTTCCATACATGGAGATAAAGGTGTCCAGATCTGCCGTATTGGTCAGATTGCAGCGCGTCTTGCCGCTGACCAGAATTTTTTTTCCCGCGCTGTCTGTTTTTTCCAAAAGCAAGACACGGGCCCCTTTTTGGGCGGCCCGTCCCGCCGCCATCAGCCCTGACGCGCCGCCGCCGATGACGATGACATTGGCGCCATGGATTGGACCGGTTTTGTTTTTCATGAACACCTCTTCCTTTGGTATAAAGCTAGCACAAACAAACAAAGAGCGTCAATGGAATTGCCCGGTTGTGATATCAACAGGCCTGTGTTATGGTTTCACCCACTTCTGAGACAAGAAAGGTAATAATTGTGCCGGTACCGTCCAATATTCTATCGTTGACGGCGGCAATGGTTCTGAAAGTTCGGCCGGTGGCTCATGCCTGTTTAAGACGATGGAAAAATCTGGCCAAAAACATTCCCGATCCGGAACTGCGGAAACAGGCGCTGGCCAGCATGGAAACGAAAAAATTTCACTGTGAGGGCGGTTCGCTCTACGGTTTGCTCGCCGAACAACATTATCGGGAAGCGATTGAATTTATTGTGGCTTATCAGACCATCAGCGATTATCTCGATAATCTTTGCGATCGCAGCACATCACAAAATCCTCAAGATTTCCGTGCCCTGCATGAAGCCATGCTTCATGCCCTGACGCCGGATACGCCCACAAGCGCATATTATCGGTTCCGTCGTGAACAAGACGATGGCGGTTATCTGTCGGCATTGGTGAGTGCTTGCCGCTCGGTGATCCATCGCCTTCCTGATTATCCGTCTGGTGCGCCGTCAGTCAGGGAGCTGGCGAATGTCTATATTGATTTACAGGTCAACAAACATGTCCGGTCGGATGAGCGTGTGCCCCGCCTGCAAGCATGGTTTTCCCGTTTTCAAAAAGATTTTCCGGAAATGACCTGGTATGAATTTTCTGCATCCGCTGGTTCGACGCTGGGGATTTATTGCATCGTTTCGTTGCTGTTTCACAGAAAAACGTTGGAGCATCTGCCCGAAAGCATCCGAAAGGCATATTTCCCCTGGCTCCAGGGATTACACATTCTGCTGGATTACCTGATCGATCAGGAGGAGGACCGAAACGGATCAGACTTAAATTTTTGTTATTATTATGAAAATATAGACTGTTTGTACAGGCGGATCGGTCATTTTTACCATCAGGCGCAGGCGAAGGTGAGTGGCCTGCCCGATGCCCGGTTTCACCATCTTATGATCTACGGTCTTCTGGGAATCTATCTGGCTGACCCCAAGGTCACAAGACAAAAAGATGTTTTGTCTCTGTCCCGAAAACTGTTGCGATTGGGCGGAATGGAGGCATTCTTCTTTTATTGGCAATGCTGGATTTATCGGCGCTGGATTTAATTTCCGCAGCGTTTTGGTTTGCTTGCGGCTGATGTTGTTTCTGGATGAAGATTGAAAAAAAATAAATCTTTACGGATGTCTTGAAATGATTATTTCTTGACTTATGAAAGAAATACACATAATGGCGTCCCCGCGGGAAAATGGTATTCTACTGAAGGAATG
>ENA-UPTA01004202-UPTA01004202.1-activated-sludge-metagenome-genome-assembly--contig:-NODE-4202-length-13759-cov-5.282983_pt1 | contig 13759 bp, 23 predicted proteins | sample MGYA00238184_ERZ773361 | MGnify/ENA primary metagenome ERZ773361 (study PRJEB29100, sample SAMN05720205) | activated sludge metagenome | isolation source: anaerobic digester from wastewater...
TTGATGACCTTGGAATCTGACCTCTCATGCCTGAAATCATCGACCTTGTGGATCAAACTGAATATTTCATTCCGAACCTGACCGTACATAAACTTCGCACATTCAAAACCTGCAAACGGCAATATTTGTTTCACCATATCCTGCGCCTGCGGCCGGCCGAACGGCCAGTGAGTTATAAAATGTCGGTTGGATCTGCTTACGCAGCAGGTCTCCAGGTCTATCGCACAACCGAAGGAGACCTGCCCGCTGCTATGTTCACCGCAGCCCGCGAATACATCCTCCAGACTGGCGTCACAGACTACCGCCAGCTTTACAATCCAGCTCTCCTAATCAACATGCTTCAGGCATATGATGTTGCTTGGCCATACTGGGCAGACTACCGCCCGTTTATGTATCCCAATGGAGAGCTTGGGGTCGAGAATGAATTCCAAACCACCCTGGAGATAACCTACGACAAACATGAACTAATTTATTCCACCAAACCAGACGCAATCTATGTTTCTCCCGAAGACAAGATTATTATTGTTGACGATAAGTCTGGTTATGGTGGCGGCAAAGAAAGCCAGAACGCAGCATATCAAATCGACATGCAAATGTGTATGTATCTGCATTGTGCTCGCGAGAACGGCATCCCAGCACACTCGATTGAGATTAGGAATTGTCGCTATCTTGCTAGTGGCGTGCATTGTTATCCTAATCCTGTTTATATTTCAGACAAGATCGTTGACGAGACCGTCCAGCTGGTTAACTACATTGCGGAACAACTGACCCGCTCGGATTGTTTTAAACTTTATGCAGACTACGCAGCAAACTACCACTGCACCACCTGTCCTTATTTGGACATTTGCAGGTTCGGGCGGTGGAGTGAGGATCAGTTTGAGATCAAGGAAAAGTCTGAAAGATGACCAACAACGACGAGCGATACTTGACAAACGTGATTGATCCGCCGCGTGACAACGACGAATACCTGGCCGGCGCGCTCTATGCGTTGTTTGATGGCCATTCAGTATGGCTGCGTTATGATGACAAGTTTCAATACCGTATCTGCCTTGATCCGTCAGAGGTAGACGCGTTGGTGAAATACCTACAAGGCGTGCGAGCGTCACAGAAACGACGGACGATGCGAAAGAATGCTAGGCGACGGGCGTTTGATAATGAGAGGGTCATTAAGTCGTCGGACAGAGATGTGTGATGATGACCAACCAGTTTGAAGCATGTATCCTCATGCAAGCCAATGACATACGTTCATTGGTCCACTAAAACACAAGGGTCTTAAACTGTGAAACCCGCACCAATCCTCGACCTCGGCGCCCCCGGTTCCGGCAAAACCACCGCTCTTGTTACGGTGCTTGGAGATCCTGACTTCAAACTTATCTATCTTGCTACCGATCCCAACGGCGAGCAGGCGCTCAAACACGCACTTGATAAAGTATACCATGTAAAAGATTGGCAGGGCCGGGTGTTTGTTAAAACCATCTCTCCCGGCACCGGCACAATCCAAGGGTTGAAAAACCTGGCCGACATCATCGGCAACAGCACCTACCAGGATCTTTGCAAAAAAAGCCGGGTGGCCGGGGAGGATTTCCGCCAATACAACAGACTCATTGCTGCCATGGAAGATTTCACCTGTGATTGGTCCGGCACCAAGCTCGGGCATCTGGCAGCCCTGCCTTATGGTTATGTGCTTGGGTTCGACGGTCTCACGGGGTTGTCCTCGATGTGCCGGGATCTTGTGATTGGTGCCAAGCCTGCTCTCCATGAAGGTGAATGGGGCGTTGCCATGAACATGGTCGAGCGCACCATTGCAATCCTTATGACCTTGCCCATGCCAGTGATTGTCCTTGCCCACATCGAGCGCGAGGTTGATCTGATCACAGGTGAGACCAAAATCATGGCAAGCACACTGGGAAAGAAGCTCGCCCCCAAGCTGGCCGGGATGGGATTTGGTGAGATTATTCTCTCGCGCAAGGAAGGGGATAAGTATTTTTGGAGCAATACAACTCCTGGCGTGGACACCAAGAAAGTTATCCTCCAGGCCGGCAATGACATCTACCCCTCATATGCACCGTTTTTCGAGTATTGGAAACTTGCAAAAGGAGACACGACCCCGGCCACAACCTAACACCTGCTTGAACTAATCTAACTCTCACTTTCAACCTAAGGACTATCATCACCATGTCTGACAAATCCCCCGAAGACCTCGCACGCCAAGCCATCGAGAATGCCAAGATCCTTGCCGAAATGGCAGGGGACGGCGATGTTAACACCGACTATACCAGGGTTCCGACTGGCACCTATGTTGGAACGCTTGATCCAACCGTGGTCAAGGAAGGTGAGAGCATCGCCCAGCTTCTTGGGCCTTGGGGCAAGAACAACGATTACTACGCTCTTGCTCTTGCGTGGAAGCTCCCCGACGATGTTGCCCAGAAGTACGGTGCAACAACTGTGCGGCAGCAATTCAAGGTGGATCTCATCCAAGATCCCCTGACAGGCCGCACCAGGTTTGCCAACAAGAACGACTTCGTTAACGCCAACGTCGAACTTGGCAAGCTTCTCAAGGCTGTCGGCGTCAGCTTTGCCGGGTTCAAGGTCTCGGATTTGTATTACAAGTCCGCTTTGCTTGAGGTTGTCCACGAGGAAGACAACCGCGATGCAGACAAGCCGGTTGCAGAGCGCCGGGTTTATGCTAAGGTGGGCAAGGTCTCCCGCCTTCAGTCCATCTAGCTAGGCGCTCGCCTGGAGGCAGGGTGGTTTGGGTGCTGCATAACCTAGATCACCCTGCCAACAGGTTAGGAAACAAAGGGTTTCATAAATGGAAAACGAAGAATTCTTCGAGGCCTTCATAGACGGATTTATGGAAGCTGTTTATCAAGTCAGTCTAGATGTTCATTTACTTAACAAAGCTGTTGCCAGAACCTGGCTGGATTTATGCGAGGTTTGGGCAGACAGCAAAGGTGAAAACAAACGACGCCCAACTATTGTCGATGCTTGGAATGCAACACCTGAAACAGACAGACCAAAGGTGACCTAGCCATGGTTGACTTCACTCCCGCTATTGAAATCATCAAACGCTTCGAGGGCATCACAGACGGTGATCCAACCACCGTCAACCTCGATCCCTATCTCTGCCCGGCTGGTTATTGGACCATTGGATGGGGGCATGTGGTGAGGGATGTTTATGGCAAGATGATCAAGGGCAGAGAAAATAAGCTGAAAGCCAAAGCTATCTATCCCTACGGCATCAGCAAAGAACAAGCCCACGAGATGTTGGTTGCAGACATTAGGCGTGTTTGGGTGGAGCTTGAGCAGGTGTTGTATGAGGATGGCACGATCTTTTCTCTCAACAACAACAACCAGCTTTGTGCTTTGATTAGTTTTGTTTTTAACATCGGCGTCGCTGCATTCAAGCAATCTATGTTGCTCCAACGGCTGCGGGAGGGCAGTCTTGGCGCTGTTCCAGACCAACTCAAACGCTGGAACAAAGCAGGCGGCAAAGTGCTAGCAGGTCTCAAACGTAGGCGTGCGGCCGAAGCGGAGCTGTGGCTCACGCCGGAGGGCAGCGCATGAAACAAACACCTGCAGAGCCGAGCCGAGCTCTCAGAGGCAACACGGCGTCAACGCTTACTGATCTGCTTGCAGAGGTCCTAAGAGCACAGCCGAGGCTGACATTCCCTTCTCCCCCCGAGCCGATCGAGCTCGGGTACGTCGAAGACGATGCGCGCCGGGTGCTTGAGATTGTCCATATGGCACTGTTGCGGCTCGCAGATCAGGCTGGCCCTGGCAGCGAGGTGCAGACCTCGGTTGACGCCATACTGAGGAGTGTTGGCGAGGTCGTTGTGCTCCGAGCGCGAGGGGAACTCGAATGAAACAGACCATACCCGACCAGATCCGCGCCGCCATCAGAGAGTTTGGCCGCGCTACGGAAGACGAGATTGCCGCCGCGTTGCCGGAGGAGGTCGGCGAGTTGACGAAGGCCGTTCTGCAGTGCACCTACGAGTTAGACAAGAAGGTAACTGCCGATGACATCCTCGCAGAGGGCGTCCGGGTCATCGCCATGGCCGTGCGCTTTCTTGTGAACTTTGACCGATACAACTACGTGCCGGCATCCCAAATGAAAGATGAAGATGATCCTCTCCAACGAAGAACTTTCCCTGCTTCTCCAAGGCGTTGTTTATGGATTTGTGTTTGGAGCTTTTTTGATTAGTTTGACCAAGTAAACAAAGAGAGAGAGAGAAATATAATGCAACCAACATCAAAAATCGACGACTCCCTTGGGCTTTGCTACGACGCATATGCTTGGGCAGGAATAGCTCCCGTAGCTGATACGTCGCCTTGTGATGCGTTTGTAGACGCACTAGCAATTTGGCCTTGGGGCGCTGGTAATTACCCTCCATTGAACTGCGCCATCTCTGCCGAATGGGCTCGTCAAGGCGCTGCAATGACAGGTATGTTAAATGAATTGGAAGGGCCGTTGCAGGAGTTTGGGAATTGGTAGCCGCTAAAGCTTCACTCACAGTCATCTACCCCGCCGAGCTTCCTGACTTTCGTGTCGAGGCTTGGGAGTTTTCAGATAACCATTGGGAAATGTTAGCCACTAGAGACAACATCAAACTCGTCACCAGCGCAACCACCTACGACCAAGCTATGAAAGCATTGATCTCAGAATACAACCACTACGACGGGTGGCCGCTTGGGAGGAAACAGTCAAACAATCCCGCTTCTGTTGCGCCGGCCGCATGGCGAGGGCTGAGACAAGAAGAGCTAAAGCTCGCCGCACAACCTAGCTCGTTCGAGCTTAGTCCACTTCAGGATATGGACAAGCTTGTAGCTGAAGCAAAAGCAGAAAGGGCAGAGATGATGCAGGTTTGTTTCCGCAAAGCCTGGCGCTGGCTCAGGGAGTGGTGGCTTGGGTTGGTTATTTTTGTGCTGATTGTCGGCACGCTCGCGGTGTTTCATGGTGAGTGGAGTACAAAGGTATGGGTGGAGACAATTCGATGATCCACGGGTTTATCACGATCAGGATAATCGGCCCAGATGACGGGGCTGATGCTGACTTTACATTTGACATTCGCGAGATCCCAGAGAACCCGGAGCTGTGGCAGGCGATTTACGATGCCGGGTTCGAGTGTCGGAGCGCCATCTACCAAGCGGCCCACAGGCCTACGACATAGAAGATGTGTGATGACTGACACCGAGAGAGAACTAGAACTTCTCAAGCTAATCCGCCAAGAACTAAACATCCCAGAACCGCACCAGGTCCAACTCGGTGTTGAGACCAGGTGCAAATCAGTTAACACCCACCCAACCCCACGGGAGTTACAGTGCTTGGAATATCTAGCTCTGGGGAAATCAGCAGAAGAAACAGCCATCATCTTGAACATCTCCCCTAACACAGTCAACTGGCATCTCAAGCGATTGTTCAAGCGGTGGGACGTGGTTAAACAAACCCAGGTTGTGGCTGAAGGGTTTAGGAGAGGGTATCTGAAGTAATGGACCAACACAACATCACAATCTACACAGACGGCTCTTGTATTGGCAACCCAGGACCCGGTGGGTGGGCTGCGCTTCTCATGTGTGGTGAGCATGAGAAAGTCGTCACAGGCAACGACAAAGACACCACCAACAATCGCATGGAACTGACAGCGGTGATTGAAGGGTTGGCTTGTGTCAAATCCAGAAATTCTAACATCACTATTTATTCAGACAGCAAATACGTTGTTGAGGGCGCCAAGTCTTGGGTCAGACGCTGGAGATTTAACGGTTGGCGGACGGCCGCCGGGAAGCCTGTTATGAATATGGATCTCTGGCAGGAGTTGGTGAAGATCACGGATAAGCACACCATCAGATGGCTATGGGTCAAAGCGCACAACGGAAACAAACACAACGAGCGGGTCGATGGCCTGGCTCAAGCTGCTGCAATGGAGATGCTTTGATGTGTTACTCGAAACTCGCTGAACAAGTCAGACGTGACATCGAACTTCAAGAATACCAAAAGCTTCTCAAGCTCAAGAAACGAGACAACGTTGGTGTTAGGTGGAACTGGATCTTGTTTTGGATGGCTGTGGCTCTGACCGCGGCTTGGACATGGGCCACGTTGGCTTTGGTGATGGAGAAGGTTTGAATGCCAGCCCCCGCATTCACAACAGGGCCAATCCCATCCAAGATCCTTATCGTCGGCGAGGCATGGGGAGCTACCGAAGCTAAGTATAAGCTCCCCTTCATGGGCGACAGCGGGTGGTTGTTGAACGAGCCATTGCAGGTGGCTGGTCTCAGCCGCAAAGACGTGGCGGTGACGAACATCATCCACGAGCAACCGCCTCGTAACGACATGAGGTTTTATTTCAATGCTGAGGGTCATGACCATTGGGGGCTAAAGCCTTCGATCAAAATCCTCGAAGCCCTCAGCCGGCTCAAACAAGAGATTGCTTTGTTTCAGCCTGAGGTTATCATAGCCTTGGGCAACTACGCTGCGTGGGCTTTGACGGATTTTATGGATATTAGAAAGGTCAAGGGTTTCGGGTCTGATTTCAAATCCACCGCATCTCAGCCCGCGCCGGTGGGAATAATGAAACGTCGGGGCAGCCAGCTAAGGCTTAGACCAGAGTTAGAATTTAGAAATGATGGCACCCGGACCTGTGTGATCATTACCGTTCACCCAGCCGCAGTGCTGCGCCAATACACTCTCAAACCTTTTTTGTTTGATGATTTCAAACGAGCAGCCAGGGGTAGATGGGAGGAGCCTGAGTATAAGTTTTGGCTCTCCCCTACATTCTCCGACATCGCAGACGCGCTTCATATCTGTCGAGCCGCTCCGACCTTATCAGTTGACATCGAGACCATCCCCGATTGGCCCACAACAGATTGCATCGGCCTAGCTTGGAACGACCGAGAGGCAATCTGTATCCCATTTCTAGACCAGTATGCTAAACCCTACTGGCATAGAGACGAAGAAATAACTATCAAGAAAAACATCCGGTCGTTGCTTATGTCGCATCCTGGAATTGTTGGCCAGAACTTTTTATATGACCAAGCCTACCTGCTCCGGGAGCTTGGGGCTTTTTTCTACCCTGATCACGACACCATGATTGTAGAGCACTTGTTGAAGCCAGACCACCCCAAAGGCCTGGACGTTTTGTCATCTGTTTACTGCCGACATCATAGATATTGGAAAGATGAAAGCAAAGGCCAGGACGGCAAGAGAGATGTTAAGAAGTTGTGGCAATACAACTGCGTTGACTGTGTGGTAGTGCCTGAGATCAAGCATCATCAGCTTGCAGAGGTTGCCCGGCGGGACTGGCATGATAAGCTAGCTGAGCGCATGGCGGCCTACCGCGGAGCCTTTGAGATTATGAACAAAGGCCTAAAGATTGATTTCGAGGTTCGAGACAAGCTGGCAGCCCAAACCAAAACAGCAATCAAAAACAGGATCGACTGGCTTGCTTGGATGCTGCCTGCTGAGATGTTTACCTCCGGCGGCAAGCCGTGGTGGAACTCCCCTCAGAAGCAGATGTTTTTGTTTTATGATAAGCTCCAGCTAGCACCTGTTATTAAGCCTGGTACCAAACGCAGAACAATCGACAAAGGTGCGATCACGGTTCTTAAAAACAAATACCCGGCATTGAAGGATATTTTTGAAACCCTAGAAGAACTCCATAGTTTAGAGATTAGTTTACAGGTGTTAGAACGCAAGCTTGACATCGACGGCAGACTAAGGTATGCTGTCAACCTTGCCCGCGCGAAAACATTCAGGTGGTCCACCGGGATACATCCTTTTAAGATCGGCTGTAATATGCAGAATGTCTCGAAGGGAAATGAGAAGGTGGAGTTTGAAGAATGGGATGACGAGGAAGATGAAGACGATGGAGAGGAAGAATAATGACCGAAAAACTAATGCGTTGCGCCAGCAAGTGTGAAAACATTCTTTGTGGAAGAAACAAACGTAACGTAACACCAAAAGACGAAGAGTCAGTTGTTTCATGGTCGGCGTTTCAGTTTGATTGTACTGCATACACACCAAACTTGAGCGACCCCGAAACCACAGATTGGATAGTAAGCACGCTGGTAAAACTTGGTGCTAAGTTTGGCGTGCTAAGTAACCACTTTATCGAAAGACAAAAGGAAATCGCCGATGATGAATGAAAAGTTTAACGTCCTCGACCATGGGTATGTTATGCTTGTGGACGTGATGGGCAGCGATGCAGAGATTGCCCGCGCGGCCAGGGTGTCGTATCTGAAACAACCGAAGGAAGAACCCACAGCTGAGCGGGATGCTAAGCTGATTGAATACCTTATGAAGAACCGCCATTGTTACCGTGCGGATATGGAAGTCCTAACTGTTGATGGGTGGAAGCGCTGGAGTGATTGTCGTAACTATGAGACCTTCCTAATACCAGACCCAGAAACCAAGGCTTACACAACAGAAACTCTGCCTGTTCTAAGCTTTGACTGTGACGAACGTTTGCAGACTTTTTGTAACAACCGAATGTCTTATGCAGTCACTGCAGATCATAGGATGTGGTATAAGCCAAAATACCAATCTAGATACCAAATCTTCAGGGCAAGTGAGATGCCCCGCTGGGGGCATTTTGAGCCAATAGCAGGATACAGGTTGATTTCAGACTCCTGCAAGCCAGACCCTGTAGGAAAGTTGATAGGGTTCATCCTAGGAGATGGAGGTTGGGAGAATAATAATGTTACCTTCCACCTAAAAAAACAACGAAAAATAAGATACTTGGAAGACCTTCTACATGAATTGGGGCTCTTCTTCGTCGCAAAACAATCTTCAACGCATGTCGATGGAAGGCTTTATAAACTAACGAAAACTCAACTAGCACGTCTAGGTGTGTTTGACTATCTATCTCCAACAAAGACCGAAGACAAAGCCCTTCTACAGCTACCTAGCGAGCATTCTATATTGAGAGGTATCTTAGACGGGTTGATCAACAGTGACGGTAGCGTGAGCACAGAAAGACCGGGACAGATAAATTTCGGATCGACCTCCCACAAGCTCACTAAGCTATTCGAGCTGCTCTCAGCTATGTGTGGATACGATGCGCACCGTGTAAGCGTGAAGGGTGATCTTATTTCTGTAACAGCTTACAGCCCAGGCAGAACCACACTTGAAGCTAGATTGCAATATTTTAGCACCAGCCCATACAAAGGTAAGGTGTACTGTGCTACGTCAAGCACCGGGTTGTTGGCTGTGCGTGGGATGGAAACTGAGTTTGGGTTTGTCTGTGGAAATACTTCCCCGTTAGAAATGGCCGAGTTTAAGTTTGAAATAAAAATGCCCATCTTCGTTGCCCGCCAATGGGTGAGGCACCGGACGGCAAGCTTGAACGAGGTTTCTGGTAGGTACTCGGAGCTTCCTGAAGAATACTATGTCCCGGAGATCTTCGTCATCAACAAGCAGGACACCAAAAACAAGCAAGGCCGGGGAGAAAGTTTTTCATTAGAAGAAGCCATTGCCGTGCGAGAGCTTATCAACGAGAGCTGCAAGGCTTCGTTTGAAATCTACAAACACCTGCTCTCCAAAGGCGTGGCTCGCGAGCTAGCAAGGGTGGTCCTCCCACTCTCGACTTACACAACAATCGTCTGGAAAATGGACCTTCACAACCTGTTGCATTTTCTCAAGCTCAGGCTAGACCCTCATGCCCAGCTTGAGATCCGGGCTTATGCAAAGATTATCGAGAAGATGGTAGCGGAGTTTTTCCCTGCCACGTACAAAGCTTGGGTTGCGTGGCGCTGAAAGGAGCTGCAAACATGACACTTCACCTGATGATCGACCTTGAGACGCTTGGCACGGGGCCGGATTGTGTAATCTTGCAGATCGCGGCTGTGCCCTTTGATTCAGCTGGTTTGCGTCCTAAGTTACATGATTTCTTCTTGCCCAGGCTGGACATCGATGAGCAGCTTAAGCTCGGGCGCAAGATTGAAGATGGCACCCTGCGTTGGTGGGCGACCGGACACGCAGATAAGTTTGGTGTCATCATGAGCACCAGAGTTACAAAAACCTTTTACGAAGCGTTGAGTGAGCTTTGTGCTTATATCAAACGCATGAACCCAGCTTGTATCTGGTCCCACGGCGCAACCTTTGACATTCCGATCTTGACTCACGCTTTCTACCAATCTGGGCTTGAGTGGCCCTGCAAATACAATTGCTTCCGCGACACCAGAACCCTGCTGTGGATGGAAGGCATTTCAAGTTTCGCAGACATCCCAGAAACAAACGAAAACGCCCACAACGCTCTGGCAGATGCTAACTACCAAGCCAGGTGCGTGTCGTTGTTGTTGGGAAGCTGATCATGCTCACAGCCAAAGAAGCTGAGGTTTTCTCCAAACTCGAAGCCGAGGGCGCAACGCACCTAGACAACTACAAAATCTCGCTCTCGTATCCGTTGATTGCCCTCACCTTGGGCAACCAATCAAACTACATGAACGTTGCCGCGGCCGAGCAACTGGTGGTTGACATCCAAGCCGCGGTGGCGAAGATCCAAGCCATAGCCAGAAAGGCAGCAAGCTGATGGCCAAGATCAGGGTTCCTGATGTTATCTACCTAATCGATCCCTGTGGGGAGTTTTTCGAGGACGGTGTTTGCACCGAGTGCGGAGACACCGAGGGCTTCTGTGATAACACATATGATGATGGCCCGTATTGGTGTGCTGATCGTCAGAACGCTACTGAAGTAGCTTACAAAAAGATCGAGAACTAACCAATGGTCGCACGCACAACCTGGCTCCCGAACCTCCGCAAGCTAATCATCCCAGATGAAGGATATGAGTTTGGCTCTCCTGATCTTGCGGGCGCCGATGCCCAGGTTGTAGCGTGGGACTCTGGAGCAAAGCTGCTGAAAGAAGGCTTTCGCTCTGGGATGAAGATACATGCGTTTAATGCGATTAATATGTTTGGCAGTTCTGTTGCCGGGGCGGACGGCAAGAATGAGCCCTATTACTCCTTGTGCAAAGGTCTTTGCCACGCTTTTAATTATTACGGCACCCCCCGTGGCGTGGCTGGGAAGGTTGGAATAACCGTAGCTGAAGCCGAGAAGTTCCAGATCCGCTGGTTCCAGATGAACCCAGAGATCCCCAGGTGGCATAAGAAGATAAACAACCAACTAGTTTACAACCAAACCATCACCAACGCCTTTGGCTATACAATCACCTACCGTGACCGCTACAAACCAACCTCGCCCGGCGGCATGTCACCATTGCTCCCAAAAGCTCTAGCTTGGATCGGTCAAGGCACGGTGGCGTTGGTTGTGCAGAAAGCCCTGAACAAACTCAAATCCCTAGAGTTTCAGCAGTCTTTTCCTTGGGTAGATGTCCTTCTCCAAATCCACGACGAAATCTTGATGCAATGGTTGATCTCTCATAGCCCGCGCAAACATGAAATCCTCCCATACATAAACATCTCCATCCCCTACGCTGACCCGCTGATTATCCCATGGACTCTAAAAACAAGCACAACCTCATGGGGAGATTGTGTGGATTGCAAATGGAATTAACAACATGCCCAAGCGTGAGTGTGGGGATTGGATTAAAGAATATATGGACTACACGGCTCATCTTGAGAGCCCAACCAAGTTTCATTTTTGGACAGCGGTTAGCACGATTGCTGGGGCTCTGCGGCGGCAGGTGTGGATACCACAGTTTAATTATGACTGGACCCCAAACTTTTACATCATCTTGGTTGGCCCGCCGGGAGTGGCTGCCAAGTCTACCTCTATTTCCGTCGGGCGCCGGTTGTTAGATCAGGTTCCTGGTGTCACGATCGGGCCAAGCTCCCTGTCATGGCAAAGCCTGGTTGACGCTTTCAACGACGCTACCTATGGCATCACAGATCCCAGCACAGGTGAGAGCTACGGCATCTCCCCTCTGACCTGCAACATCTCGGAGCTTGGCACCTTTCTCAAAACCAACGACCGAGATTTTGTGCAGTTCCTGACAGACATCTGGGACAGCCCCCTAAACTGGAAGCGCAGGTTGCGGGCTGAGGGCGAGATTAACATACCCGCTCCGTGGCTTAACGTCATCGGTGCAACCACCCCTAGCTGGTTGGCTGATAACTACCCAGAACGCTTGATCAAAGAAGGCCTCACGTCTCGAATTGTCTTTGCTTATGGTGACAAAAAACGCCATCACCAAGCTTATTTAGATGATGCCGTGGACGTGAAAAAACTTAAAGCTCAGCAGCTAAAGCTTGCAGATGATTTGTGCCAGATGGCCCAGCTTGTTGGGCCGATGGAGCTTGCCCCTGATGCCAGAGCTTGGGGGGTTAAGTGGTATGAGGACCTTTGGACAAACCGTCCACTCAATTTAACAAGTGATAGGTTTGATGGCTATATCGCTCGCAAGCAAACCATGATCCACAAGCTCGCCATTGTGCTGCAGCTTGCGACTGGGGATGATATGGTTGTGAGTTTAGAGAATTTACAAAAAGCCGAACAAATCATCACCGCCCAAGAAGACGACATGCAAATCATCTTCGAGAGCTTGGGCGTGGTGCCACAGCGGGTTCATATGTTATTGGTATTACAAACGATCAAAATCGCTCCCGACAAAACCATCTCCCGCCGGGAAGCTTGGCAGATTTTGAATACTCGTATGCGCTTGACCGACTTCAATGCAGCGCTCGAAGCCTGCAAAGAAGCTGGGTATATCTCCATCACCGTTGGTGTGTATGGGGTTATGCTCCAGTATATCTACAAACCCCCCGCGAAAGAACAGGAACAAACAGCATGTTGATTGTTGGACTTAACGGACCGATTGGTGCAGGGAAAAGCACGTTGGCCAAGAACTATGTCAATGAGTCAGGGCTCAACGCTGAGGTTTACAGCTTCGCCACACCAATCAAACGGGCGTTCGCAAACTTCTACCCCGAAGGTGACATGGTTGTTTGGGATAAAAAAGCCATCGCTCCCGGCATGGGCGGTAGGACGGTCCGGGAAATGTACAAGTTAATTGGCACAGAATTCGGCCGGAATACGATCAACAAAGATATTTGGGTAGAACTCGGTATACTCTGGCTTGATTACCTCTGTGATTTAGTTCCTGATCTTGATGTCGTACTCATCGACGACGTGAGGTTTTATAATGAAGTAGACTGGATTAGATCGAAGAAAGGAATTGTTGTTCGTGTGCTTCCCTGGTCAACAGAACCGCAGGAGATTGACTCGCATCAATCTGAAACAGAAAGCGCTATGATTGCGCCTGATTATACAATCAAAAGCGCAGATATGCGGATCAGGTTCGAAGAATTGAATTACATCATCTCAGAAAGGCTAAGCCGATGATTAAAGAATCAACAGGTTTCGAGGTACTCACTTTCTGCGACAACTGCGGAGAGGAAGTCCTCACAGACGTTGTGAAGGTCGAAGACCGACATATAACGGTGAAGATTCCCGAGGGCACACACATCCTCGAAGAAACCCCCGGCGGCCGCAAGCTGTTTTTCTGTTGCGACGAATGCCGGGAGATCTGGAAAGAAGAGGAGGAAGACCGGGCAATTATGGCAGAAGACGAAGACGACTTTGACCCTGCGCCTGATGCGGCTTAACTACCTATTATAAGTCCTCTCAACTCTCTGATATATCCCTTGCTGGGCTTTGGACGGACCAAGGCCCAGTTCTTTTCGGGTGTCCATTTTAATTCTTGATTTGAGACTGTCCAAGATTGTTCCCGCGCTAAGCTTAAGCGGATAGAACGGAACTTCATTGTTGTATTCGTTAATCCTGCTCATAACATATTTTCTTTGCTCTGGG
>ENA-UPTA01004203-UPTA01004203.1-activated-sludge-metagenome-genome-assembly--contig:-NODE-4203-length-13757-cov-6.631295_pt1 | contig 13757 bp, 18 predicted proteins | sample MGYA00238184_ERZ773361 | MGnify/ENA primary metagenome ERZ773361 (study PRJEB29100, sample SAMN05720205) | activated sludge metagenome | isolation source: anaerobic digester from wastewater...
AGAATATAGATAGATAGATAGCAGCAACAACAGAGACAGCAGCAATAACAGAAACAAGAGCAGCAACAACAGGGAGAACAGAGCAACAGAGACAGCAGAAACAGCAGACTCCCACCACAAAAAAAACTATACTACGACTCTATGGTCACCATAGTAAACTTGTACAAATAACTGCATAAAACTTTGTATAGTTTTTTATTAAAAAATCGTTTACGAATTAAAGGACTATTTATATAATAATAATAGATAGATAAAGAAATAGTTCTTTATCATAACATGAAAGGTTAAAGGTGATAAATTATGATTACATCAACAGAATTAAGAAACAAGTTAGACGACGTTATGGACATGCTTACTAGCAATTACACTCCGACTCAGTGGAAGGCTAAAAAAGAGATTGACGTAGCTAGACACAAAGAAGCTAAGAGAGTTTATAAAGAAGCTAAGGATGCAATTAGTTTTGAAGACATTGACTGGGATGACGACACTTTTTATGAAGACTATGAAGCAATTAGTCAACTTATAGGTAGACTTGAGTGTGAAATAAAAATGATGGAAGAAGACCTTAACATTTTCTAAGTAAAACGATGAAGAGACTCAGCAAGTAACTCTTTTACTAGCTAAAGAAAAATAGGCTATTCTAATTAAATAGAATAACCTATTTCTTCATTAAACGATGATTCCGCTATTAACTAACTGGGCAATCTCATTCTTTTCATCTTCTGTACAATTAACAGCAACCTTAGTAAACTCAGCACAGGTATAACCAGAGACTGAACCAAGCTTACCAACAAAGTTAGTAGGTCTGCCATACGTAGATTCCAACGCTGCAGGCTTGACTGATAATGTCTCTACTATAGTCAAATACGGATAAAGAATATCACTCTCAGAACAACCTGGAGCAAATGCACCTACAACTTGCTTCTTTGGCTCAGATTTAACTGAATCAATAATATTGATTACACCATTAACAGCTCCAACGGCACTATTAACCGTACCTAACGGAGAACCTGTCATAACCGAAGTGGCAAGACCAACGGTATTACCAGTAAGATTCATGATATCTTGACGAATCTCTCTAGCCTTACCAGCAGTATCATTACCTAAAATAGCCAATTGTCTACCAAATGACGCATCAATAAATTGTACAATAGCGTTGTTAACAATTAAATAATATCTAACCTGTAAGTTAACTGGGTCAATTGTAGCTTTTATTTCGCAACTCTTACCAATATATTGACTAGGATCTAATAATATTGGATTACTAAATGGCAAATGCAATGTATATTCAAAGTTTTGATAATCTCTATAATCTCTATAAGTAGGTGTGATTGTAAATTCACCGAATGTAACAACTTTACCGTACGACTGAACTTTAGATACACCTGTTGTATCAACATCGTATGAACCAACTTTAAATCCAGTAGTAGGTTCTTTTGCTATATATGAGTCTAAGTTTATAGGACAATGATATAATTTAATTATAGCACTTATAGGACTCTCACCATATATTTTAAGCGCCTTCTCTATATCTACCCAACTAGTCTGATCATATAATTTAGAACCTAATACATTTAAGGCAGCGGCAGAAGATTCATATAATGTAATAAATCCTGTAGTAGCCTCAAATGTTCTATCAGTCAAGTCATGATTAGTATCAGCACTTGTACCAATATCTTGTCTATCTTTAGACTCAAAAATATCATCTTCGTTCAATGGTTTTATATTATCATCTTCTAACGATAAATCCATATGATCTTCATCTACATAAAAGTCGATGTTGCTTGACCATACTTGCCCAACTACATATCCTGATTTACCGTAAGGTCTCATATCGTAATACGTATTAAATTTTTTAGCAAATATAGATCTATTAAAGTCACTAATAGTCATTGTTTCTGTAGTAAATGAAGTTAATCCACTGTCTAAATAATGTATTTTTATTAAATCACCTTTACCGCCATCGTATGCTTTTAAACGACAGTTATACTTAGTACCAGGTTCAATATAACCTTTTACAGTATTAGATCCAGCATTTATCATTAACCAATGGACATATTGATCTTTTTGTACAAAGTTCTCATATTTATCATACTCATATGTCTGTGATTTAACATGATATGTATTAAACCCACTACCTTCAAATTCATAAGGAGCGTTAAAACATGTACTGGCATCAATAGCCCCAGTGTTTAAATACGCTTTAGCAGCAGCACCAGATGTAAATACTGGAATATCAGTTATAAACTCAAGCATATCTATTGGATTATATCCCCAGTGAGGACTATCCCATCTTGGTTCCCATATGCCAGTAGCTAAATAAGTAGTTTTTATATTACTATCCAACACTAGTGGATGCCAATCCTCATTTGAAGCTCCTGCACAGTGTAGACTACGTTCTAATACAATATTAGTTGAGTCCTGAGATACTGCACTAGTATTATCAAATATAAATCCAAAGTTGCATTTATACGATGGACTACTATTATCTGAATCTGTACCACAATCTGGATATAATTCACCTAAGCTATCACAACGAATATCTATATAAGGCTTATTATCTTCTGTTAAGTACGCATTTAAGAAACAACAAACTCTTTTATTTTCAGAGTCTGCCCTATGCCACTTATTTTCAGTTTTAGGGTTATCACCAGGCATATAACCATATGAATTTCCGTCCTGCTTATAATTTTCAAAGTAGCTAGACCAAATACCTTCCATCCAATAGGTTTTTGAATTTCTTAATGCATTTTCTTCATCAAGCTTTTCTCCAACAAGTTTAGCTGGACTTGGTAAAAAATCTGGAAAATATTCATGGACTTCATCCATATTATCTGGCCAAATGATAATACGTAAACCATATGTACCATCGCCGTAATCAATAATTTTAGCCATAATTATCCTCCTATCATAATGTAATATTTATTTGCAGATGTAAACCCATTACCAACTTTACGTTGTTTAACTTGGGTAACAGCCCTATTAGTAATCATGCTATCTGGTATATATGCATCATAATTACTTTGACTACGTGTAATACGAGCATCACAATTCTTTATCTGACTTGAATAAGTTTTTAATACGTCTACATGAAATGGTATATAAATACAACCGTTTTCAATAGTACCAGCTCCGGATCTGTAATAATAACGACCAAAATCTTCTATATACGCGTAATTAAGTGTCATTCCTCTTAAAACAGCAGAGTCACCAAACTGTATTTCAGGATTCAGGATATCGCAGCCATCAACAAGATGGCCACTAATAACCTGATGATTTCCGGGGCTTTTATCAAGACGTATAGATTCTCCTCCATAAGAATAAAAATCTACTTTCATAATTCCTCCTCATAATTATTCCTGTGATATATTGGCTATATTTTCAAAATTAAAAAATTCAAAATTATATATAGCCGTTGCTTCATTAGAACTTGCTGAAACTGCAATCCCTACATAATATTCGCCATTCCACGTAGTGACATTACGTTCGTAATAATACCATAGACTAGTGTCGCTAAAATTATAAGCCCACCTATCAGAATCGTCGTCACCGCTTATGCTTTCCAGAGTAGCAGGGTCTACGTCAGATATAAAAGCGTACATTTTACCACTGGTTGAAGTTCTTTTTGTATGAAAGAAGAAATGTGTAAAATTAGTCAAGTTTACTTTAACATAGGCCAAAACCGCATTTGTAACACTAGCCCTAGAGCTAGTACCTGACGTATATTTAGTATTTCCTTGCAGCTGTATTCTAGCACCAAGTCCGCCTGTTCCTCCAACTGACATGTCATACTCATATACTTTGCCAAAACAATTAGCGTCGCATTTACTTCCAACATGGAATATAATATCGTCTTTGCTTGGCACCCATATTTTATTAAAAGGTTGGACACCACCACCACCTTTAAAAGGGCTACATGTATCGGCACCAACCTTCCCATGTGTATCTTCAACAGAATCAACCTGTTTATAGGTAGTAGAATCTGCAAGTAATGTTTCACCTGTAGTAGAATCTGCAAGTACGTATAAACCATTAGCATCAGTATAAATAGAATCATCTGCAACAAGACCAACTAAGTCTGTACCAGCTGGAAAATATCTAAAGCCATTAACGTTTGCCTGTAAATCATCAATATCATCTTCAGCTGTACTCATACTGGCTTCAAGTACAGAGACTCTTCCTTTTACTAAATTAATTTCACTCTGTAAAGCAGTTTTAGCTTCATCAATAGCACCATTAACTGGCTGACTAAGATTTATAGTAGATTTAACTTCACCATTATCTAATAATTTAACAGATAAACCATCATTTGTAAGACTTATATCATCGGCAGATACTTGGTCTAATCTTTCAAGGATATATTTTAAATCTATCTCATGAAAGAACTTATTTACATAATCTGATTTACCACCAATAATTTTATGCTCTGTATCATCGATAGGAAAATCTTCTAGATAATTTCTTTCCATAATAGCCTCCTATCCGAAATAAGGAACTAACAACTCGTTAGCCAATTTCTTTGCCATACGTTCATAAACACCATTCATACGAAGTTCATATTCCTGATTAGCCATCTGTGCAGCTGTAGTAACACCGATATTACCATGTACATGCTCAGTAACAACGCTATTACTGGTATTAGTCTGTTCACCCTTAGAATAACCATCAGTGGCAGAAGCAGAGCTGTGAGTATCAGATTTAGAACCAATTGTACTAGAGCCATTAACAGTACTCGAGTCTGTAGCTTTACTATAAGGATCTGTATCAAAAGCAGTTTTCTTATTCTGGACGCTAGACAGATTACTATTTTGCTGAGAACCATAAGTATCGGTAGCAGATCTAGCTCCTATTGTAGTAGAATCAGATCTAGAACCTTCAACGTCTTCGCCCTCAGTCTCAATAACCGAATACTTATCATAGTTTTCTAAGGCATTGTAATTAGCTGTCTCTACTAACCACATTTTCATGAAGTTATTTTTAAAAGCACGCCAAGCATAATCCCATTCATCATACATATAGTCAGGATCTTCATATAAAACTGGTAATGACCCATAACGTCTAATTAACATGGATAATAGAACGTCTGGATCATAACCAACTGCTTCATTACTCAGAGTCATCTTGTCCGCTAGACTCTTCTGCTGACGGTTCAGGCTCTGCTCCAGCCCTATTAATGAGAGTTTCACTAACATGACGTACCTCCATTTCTGTACCAAATAACTTATTAGCAACTTCAAAGTCTCTATTCATATTAAATAACCAAGTTGTTACCTTAGCAAATGACTGAGCAAATTGGAAATCTGCTTCCTCATTTAGTATATGTGAGTTTTTATCTACAGTAGTAGGGAATCCAATAAATGAATACCACATATCTAGCACTGTTTGAAGATCAGCTAATAATTCAGTACCAATATAATTTCTTTTTAATTCAGCAAACACTACTGAAATCATATCTTTTGATGGAACAATATTAGAACCATCGTTTTTGTTAGCAGTTAATACGAATGGTTTACCAGACTGAGTATCGTCAATAACCATTTGAACTGCCTTTTTATCACGTTCATCGTTAACCTGAAATACTGCAGGAATCTTAGCAGTAGCACAAGCCATATTTATTGCAACAGATAAATTTGCCAATTTCTGACAAAAATAATCTACATGATCCACTATTCCAAGATAATCATCCGCAATTTTGACTAATGCACATTCTTTACCAATTTCATATTCATGATAGAAACTGTTTCCTTCTTTGTAATACGCATTAGATACACAAGCATATTTTGGTTGGAAATACCAGTTTAAATCACGAAGATTGCAAGGTTGAAAAGTTAAGCCATACTCCTTTGTAGGGAATATAGCTATATGTCCTCTCAAGAATAAGCATAGCTTAAGAAAGTTCATAGGCCATTCAGGTCTAACACCTTCAAACTCAAATACGGAGCATAGATCTGTGTATAGTGTTCTAAACCAGAATCTATACTCCATATCCTTAGAGTCAAAATAGCGGCTTGGAACATAGTCTTTGCCCATAGCTTCTAACATTGAGGCAATAGAATAATTTTCATTATTTTCAGCCATGTTCCTTACCTCCAATTACTTATTCATATTTAACTGTGATTGTTGCATCGTTTGCAGGAGCTTCGGTGAACTTAACCTTCTTACCATCAAGAGTATATCCTGTAGTAAGTACAGTGTCACCAACTTTAACCTCATTAAGCTTACGTACAACATCAGCATCAATTGTAAATTCAGTTGTAGTACCATCACCTGTGAAAGTAGCAGTAGAAACAACGTTACGTGCACAGAATACAACAGCATTGTGTGTGTAGTTGTTTACTGGGTTAGATACGTAGTACCAAGCAGTATTCTGAGTAAGTGTATCAATATCAATTCTATCAGTATAAGAAGCTTCGAACTGGTTATTGATAGCAAGAGCCTTAGAGTCGAAGAGAATACCAATACAATTGTCAATATATACATTTTCAGAAGTTATTTTATCCCAACCTGGAAGAGCTGGTTTAATTGCAACTGCCATAGGTTTCTTAATATCCTGCCAATACTGAACACCTTCACCATTAAGCTCTGGAATGTACTGTGGGTTGAAGATAGATGGAAGTACTGAAGCTTTTGCCATAGTGAATAATGGCTTAAAGTATAAGAATTTTTGCTCTGCCTTAGGTGTATGACGATCTACGTATCTTGTATACTCATCAGCTTTACCTTGATTAACAACCTCTGTAAGTGGATCATGATAAAGAACTGAAAGCTCTTCCATACGGTCAGAAAGAATCTGAACATAAGCAGCGAACCACTTAAGGAACTCTTCTTTGTGATCTTCGATAAGCTCAGCGTATGTATACTCTGTACCATACTCTTTATTGAACTCATCTTCTACATATACGATACACTCAGAACCAAGCTTATTCTGCTCTGTAAGTAACTTTGTACCAGCAATTCTATCAAGAATAACTGCCATAGTCTTACCTTCAAGAGTTTTCTGAATATCATTCTCAAGCTGTGTATAAACACCTGAAACATACTTAGCAAACTCCTCTTCATTAGTCATGATGATCTGAAGCTGTACTAAAGGCATAGTAATCTTCTTCTTCCAACCAGCAGACTTACCGAAGTATACTTCTACAGGAACAACATAATGCTGTGTCTGAGCCTTATAATTATCTTTACCTTCACCAATATCACTACCAAATGCAGTAAGATCTGTGATGTCTGTAGAGTAGAATGAGATCTGTCTCTTAAGAGCTGTATAAGCATTTGCAGTAACCTGAATAAGCTTACCTTTACCTCTATAAGCACGAATATCAATCTCAGTTTCACCAATCATCTGCGTAAGATGACCTGTTACGATGTCTGAGCCCATGTCTAAGAGCTTAGAACCAGCGGATACGAAATCCTTTGTAGTAGCTACTGATAAATCAGTCTTACCAGTTGCCATATTGTAGAGACCCTGCATAAGGGCTCTAGCGTTTTCAACTGTAATTTGAGCCATAATTTTTTCCTCCTATATTAATTATTGCCAAAAAGTATATTTGTTAAGGGATTACCTTCAACAACATTGTTATTAACTACTGGTTGTACAGTAGGTTGTGCTGCAGGAACCTCTGGTGTTGAGGTTGATGCAGGTGTAGCTGGGGCTGGTTGTGGAGCCGGAGCTGGTGTAGGTGCTGGATTAGGTGTAGGTTCAGGTGTATTATCTTTTTCATTAATTTGAAATAAGATAGAAGCCTGTTCAAAATTTAAACCAGCATCCTTAATTGACTTAATTAACTCAATACGTTTTTCCATAATTGCAATATTATCACTCATTACATTTCTCCTCCTGATAAAAGTTCGATAACTGATTTTGACTTATAATCATTAAATGCACAGTAGAATCTGTCACCAGCATCATCATCCTCTGCATAAACTCGGTTGTGCTGAAACTGATCATATATGTCAATTCCAGTTTGTTCTAAAATATCACTAGCCATGCAATCAAAGTTAGTCCATAGCCCATATGTAAGATTATCTTTTGTGTTAGTGCAATGCCATAAATTATGTATAGGCGAATCTAGCTTTATGACTAAATATTGTCTGGCATGAGACTCTGTTCTAAATAGTCCAGCTACAGGATTTAAAGTTTCCCATCTAGCTGTTCTTACATGTAAACCTACAGTTCTACCTGTAACAGTGTCATTTAAACTGCATAATAATTGATCAATATTAATTTGACCTTTAGCCATTGGTGGTGGCATAAGGCGTGCTCTATCCCATTCACCAGTAATAGTGTAACCGGCTTTCGGAGCATATTTACCTGTAATAGCTGCAATTTCAGGCATAAACTCACAATATTCATATTTGACTCTACAAACACCGCCATCATAAGGAATATCTACATTACCAACAGTACCCTGACTAATTTTACTAGGGTGGATATCAAAGTAATTAAAATATCCTGATGCCATAGTCGTTGTATTACCTAAGAAGAATATCTGAATATCCTGATATACGCGAGTAAGTGTTGTTACAGCATTAATAAAGTTCTTGACTTCGTCTTTGTCAATATAAGGGATTTCTTTCTGTAACGGAAGAAACTCGTCAAATATAATATATTTCAAATGTGGCAGCTCAATAGATTTATCATGAGCAACGTCTGAAATAGATCTATAATAACCAATTTCTTCTTCACTAGTAACCTTATCTTCGTCATCTAAAGTTTGAAGTACAAAAGCTCTTTTCTTACATACAACTTTACAATGACAACCAAATATATCTTCTATAGGCTGTGGGTCTAACAAGTGTCCCATGTTTGCAGTAGATAAATCCGCTGCCCATCTACGCATATAGCAAAATGTTCTACCAGATTCTTTATAAACCTTAAGAGCTTTGTTTAACGTAGACCATGTTTTACCATTTGACCTCATTCCCCAACAAAAGAAATAAGTTGTCACATCATCGTATAATTTGTCTAGAATAGAATAATATTTCTTGGCTCTGTTAAACATGACAACATCATGCTTATGACGTTTCTGTTTAGCCATAACTTCTTCTTCTAATTCTTTATAAGAAGGTTCCAATGTTGGTTTTTTAGCCATAGCAACCTCCTTAATCTATTGTCTCTACAATACACGTATGCTTTCCTTCATTAAGAAGAATATCACCAGGTTTAAGATTAGCAAGTCTAGGAAGTTTAATTTCTTCAAACATGCCTGTTTCCATTAATCTTTTACGAAGTGTTTTTGTAGTAGGACAATTTGGTTCAAGTTTTAACAACCACTTTTTATAAGCAGAATAACATGCTAAGTTAACACATACTGCTACTAAACTAGAACAGTCGCAGTTACAAGGTTTAGTAATAAATTTTATACCAGGACCTTTCTTTGCTTCAACCCATAAAGTATTTCGTTTAGCTTGTGAATAACCAATATTATCGTTAAAAACAGCTGCTCTAGCTATTTTGATTAATGATTCTGCCAATAATTCTTTTTTAAATCTAAGAGCATAGTCCCAGTTCATGGTTTTAAGCTTAGACTCATTAACTTCTTTTTTGGTCTGATCTCCTGCTTTACCATTGACTGTACCATTCTCAGATATACTAGCTTGTAGTATAAGCATGATACTAGTCCTCCTTTTCTAACTTTGATACCAAAGCATGCATAACATTTGTGTTATTAGCTAACGCTTCAATAGTCGAATCGTGATCTTTCTGATATGCTTCGCGCATTTTATTTATTTCATCTTTTAAGCTACCAATTTGCTTTACAACAAACCAAGCCATTCCAATACATGCGGCAATAGGGAATCCTAAGTTTGCAATTAAAGTTGTTGGATCCATGACAGTTTCTCCTTTAAAAATAATAATGTCCTTCTAACCGTTATTTCGACGGGCCACCATCACGAATGATGACCCGCTTACTTTAACATGGATAAAGAAGGAGTACAGAATAATGTATTAGTTAATTTCCTCACCTAATAAAGCTGTTCCACTTTATTATTAATAAATAGTCTATATTTTTATTACTTAGCTCTTTATATTCTAGCAGCAAAGTTAGAGTTTATTCTATAAGTATTAAATGAATAAATAGTTTCTACTGATGATTTTGTTTCATATTCCCAATAAGAACCATTGCTTGTATAAGTTCTACCATCAATTGTACAAGTTGTTTCGTCATGGTTAATTTTACCAATGAGTCTAGTACCTGCAGGTAATTCTCTATAATCATAAATAGAATCATCAGTTGGTAATTGCTCTACATTACAAGCAGATGCCTTAACTGTAATAACACCTTTATCATCAGTAAATGCATAAGCACCATACCTATATGACTTGAACTTAGTAATATTTTCTTCAAGTTTAAACATGCCAAGTGTAGATACTTCATTGAAATTATAACCATTTCTATCACACATATCCATTACATTGGCGGCAATCTCAAAGTTCTTTTTAGTAATAACTTCTTTATTGTAATCATTATCTTTACAATAAATAGAATCAGTATTAGAATAAGCCCAATCATCTAAAAGTATACCTGTGTGGATAATAATATCTTTGCAATAAGAGCAAACTAAACTACCCCACTGAGGAGCAAGAAATGCTTTCTTTTTAGCTATAACAAACTCATTTTTATTATTAAGTTTTTTAATCATAGAGCCATATATACCATTGAGACCAGCCTTCTGAATACCAAGATTAGCGTCTTTAGTAGACTTCATTTCATTTTTTATTTTGAACTGTTCAATAACTATATCACAGATTTCTTTTGGTAAGTAATCTAACTTAGCAATTTTAATATCTATACATTTTATATAAGATATATAACCTAAGTCTATAATATTTCTTACATCAACGTGAGTAAGTCTAATTGTAACTTTTCTTGTATCTTTGGTTTTAGTAAGGTTATTTTCAAATAAGTCTTTATAGCACTCATATCTATGATTTCCAGATGTGTATTCAACTACAAATGTACCGATAAAACCAGTATCATTAGACTTTATATAGTCTAACCATTTATCTGGATCACCGTTCTCAAACTTAGTAACAAAATGTTTTTTGCAAAGTATACAGTATATATAAGCTGAAACTAAGTCTAAACCTAACATATCATGTTTAATAACACCTGAATCTTTAATATTCCAATAACCACCAAAGATAGATTCTCTTATATAGCAATAATCTTGATAACGAGTTGGAAAAATAGTTTTAGCTAAATTTTTATTTTTAACTGCGTTCTTTATTCTATGTCTCATTACTTGATTAATTGTTAAGCATAAGCCATCTTTTTCAAAAATAGTTTTTCTAAGTTCATTGGCTCTATTATAAATAGCTAACGCACTATGAACGGTTTCATCAAACTGAGAAATATCTCTAATTTCTATATTATCTAGTACTTCAAAATTAAAATTTGTAATTTCACCGGTAATATATGGCTGTAAGAAACCATACGCTTTTTGTAAATTATCAGTCCAAATAAGTACACGATGACCTTTATTTTTCTTAATAATTTCATTTAAAGATCTAGCAATCATTTCCTGTGAATCAACCACATGTCTAAAATTATCTCCAAAGATGGAACAGGCTTTTATATAGCCTGCTCCTTCATGTGTGAAAGACTCAATGTTCATTCCATACATATGCTCTGAATAATCAATCCAACCAATTTCTTTACCCAAGTTAATTTTCATATTAATACACTCCTTTATACATTGCTTCAAGTTCTCTTAATACTGCGTTAGCTAATTCTTCATAGTTCTTAATTCCATTATAAGCTTCTAAATATGAACCAGCAGGATTTTTATATTTCATACTATTTTGGATCTCACCAGCTCTAGAGTTAGCATTTGCAAGTTTCATACCTGAAGGTGTAGATACTAACAATGATTCAGCTTTTTGAAGGTTCTTATCATACTTATCAGCAATTTCTCTTACTAAGTCGTAGTATCTAGCCGCAGAACTAGAAATAGTATCTAACAATACATTTTTAGCTCTGAACTCATTTACAAGACGCTCCTTAGCCTGTGTCTTAGTAAGGATTTTAGGATTCTCTTCGGCTTGAATAGATTCCAATAACTCAGTTTTTACGTCTTTAAATTTTGGAAGCTGCGCACCAATTTCATCAATTTTACTTTGTGGTAATTTCTTTGATACATAACCAGCGTCAGTTAAGTCTGACGTTGGAAAAAAGTCATCTACGTCAATTAAGTCATCAATATCTGATTTTGTAAATCCTGCGTCATAAAATGCTCTAAGTCTTGAGTTTAACGTTTTAATATTCATGCTTATACCTCCATTTTAACTGCTATTTTAGAATCAATATTATAACCATATAATTTTGGCAGAGAGAGTACTGGACCCTTGCCAGTAAACTCTCTATATTCTGCCTCATTGCAGCCAAATTCTTCTGGTACTGCAATAGCAGTATCAACTTCGTTTAATAAAATCTGTTCATCCTTCATAATCTAATCCTCCTCAGCTATATCCTCTAAATAGTCGATTTCTGTTTTTATTAAAGACTGCGCGTCTTCCATCATTTCAACCGCTGTTTGCGAATCATAGCAGCTCTTCGCCTGCTCAATCAAGACGTAAGCTGCCTTTAAAATCCAATATTCTTGCGACATTTCTTTCATATTCTTATCCTCCTACTACATGTCTAAATAATCATCTTCGTACATGTCCAAGTATTCATCTACTTTTGATTGAATTGTTCTTAATTCAGGTATTTCTGCAAATACATCGCTACTTAAAGTTTCTAAGTAGCCTTTCAATAAAATAAATTCTTCGTACAACATTGTGTTATCTCCTTTTGATTGATTTATTTTATTGGTTAATTTCCTTACTTTATTATTATATAAATAGTCCTTAATTTCTAATTTTAATTCTACCGTCAACTTCTAAAAGAGATTTTGCTTTATCAACATATTCGAGCATCCAGCCTTTAAGAGGAAACTTATGATCAATTCTCCAAGCAATATACTCTTTAGGACTCATCTTTAGTCTAGTTTTATCTGAGAAGATTAAGCATTCATTTTTTCTGCTATATCTAAATTCGTATTTAGGTTTTGATACTAGACCATTTTTCCAAGCAGCTTTCATATTTTCCGAATGGGTTACGAATCGAAGATTTCTAAAGTCATTATTTTCCTTATTGCCATCTAAATGATCTACCTCCATATAGTTAAGTTGCTCGAACGTAGGATTAAGATAAGCCATGGCAACAAGTCGGTGTACTAGCTGTATTCCCCATCGGGTGTGAACCAAGTGATAACCTTGGGATGATAAACTTTTACCAGGATTAATTGTTTTTTCTAACCATACATAGTTGTCGTTTTCTTTAGAAATAAGTTCGATTATTTTTGTACCTGTTTCGTTGATATAGAACGGTAAGTTAGGTACTGGTGCGAGGTTTTTAACTGCCTCAGCGAATTTTGTGAATGTTCCGTAAGATCTTGCTTTGTTCATATTTGTTTCCTCCTACTATGCTTGTATTATTTTATTTAGTTCTTTTATAACTTTGTCAGCGTCTATATTGATTTTTGGATATACTGCGTTACGTACTTGCTCTTTTTCGCTATAAAACTGTTCTTCTGTCATAAGCTCTTCGTTGTTATAATCTTTATATTGGGATAAGTATTTATCGTAAGTATAGTTTTCGAATTGTTCGTTCATAAAATTTATAAGGTCTTTTTCAGTGTTTTCCATATTATAAATCCTCTTCATCGTTTTACTTAGCCAATGTTAAGGTCTTCTTCCATCATTTCTATCT
>ENA-UPTA01004207-UPTA01004207.1-activated-sludge-metagenome-genome-assembly--contig:-NODE-4207-length-13750-cov-7.118583_pt1 | contig 13750 bp, 12 predicted proteins | sample MGYA00238184_ERZ773361 | MGnify/ENA primary metagenome ERZ773361 (study PRJEB29100, sample SAMN05720205) | activated sludge metagenome | isolation source: anaerobic digester from wastewater...
TACGTTGCCCGCCGCATCGAACGTCGCCGACGACGTCCCCGTATCCGGGCTCACCTACACGCTTGCGTACTCGGACCGGGGCCGGCTCAAGAGCGCGACGCTGGCCGCCGGCACGGTGAGCTACGTGTACAACGCACTGGAGCAGAGGGTGCGCAAGAGCGGTCCGACGAGTCTGGTGGCCACGGGTGCCGTGCTGTACGTGTACGATGAGGCGGGACGGCTGCTGGGGGACTACAACAATTCGCTCAGGGTGCTACGAGAGACGGTGTACCTGGGCGAGATGCCAATCGTGGTGCTGGGCCAGACAGTGGCGGGCAGCCCGGCGAACTACACGACGCAGGTGTACCACGTGTATTGCGACCAGATTGGAACGCCGCGGGTGATCACGCAGGCGACGACGAACAAGATGCGCTGGAGATGGGATTCGGCCGAGCCGTTCGGCACGACGGCGGCGCAGGAGAACCCGGCGGCGGTGGGGGTGTTCGGATACGACCCGAGGTTTGCGGGTCAGATGCGCGACAAGGAAACGGGGCTGCACTACAACTGGCATCGGGATTACGATGCTCTGGTCGGCCGATACGTCCAGTCCGATCCCATCGGATTGGCCGGCGGGATCAATACCTATGCGTATGTCGGAGGCAATCCGCTGAGCTTCACGGACCCGGAAGGGTTGCAGGCGATACCGATGCCGCCTCCGCCCATTCCTGGCATCCCTTCCCCTGGTAGCCCTTCTCCGCGGCCTGTTGATCCGACGGAACCAGGCGGCCCTACGACGGTTCCAGGATTTGAGTGGCCGAAGTTGCTGCCCGATTCGTGGGTCGATTGGATCATTGAGAAGGCTCGGGGGAAGTGGACCTGTACGGCCTCTTGCAACGTCCAGCAGATCAATCCGAATGTCTGCTGTCCTGAGCGAGTGACGGGGACTGCTGGCGGGCCGAACGAGCCTGCGGCCTGCGTAGAGGCAAAGCGCGCTGCCACGCAGTCGACGCCTGCGGGCTGCTACCCGAGGCACTGCCAATGCCGCTGCTCCAAACGATGAGGCCGCGAGTGATGCATACCTCGAAGGTGGTGGAAGCTGTCGAGCTTGAGGTTCCCACTTCTCAGGGGGACGGGTTGCTGTTCAGGCTGGAGGTGTTGTCGCAGGGGCGTGGTGCCCGCTGTCGCTACCGCTGCCGGCTGTATCGGCTTGAGAGCTTCCGATTCCAGGCCCTGAGTAGTCCAGCCGGACGCGGCAAGAAGTGGGAGCCGGCTGACTACCGCGCATGGGTCGTTGACGACAACCTCGGCATTGAAGTTCAGTCATACCCATCGATCGCGAAGGCGAGGAATGCGGCATTGCTGACCCTGAAAACTCAACTTGGTCTTCAATGAAAGCGCCATGGGCATTGCTACTGTCTTGAGGAAGATCCGCGTGGTTGCCCTTGCCTTGAAAGTCCGTCGTCCGGCGGTGTGGATGTGCGTGGGTTTGTTGCTCAGCACCGCGGGGTTTGCACAGGAGGCGGTGATCCGCAAGAACATTGCTGAGCGCCTGCCAAACTTCCCGGCCATCGATGAGGTCACCAAGATGCCCATGCCTGGCTTGTACGAGCTGCGCGTGGGAGCCGATGTGTTCTATACCGATGAGCGAGGCGACTACCTGTTCCGTGGGCATTTGATCGACACGAAGACGAAGACCAATCTCACTGAAGACCGCGTCGCAACGCTGACAGCAATCAGCTTCGCCGCCTTGCCGATCAAGGACGCCTTGGTATGGAAGCAAGGCAGCGGGGCGCGAAAGATCGTCGTGTTCGCCGATCCCAACTGCATGTACTGCAAGAAATTCGAGCAGGAGCTGCAGGGGGTGAAGGACATTACCGTCTACACGTTCCTCTACCCGATCCTTGGCCCAGACTCCCAAGAGAAGAGCCGAAACATCTGGTGCGCCAAGGACGGTAGCCGGGTGTGGGCGGACTGGATGTTGCGCGGAAAGGTGCCCAAGCCGACCTCCGCTCAATGCGACAGCTCGGCACTGCAGCGCAACCAGGCCCTTGGGCAGAAGCACAGGATTGATGGGACGCCAGGGATTGTGTTCGAGGACGGCAAGCTCATCGCCGGTGCTATTGAGCGTGATCAGTTGGAGAAGCAGTTGCTTGCCAGCAAGCCGCGGAATGAGTGAGAGCCGAGACCCTGCGCTGTGACCACACCTGTGGTCACCTGCTCGACGTAAAGCCGTCCCGCATCGCTGCCTGTCCACTTGCGTGGCCGCTCGCGGCTCTGGCAAGATCGCTCCCGCAAAGACATTGCAGCCGGTTCGTCCGACTGCCTACCGCCCACCGTGGCCCCTCGGGGCGCGTTGGACCGGTTCATCAACGCGGCGCCCTCGTGCGCTGCTACCTAGTCAGGCCTCCGAGCCTGACCGAGAAGTCCCCCACCGTGGGGCGGCGATGCGAGGCCTTCGGGACCCCGCAAAGCGGCGAGCCAGGGAAGGTGCGTCCGCAAGGACCATCGACCCTGATCGCACCATGAAGCGCTGCCGCATGGCAGCCCACTCGGCCAAGTTGCCGAGCTGAACCCCCATCAGGCTGGCGCTCTGCCGGCCTACCAGGTCGGCGCATGTCCGCGTGCGCTTGAACACACCGGCACGCCTCGCGCGTGCCTCTGTGCCTGCATCGCCTTGGCGATCCAGGCCGAAGGCATCGCCCTGCGCCTCGCGCGCAAGGCGCCACCCCATCGACGCCCCCTTCGTGGTCGCGCGAGCCCTCATGGCTCGCGTGCGCCGCGAGCCGTGAGCGCTCGACATCAACAGACCACGGCAGGCCGCCCCAGCGCGACCGACCGGCGCCGCCCTGCAAGAGCGCCGAGGCCCCTGCACGCCTGTACCGCGCGCAGGCCGATGACCCAACACCGAAGGAAACCACATGACCCATGCACCCCTGCGGCGCTGCCTGCCGGCCAAGAGCCCGGCGGCGCCGACGTGCGCGCTCGACGACACAGAGCCCAACAGCAAACAGCCGAAGTGGAACGACACACCCGACGCAATCGCTGATTGCGCGGCCTGGCGGCCGCAAAGCCAGCACTGGCGCGGGTTCCCGCTGACCACGGCCTCACGAGAGGCCGACCACAGCCGGACCACAACCAACGTAACCCATTGAGAACACAGGAGAACCATCATGCAAGACCGCTACCTCAAGGCGCGCGTGCCGCGCGCCCTCTACGAGGCGTTGCTCGCCCGTGCCGGTGCCGAAGGCAAGCGCCTGGGCACCCACATCCGCGAGGTGCTCGAACGAGACGCGCAGGCCGTGACGACGACCGAGGCGCTCACGCGCATCGAGACGGCGCTCGCTGCCGCGACGACCGGCGCCGCACCGGCACAGCCGGCCGTGCCTGACCACGAGCTGCGCCGCGAGCTGGCCGAGGTGCGCCTGCTCGTGCGCGAGCTGGCCATGCAGAGCAACGCCCAGATCCTTAGCCGCGTGGCCGCCCAGCTCGCCGCGCAGGCCCAGCAACCCAGCCGCTAAAGGAAGCCCGCGATGAACTACTACGACCCCTGGGGCCACGCGTTCAAGCTGTTCGTGAACCGCCTGCTGCTGTTCGTGTTCCTGGCCATCTCGTCGAGCGCGCTGCTGTGGACGTGGTTGCTGGCGAGCTTCTACGGCTTCGGCTGGAAAGTCATCGTCGGCAGCGCCTGGGCGCTGCCGCAGGGCGACGGCGAGCTGCACTGGCGGCTGATGTTCTGGCTGACGGCGGCGTGCGGCACGCTGGTGACCTCGACGCTGTTCGCTGCGCTGATGCGCCGCACCCGGCTGCGTCGGGGCGACCGCCACCGGCGCGGTGCGCGCGTGGTGCATGCCGACGCTGACCACGACGACGAGTGACGGAGGCCGGCCATGCTGAAGAAACTCCTTCACCACTTGGCCGGCACCTCGGGCTTCGTGCCCGAGGAAGCCGAGTCGCTGACCATCGGCGGCGTGCCACTGCTGTGGTCACAAGAACCGCTGCACTTGTTGTTGGCAGGCAGTACCGGCACCGGCAAGACCACCGCCGTGGCCGAACTGCTGGACTGCATCACCGCACGCGGCGATCGCGCGATCGTGGTCGATCCGAATGGCGCCTATGCCTCGATGTTCTTCGAGGCCGGCGACGTGATCTTGAACCCGTACGACAAGCGTGCGCCGGGGTGGACTCCGTTCGCCGAGGTTCGCAAGCCCTACGACTTCGACAAGATCGCGCGCAGCATCGTGCCGGACGGCCGCGACCAGGATGCGGCGTGGCACTTCTACTCGCAAGTGCTCATCGCTGAGGTGATGCGCGCCCTGATCCGAGAGGGCCAGGCGACGACCGCGGCACTCGTGGAAGCCTTGACCGCGTGGCCTGCCGAGCGCCTGGCCAAGCTCGTGGCGGGTACGGCCGCCGCCGGCTTGTTCGATAAAGATGCCGCGCGCGCCCTGGCATCGACGCGCTTCGTGGTGGCCAGCCACCTCAAGCCGTACGACTCGCTGCAGCCTGGTGACTTCAGCGTGCGCTCATGGGTCGAGGCCGACGACGACAAGAGCCGGCACTTGTTCGTGACGTGGCGGGAGGACATGACCAGCAGCCTGGCGCCACTCATCGCCTGCTGGGTGGACATCGCATGCACCGCCACGCTCAGCCTGCCACCGGACCCTGACCGGCGGCTGTGGCTGCTGCTCGACGAGTTGCCCAGCATCGGTAAGGTCGGCAGCCTGGAGGCCTGCCTCACCAAGGGCAGAAAACACGGTCTGTGCGCGGTGGCCGGCGTGCAGTCCACCGCCCAGCTCGAACGGCTCTACGGCCGCGAGGGCGCCGTCGTGCTGCGCAGTTGCTTCCGCAACTTCGCCGCCTTCGGCCTGGCCAAGGCCGATCCCGACACGTGCGAGACCTTCAGCCGCGCACTCGGCGAGCGCGAGGTCGATCGTGCCGTGCAGAGCAAGACCAGAGGCGCGAGCGGTGCGAGCCAGAGCGTGACGGTGCAGCGCGTGCGCGAGCGCGTGGTGATGCCCTCGGAGCTGGCCGAGCTGCCGGACCTGACGGCCTTCCTCTGCCTGGCCGGCGCCGAGCCCGCGCGCCTGGTGACCCTCAAGCCCCGCACCCGTCCGGCGGTCGCCGAAGCGATCACCGAGTGACCAACCACCAAGGAGAAAACTCCATGCTCTCGATCCCCAACGTCTCCAGCAGCTCGCAGGCGGCGAGCTACTACGAACAGGCCGACGACTACTACACCGCCGACCGCAGCCCGAGCGTGTGGAGCGGCCAGGCCGCTGAAGCGCTCGGCCTCGAAGGTGCCGTCAAGCCCGAGGACTTCCGCGCGCTGCTGGATGGCACGCTGCCCAACGGCGAGCAGTTGCACAACGCGGCGGCCGGCCGGCGCGGCGGCACCGACCTCACGTTCAGCGCGCCGAAGTCGGTGTCGATCCAGGCGCTGGCTGGTGGCGACGTGCGCCTGCTCGCCGCCCATGAAACCGCCGTCGCCCGCGCGCTCGACCATGCCGAGACCCTCGCCGCCTGCCGCGTCACGGCCGAGGGCGTGACCACGCGCCAGACGACCGGCGTGCTGGCCGTGGCGCAGTTCCGCCACGACCTGAGCCGCGCGGCCGACCCGCAACTGCACACGCACAGCGTGGTGCTCAACGTCACGCAGCGTGCCGATGGCCAGTGGCGAGCCTTGGACAACGAGCCGCTGTACCGCAACAAGATGCTGCTCGGCGCCCTCTACCGGTCCGAGCTGGCCAAGGAGGTCCAGGCCCTGGGCTACGAGGTGCGCATCACGCACGGCGACGGCAGGTTCGAGCTGGCCCACGTCAGCGCCGAGCAGTTGAAGGCCTTCAGCCAGCGCTCCAACGCCATCGAGGAAGCCTTGCAGCGCCAGGGCCTCACGCGCGAGGACGCGAGCGCCAGGCAGTTGCAGACCGTGGCGCTGCAGACCCGGCAAGGCAAGGAGACGCTCGACCGTGGCGCGCTGCACGCCGAGTGGCGCGAGCGTGCCCGCGAGGCTGGCCTGAACCTCGATGCCCGGCCGACCACGGGCGTGGCCGCCGACCCGCAGCGGCAGACCCAGCACGCCGAGCGCGCCGTGCACTTCGCCGCCGCGCACCTGATGGAGCGCGAGGCCGTGGTGCCGAGGATGGACCTTGAACGCGCGGCGCTCGAGCGCGGCGTCGGCAGGACCGACCTCGCGGCCATCCGCAGCGCGATCGAGCAGGCGGTGCAGCGCGGTGAGCTGATCCGCCAGGCCGTGCAGACACCTGCTGGATTGGGGGAGCGCTTCACCACGCCGGCCGCCCAGCAGCGCGAGCGCGACATCCTCGCGCTGGAGGCTGCCGGCCGCGGCCAGGTGGCGCCGCTGATGAGCCGCGATGCGGTGCAGACAGCGCTCGTCGGCAAGACCCTCAACGACGACCAGCGCGGCGTGGCGCTGCAGGTGCTGACCGGCGTTGATCGCGTCGCCGGCGTGCAGGGGCGTGCCGGCACCGGCAAGACCACCACGCTGCGCGCGGTGCACGACCTGGCGAGCAGCCAGGGCGCCAAGCTCGTGGGCGTCGCGCCCTCGGCCGGCGCGGCGCGCGAGCTGGCGGCAACAGGCATCGCCAGCCAGACCATCGCCTCGCTGGCCACGCGCGGCTATGCCGGTCTGGACCAGCGCACGCTGCTGGTGGTGGACGAAGCCGGCATGGTCGGCGCGCGCGACATGCACGCGCTGCTCAGTGCCGCCGATAAGGCTGGCGCCCGCGTGCTGCTGGTGGGCGACACCCAGCAGCTCAAGGCGGTGGCCGCCGGCAAGTCCTTCGCGCAGTTGCAGGCCAATGGGATGTCCACTGCCGAGCTGCGCGAGATCCAGCGGCAGCAGGAGCCCGCGCTCAGGGCCGCCGTCGAGCTGGCCGCCGGTGGCCAAGTGCAGGCGTCGCTCGCGCGCATCGAGCACCACGTCGTCGAGATCGAGCGCCACCAGGACCGGCACCAAACCATCGCGGCCGAGTACGCCGCACTGAAGCCCGAGCAGCGCGAACGCACGCTGATCGTCGCCGGCACGCACCTGGCACGCGAAGCGATCAACGACCAGGTGCGCGAGGCCATCGGCCTGAAGGGCCAAGGCCACGAGCTGACCACGCTCGGCAGCAAGGACCTCACCGAGGCCCAGAAACTCCGCACCGTGAGCTACCAGGCCGGCGACGTGGTGCGCGCCGACCGCGACTACAAGGCACTCGGCCTGGAGCGCGGCGACTTCGCCCGCGTGGTCGACGGCCGCGCCGGTGTCGTCACGCTGGAACGAGCCGACGGCCAGCGCGTGGAGTGGCGACCGGTGAACCAGCCGCACCTGAGCGCCTTCACCGAACAGCAGCGCGAGCTGGCCGCCGGCGACGTGGTGCGCTTCACGCACAACGACCACCGAAATGGCATCGTCAACGGCGAGCGCGCGACGGTGGCCAGCATCGACATCGAGCAAGGCCGCATCGTGCTCGACAAGCCCGACGGCACGCGCCTGGCGCAGCGGCTCGATGGCCCGCTGTACCTGGACCACGGCTATGCGCAGACCGTGCACAGCGCGCAAGGCCAGACCTGCGAGCGCATCCTGATCGACGCCCCGGCCGGCAGCGCGACCAACAACGAGAGCGCGTATTACGTGGCCATCAGCCGCGCCACGCACGAGGCCAAGCTCTACACCGACGATGCGCAGCGCTTGCCCGAGGCCTTGAGCCGTGAGGACAGCAAGACTGCGGCACTGGAGGTGGACGGCGGCAAGGCCGAGAAGGGTGAGGACCGCCAGGCCATGGCCCTGGGTTGACCGTGCCCGTTGTTCCTTCTTAAAAGAAGAAAAGCCCCCAGCCACCCCTTAGCTGCTAAGAGGTTGCGGGGGGCGCTTCGGTTCGCTCAGTGCCTTGACATCACAGCCCGTGATCTCAAGACGGTGGGCGCCGCGACTCGTTGGCGGCCATGCGCTGCAGCGCCTGTGCCGGGTCGAGGATGGGGATGCCCTCGAACTGCTGCAGCACCAGCAGATCGGCGTCGCCGCTGACGATCACGTCGGCGCGGGCGGCCAGGGCCAGCGCGAGCACCTCGTCGTCGTCCGGGTCGCGGCACACCGGCTGCGGCAGCGGCGGCGGCTCGATCACCTCGGCCAACTGGCGCACCTCGGCGAGCGCCCGGTCGCGTGCGGTGTTGGTGCGGGCGAGGATGGCGTCGAACTTGGCGCGGCCGAGCACGTCATCCAGTTCGGCCAGGAGCGCGGGGCTGCTGATGAGGCTCACCAAGCCGTTGCGCACGTGGGCCAGCAGCGCGTGCGGTGGCCCGCGCCACAGCAGGCCGGCGAGCAGCACATTGGTGTCAATGACCGCCCGCACGTTGCCGTCGCTCTGCGCGTGCCGCCTTGACCTCGGCGTTGATCTCGTCCATCGACATCGGCGCGATGCCGGCGGCGGCCACGCGCTCGGCGATGGACAGCAGCGAGTCGGCGGCCTGCTGCCGCTTCAGCGCATCGGTCAGCAGCCGGTCAAGCGCCTGGGGCGTGAGCAACCCGGCGTCGCGCGCAGCCTGCGCGGTGGCCTCGGGCAGCTCGATCTGAATGGTGGTCATGCTCAGGCCTCCTGCGGGTTGGTGCCGGCGTTCATGCGGCGCTTGAGCTTCTCGCCCTCGATGAACGTGTCCAGCAACTGCGTGAGCTGGCGCTTGGCCTTGGGATCGAGCTTCTCGATCTCCAGCAGCCGGCGCTCAAGCCGGTTGGTGGCGATCTTCTTCGCCCGGCGCGGTTCGGCCAGGCCCAGCAGCACGTCCACGCTCACCCCCAGCGTCTGCGCCAGTTGCGGCAGCAGATGAGCCGGCGGCTGGGCGTTGGGCGCCTCGTAGTAGGCCACCATGCGCTGCGTGATGCCCATCTCGGCGGCCAGCTCCACCTGCGTGTAGCCGGCAGCCTTGCGCAGGCTGGCCAGTCGGTCACCAAAACTCGCGATCACTTCCGTCTTCCGCTTAGGCATCGGTGCAACGCCCTCAAAAAGGCTTGTTGCACCCATGCTAGGACCGATGCGGGCATCGGATGACTGAAATATACCAAGAACGTATATGGTCGCGTCAGCAGATTTTTTACGCGGAGACCCTGATGGCGCGCATCCCCGAGACCGAGATCGAGCGGCTGAAAAGCGAGGTCGGCATCGAGCGCCTGATCGAGGCCTCGGGCGTGGAGCTGAAGAAAGGCGGCAAGGACCTGCTCGGCCGCTGCCCGTTCCACGAGGACGAGACCGCCAGCCTGGTGGTGACGCCGGCCAAGAACCTGTGGCACTGCTTCGGCTGCGGCATCGGCGGCGGCCCCATTGACTGGGTGATGAAGCGCAACGGCGTGAGCTTCCGCCACGCGGTGGAACTGCTGCGCGCCGACCTGAACCTGGCCGCCGGCAGCGCCGATACCACGGGCGCACTCAAGCGCTCGCGCGTGACGCGGCTGCCCGCACCGGTGGGCCTCGATGCCGGCGAGCAGGAACTGCTCGACCAGGTGATGGGCTACTACCACGAGACCCTGCTCGCGGCACCCGAGGCGCTGGCCTACCTGGAGCGCCGCGGCATCGCCTCGCCCGAACTCATCGAGCGCCACCGCCTGGGCTTCGCCAACCGCACGCTGGGCCTGCGGCTGCCGGCCACCCGGCTCAAGGCCGGCGCCGAGCTGCGCGGCCGGTTGCAGAAAGTGGGCGTGCTGCGCGACAGCGGGCACGAGCACTTCAACGGCTGCCTGGTGGTGCCGGTGATCGACGAGGCCGGCCACGTCACCGAGGTGTACGGGCGCAAGATCACCGAGGGCGTGAACCCGCCGCTGCACCTGTACCTGCCGGGGCCGCACCGGGGCGTGTGGAACGTGCGCGGCCTGGTGGGGCAGGCCGAGGTGATCCTCACCGAGGCGCTGATCGACGCGATGACGTTCTGGTGCGCCGGCTACCGCAACGTGACGGCGGCCTACGGCGTCGAGGGCCTGACCGACGACCACCTGGCCGCGTTCAAGCGCTGCGGCGTGCGCCGCGTGCTGATCGCCTTCGACCGCGACGACGCTGGCGAGCGGGGTGCGCAGAAAGCCGCCGAGCGGCTGATGGCCGAAGGCCTGGAGTGCTACCGCGTGCAGTTCCCGCGCGGCATGGACGCCAACGAATACGCGCGCAAGGTCACGCCGGCCGACAAGAGCCTGGGCCTCTTGATCCGCAAGGCCGTGTGGCTGGGCAAGGGAGCGCCGCCGGCCGAGGCGCCTGGCCAGCACGTCGAGGACGGGCCGCTGCCCGCCTCGGCGGCCACGGTGACCGAGCCGGCTGGGGAGCCTCCTTCCTTAGCCGCTGCATCGCTCGCCTCCCCGGCCGCCGCACAAACACCCGAGCCGCCGGCCGAGCCCGAGGCCACGGTGAGTGCCGACGAGGTGGTGATGGGCTTCGGCGACCGTCGCTACCGCGTGCGCGGCCTGGCGCGGAACCTGAGCCCCGAGACGCTGAAGATCAACGTGCTGGTCGGTCGCGGCGAGACTTACCACGTGGACAGCTTCGACCTGTACGCCGCACGGGCGCGTGCGCACTACATCGCCCAGGCGGCCAAGGAGCTGGCGGTGCGCGAGGACGTGATCAAGCTCGACCTCGGCCGCGTGCTGCTCAAGCTCGAAGCCCTGCAGGCCGAGCGCATCAAGGCGGCCCTGAAGGTCGAGCCCGAGGCGCCGAAGATGACCGAGGTCGAGCACGCCGAGGCGCTCGCGCTGCTCAAGAGCCCGCAACTGCTGGCCCGCATCGTGGCCGACTTCGACGCCTGCGGCCTGGTGGGCGAGGCCACGAACAAGCTCGTGGGCTACCTGGCGGCCACCAGCCGCAAGCTCGACGGCCCGCTGGCCATCGTCGTGCAAAGCTCCAGTGCGGCCGGCAAGAGCAGCCTCATGGATGCGGTGCTGGCCTTCATGCCCGAGGAGGAGCGCATCAAGTACAGCGCCATGACCGGGCAGAGCCTGTTCTACATGGGCGAGACCAACCTCAAGCACAAGATCCTGGCCATCTGCGAGGAAGAAGGCGCCAGCCGCGCGGCCTATGCCCTGAAACTGCTGCAAAGCGACGGTGAGCTGACCATCGCCTCCACCGGCAAGGACGCGACGACCGGCAACCTCACGACCCAGGCCTACCGCGTCGAGGGTCCGGTGATGATCTTCTTGACCACCACCGCCATCGAGATCGACGAGGAGTTGCTCAACCGCTGCCTGGTGCTCACCGTGGACGAAGGGCGCGAGCAGACCGAGGCGATCCACCGGCTGCAGCGCGCCCGGCGCACGCTGGGCGGCCTGAAGGCGCGCCAGGACAAGGCCCACCTGGTGCGCGTGCATCGCAACGCCCAGCGGCTGCTGCGGTCGCTGGCCGTGGTCAACCCGTATGCCGACCGGCTCACGTTCCTGAGCGACAAGACGCGCACGCGGCGCGACCACGAGAAGTACCTCACCCTCATCGACACCATCGCGCTGCTGCACCAGCATCAGCGGCCGGTGCGCACGATGCTCGACGGCGATCGGGCGCTGGAGTACATCGAGGTGACGGCCGAGGACATCCGCGCGGCCAACGCCGTGGCGCACGAGGTGCTCGGGCGCAGCCTGGACGAGCTGCCGCCGCAGACGCGGCGCTTGCTGGCCAGCATCGGCGACCACGTGCGCGCGCACATGAAAGCGCAGGCGATCCCGCAGGCCGAGATGCGCTTCACGCGCAAGGCGCTGCGCGAGGCCACCGGCTGGGGCGACACGCAGCTCAAGGTGCACCTGGCGCGCCTGGTCGAACTCGAATACCTGCTCGCGCACCGTGCCGAGCGCGGCCAGGGCCTGGCGTATGAGCTGCTCTTCGACGGCGACGCGGCAGCGACCGTGCACCTGTCCGGGCTGATCGACGTGGCCGGGCTCGATGCAGGCCACTACGACGGCGAGCGGTCGGGGTCAAAACCCGAGCGGTCGGCCCCTGGTCGGGGTGCGGTCGGCCTGCGGTCGGGGGTGGTTCAATCCGTGCAACCGCCTCAGAACCCAGCACTGGCGCGGCCTGACGCCGATGAGGCCGACGACGAGGCGCCCACGCACGCCCTGCGGCCCAACGGCAAGCACCCATCGTACGTACCGATCCTGGCCGAGGCCCGGCCGTGACCGGCCGCCCCGGCAAGAAGCCCGGTGCGCTGCGCGTGGCCGGCGACCCGGAGCTGCCCGGCGGCTTCCGGGGCTACCTGGTGGACTTCCTGGACTGGACGGCCGCGCGCCAGTACTCGGCGATGACGGTCAAGGCGCGGCGCATCGAGATGGGTTACTTCATCGACTGGTGCGAGGAGCGCAGCATCCGCCGTCCCGACGAGGTGACGCGCGCGATCCTGGAGCGCTACCGGCAGCACGTGTTCCTGTACCGGCGCAAGACCGACGGCGCGCCGCTGTCGTTCCAGACCCAGGCCAAGCGGCTGATCACGGTGCGCGCGTTCTTCCAGTGGATGGCGCGCCAGCATCACCTGCTCTACAACCCGGCCAGCGAGCTGGACCTGCCGCGCCAGGAGCAGCGGCTGCCGCGCCACATCCTGAGCGTGGCCGAGGTGGACCAGGTGCTCAACGCCTGCGACACGGCCGAGCCCAGCGGCCTGGGGCTGCGCGACCGCGCGATGCTGGAGACCCTGTACAGCACCGGCATGCGCCGCGGCGAGCTGGTGGCGCTGCGCGTGGACGACGTGGACCTGGAGCGCGGCACGGTGCTGATCCGCCAGGGCAAGGGCAAGAAAGACCGCGTGGTGCCCATCGGCGAGCGGGCGTGCCGCTGGGTGGAGCGCTACCTGTACCGGGTCCGGCCGGACTACATCGAGGCCGAGGACGCGGGCGGCCTCTTCCTGGCCAAGCACGGCGAGCCGATGCAGGCCAAGCAGCTCAGCGTGATCGTGCGCAACGCGATCGCCAGGGCCGAGCTGGAGCGCTTCGCCGACACCCACCCCAACGCCGCGTGCCACCTGCTGCGCCACGCCTGCGCGACGCACATGCTGGAGAACGGCGCCGACATCCGCTACATCCAGGCGCTGCTGGGGCATGCAGACCTGAGCACGACCGAGGTCTACACGCGGGTGAGCATCCTGCAGCTCAAGGCCGTGCACGAGAAGACCCACCCGGCGCGCATGGCCCGCGTGGGCGCCCAGGAAGGCCCAGGAGGCGGCGACGGCGCCCCGGCCAGGCCCGAGGCCTGACGGGAAGCTCCGAGGCCTGCCAAGGCCTCCAAACGCGGCCTCCATGCGGTGCAAGCCGAGGACTCGGCTCGCACCGCACAGGGCAGCGTACTCAGGTCCGAGCGCGTCAAGGCCAAGCCCCCTGCGGGGCGCGGCCGAAGCCGCGGCCTTGACCCGATCACCGCCCAGGCGACTCGACCCGTTCTTAGCCGCTTCGCGGCCAGCGGCTAAAGGCAGCACGGCCGGCGCCCGAACTCGCTTCCCGCGCGCGCGGGCGTGGGCCAGAATGCACCCAGATCGACCACCAGCCGACCACAGGGAGCACGTCTTCTTCTTCGCCTCGTCCCTCGAAAACAGGCCTCTGGGGCAGACGCTCACCTACGGTGAACTCGCGCCGGGGAGGATGTACGTCCAGTCCGATCCCATCGGGCTCGCGGGGGGGATTAACACGTATGCGTACGTTGAGGGCAACCCGGTCAGCAACATTGACCCACTTGGCCTTGAGACCTACATCTGTAGGCGTCCGCTGGGCGGAGCACCTGGCTCGTTCGCACCTCCGCTGTTGAACCATACGTATGTGTGTGTCGGTAGC
>ENA-UPTA01004208-UPTA01004208.1-activated-sludge-metagenome-genome-assembly--contig:-NODE-4208-length-13750-cov-6.607010_pt1 | contig 13750 bp, 12 predicted proteins | sample MGYA00238184_ERZ773361 | MGnify/ENA primary metagenome ERZ773361 (study PRJEB29100, sample SAMN05720205) | activated sludge metagenome | isolation source: anaerobic digester from wastewater...
TACCCAGGACTTTGATCGGCGGATGAAAGACACTGAATGGATATCGATTGACGACCTGAAGAAAGACTATGAATTAAAGGGGACGGACAGAGAAATTATACTCTATGAGAAATGTATGAAAACTTGACTCTCTTGAATATTACAAACTCAATCCCCTTTGATTTTTTACTGTAGTTAATTACATTAATACCAACGAGCTTGTTTCCACGATAGCGGTAAGGGGTACCATCATCACTATTCATTTCCCAGTAAATCACGACAATAGCTTTTTGTTTATCTAACATTCTGATAGCAAGCAGTTCATTATCCCGGGATTATTCTCACGCTCATATCAGATCATCCTCTGATCTTAGAAAATCGATAATATTCAACCGCTTAATGCCTTTATAATCATCGGCCCACATATCGTCCATTGACATTACGTACTTGGGATAATTATCGGGAATGTCGAGAAGAACAGAGAATTCCTGCTCCACTGTCTTGTCTGAAGCCAGAAGATAACAGACCTGTATATATATTCTCTTACCCTCTTTTTCTGAGATGAAGTCAATCTCTCTGTCCTGGAGTTTGCCTATGTAGACACTGTATCCTCTTCGTTTCAGTTCAAGAAAAATTATATTTTCAAGAAGGACATTAATGCTCTCTTCTGTATACCCGAGCAGTGCGTGCCGTATGCCTATTTCTCCAAGATAGTATTTCTCATGAACCTCGAGAAACCGCTTGCCCTTCAGGTCATACCTGGGGATACGGTATATGACATATGCCGCTTCAAGATTTTGTATATAGTTATACACCGTCTCGATTCCCGGGCTTCTGTGTTCCTTCTTTAGGAAATCTGCCACACTTTTTGCCGAAAATATTGACGACATGTTATCAACAAGAAAATAAATGATTTTTTCCAGCAGAGCCACATTCCTGATATTATTTCGTTTGACCACGTCCTTCAAGACAATGGTGTCAAATATTGATGATATATATTGAAACACGACATCGTCGGTAATTTCACTGTGATGGATTCCGGGAAACCCGCCATAGCGAAGAAATTCCTTAAAGAGCTGAGTTGAGGGCTCATGGTCGCTGAATAGGCTATATTCCCGGAAGGAGAGCGGGTAAATGGGAATTTCGATATATCTTCCGGAAAGGAGTGTGGCCAGTTCGGAAGAGAGAAGGTGGGCGTTGGAACCCGTAAGATAGATGTCTGCTATGCCATCACTGAAAAATGATGTTATTGCCTTTTCCCATTTTTCAATTTCCTGAACTTCGTCAATGAAGAGATAGAGTTTTTCCTTTACCTTTTCGTGCTGTGCAGTAACCTCTATATTGAGGTCATTAAAATTTTTGATATGTGAGAACCGAAGAGATTCCATGTTGATAAAGACAATCTGTTGTTCGGGCACGCCATCTTCGAGGAGCCGTTTCATCAATAGCTTAAGAAAGGTGCTTTTGCCAATTCTTCTCATTCCAGTAATTATCTTTATTACCGGTTTGTTGATGAACGGCGATATTTTATTATAGTAGTCTATTCGTTTGTGCATGATAAAATTCCGATATTGAAAGTTTTCGATATATCGAAAACTTATTCATTTTCTTATGTATTTGTCTAGTATAAATTTTAAGCACATGCTGTTAAAAAGGACTTTTCAGTATGAAAAGGTCCTTCAGGGTTAATCTTTTATGAGTAAGTATCTGTGCTTGGTAGTAATTTTGTTGTTTCTATTTACTTTTTTGTCTGCGGAATCTCCTGCAATAAAAACTCATACTCGCCAGTCTTCAATCACCAATCCGTCAATTCGTTCAAAATGCTTTGTGTTGCCGGTGATGAGCATATCACATTTTTCAAGTACAGTGGCTGCAATGAGGATATCAGCATCGGGCAAAAGAATATTGCTGGTTTTCAACTCTGATTTAATGATACCAAACCGTCTCATGATATTGAAGTCCGATTCAATAACATCCACCGTTAATAGGAACTGCTCCACAAGGAGTTCATTCTTCTCCGGATCTCCTGAATTGTGTACCCCGTAATGCAGTTCTCCCACAGTCATAAATGAGACAGCTATCACGCCATTATACTGGCTGCTCTTTTTGATGACCTTCCTGTTGCCGCGCAGTATTTCAATGCAGATATCAGTATCAATAAGAATCACAGGGAATGATCCCTCCCGCGGGTCCTGGCCGAATAGATATCTTCAATGATTTCTTCAGTTGATCTTGCATCAGACCATGCGCCGGATAAGGACTCCCATATCTTCATGCGTGTTTTCCTGCTTATTACCATGTCCGATTTCGTGTGATTCTTCTCCCGTAACCCTTTTTCCAGAAGCAGTAATATCTCACTATTAATACTTCGTTTTTCAATTTTTGAAACTGTCCGTAGTTTATTCATGATATAATCAGGGATATCACGTATAGTAAGGCTTGGCATTCTGTTTCCTCCATTTCGATAGTTACAATATAGTTACACGAAGAGCAAAAGTCAACCACAATATATATTGACGTTACAATCCCTGCAATGTAGAAATTTCCTGCGGTGATATATAACAGAACTGCCCACGGAGCACATGCCCATGAACATGATGACACGGTTCTCTCTCTACGGATTTCTGAAGAACCTTGATTTTTCACAGCCCTTCCTCATACTCTTTTACCTTTCCCTGGGGCTGAGTTTCCTTCAAATCGGCATACTGGTATCATTCCTGAACATCTGCGTCAACATCATGGAAATTCCAAGCGGCGCCATCGCAGACATCTACGGCAGAAAGAGCTCGATGCTTGTGTCCCTCTCCAGCTACATCATCGCCTTCACGGTGTTCGCGTTCTCCCATGACTACTGGCCGCTTTTCATCGCGGCCTTTTTCTATGCTGTCGGGGACGCCTTCCGGACAGGCACCCACAAGGCAATGATTTTTGACTGGCTACGGACAAATAACAGGCTGGAGGAGAAAACAAAGGTATACGGGTTCACGCGGTCCTGGTCAAAATACGGAAGTGCCCTCTCTGTGGTTATATCTGCCGCGATAGTAATAGTGTCCAGTGACTACCGGTGGATTTTTCTGTGCTCCATCATTCCCTACGTTCTGGGAATATGGAACATGTCCCGATACCCCTCATATCTCAACAGCAGGGTGGGCGATACAATCAGCATTACCCGTATTGTCAGCCATACCTTCGGATCCGTAGGGACTGCCTTCCGGAACAGCTCAATCAGAAAACTTATCATACAGAGCATGGGATTTGAAGGTGTTTTCGAAGTGACCAAGGACTACCTGCAGCCCATATTAAAGGCCCAGGCGCTGGCGCTCATGGTATTCATTGCACTGCCGGAAAGGGAAAGCACCGCCATCGTGGTAGGGACGGTGTATTTCGTGCTGTATATAATCTCAGCGTCGGCATCGCGGCGGGCGCATCTCTTCGCGAAACAGTTCCGCTCGGAGGACACCGCGATCATTGTGATGATATTCTCCGGGGCGCTACTTGCCCTGCTTTCCTCCGCGGGGTTTCATTTCAAAGTATTCATTCTGGCCATCGCCGCCTATATCGCCAATAACGTAATCCAGAATTTCTGGCGACCAATCCTCGTGGCACAGTACGACGACCACGCGCAGAGCCACCAGCAGGCCACAATCCTCTCCATTGAGTCCCAGACGAAAACCATCGGGATCACCATCATCGCCCCGGTCGCCGGATACCTGGCGGACAATTTCGGGATACAGGCATCCCTGCTGCTCCTATCGATCATAATGCTTGCGCTGGGACTTTTTTCATTGAACGGCAGTAAGAAACAGGTCAGCGGATAGCCCTCGGCTTTTTTATTGCCGCTTATTTCTTATCATCCAACGGGAGAATATATTTATAGGCGATAATCATTAAAAATCCTGTTATGTACATTGTAATCCCGTATATGGCCGTGGTGACAAACATCGAACTGTGAAAGTCACCCATCAGGTCCTGTATCAGAAGAGCAATAGTTACGGCCAATGTCGAATTACGCAGCCCCACCTCTATTGAGATCGCCCTGATTTGATAATTTTCCACTTTAAATGGTTTGGGAAAAAAAGCTGCAACAAACATGCCCACCACCGACAGGGCAACAACCATGATGTAAAAAGCCGGACTGTATCGTGCGGTATCCAGAAACTTTTCAGCGTTAGTAAAAATTCCCACACCAATGACCAGTAAAAGAGCCACTACTCCGAGAGCGGAAAAAAATGGAGTGGCCTTAACGGCGAATTGCAGCCACTTCCTGCGGATGCTCATTCCGAGGATAAGGGGAACAAGCACAAGGCCGACTATCGTCTGTACAATCAACCCCGTGGGCACTTTGACATCGGGGATATTTGCGCAAAAGACCGTAAGTATGAAGGGAGTAAAGAAAAGTGCCAGAACAGTGGAAACAGAAGTCAGAGAAACGGAAAGGGCAAGATCCCCTTTTGCGTAGTACGTCATCAGGTTTGAGGTGACACCCCCCGGACAGGCGCAGATCAGCACAATCCCTGCGTAAATAAAGGGGAAGCTGTGATAGAAACCGACAGCATACGCCATGCCCAGGGCCAGGAGAGGCATCAACAGCCATTGCAGAAATATTCCGATTATTATACCCCGTGGTTTCTGCAGCACCAGCTTGAAGTCGTTTATGGTGAGATTAAGACCCATCCCTAACATCACGAAAAAAAACATGAACACGATCGATATTTTAAACACACGATCCAGCATTAACTGCTCCGGCCGCTGCAGAAAACGGATAAAGGAAAAGGTCCTTCCGTCAATTGTGCTTTCTGCGACGAGGGCATTGAATACAAGTTTATGCCCAAGCATATTCGCAAGTCCGGAGTAATAATCAGCCGCTCCCCCTGAAGGGACCGAGACTACATGGAGTTTACCGTCCAGGCGGCGCACCATAAATATCCCGGACACATCAGTGCCGGTTCCGGTGGAAGCTGATTCCAAAAACCGCAGGTTTCCTTCAAATGTTGCTTTTCCGGCATTGTCCCAGTTGATTTGTTCACCCTGAAGCGCCAGTTGACTAATTATGGTTGAATTCGAATCCCGTGCAGCCCGGGAGAGATCGCGGTAAAGCTGCTCGCCCGCAAATGCCCCCGCTGTATTAAAAATGAGTACCGTCGCAAAACAGAGCATCATCAATACGATCCTGAGAGATTTTATTGCCCGTAAAATATTCTTACTCATTACCGATCTCCTTAGTATAATACTCAATCCCGAGGCGGGAAAATGACCATAATGGCCCCGTACAGTATACCGAATCATTCCGGTCTCTCATGACTGATATGAGGACCTGCTTCATGAATTTCTGCCGTGTATACCCGGCCGGTACCACGTTATATTCCGGTGTAACAGCCGGAGAATAATGATCTTTGTGTCACTATCAATGCAAAATTTCGCGAAGCAGCCAATGACCACGTCCATATAATGACGGGGGGTTATGAATTGCAAGAAAAAAATTGGACTAACCAATTTTATCGTCGGGTGGAACCACAGCATGGTCCCGGAAAAAAATAATGTACTCGACACAATTCCCCTGAGTATTGTAATTCTGCAATGTAGAGTCGGGCAACAATGTACCCGCACGCATTATTCGAAACGGAGATACCCATGAAACCATATAAAAAAGAATTCATTCAGTTCCTGCTGGAAATGAAGGCCCTGAAGTTCGGCGAATTCACGCTGAAGTCCGGAAGGCTTTCCCCCTACTTCCTGAACACCGGCATGCTCCACACCGGGCGTTCAATCAACAGGCTGGGAAGCTTCTACGCAAGCACCATCGTGGACAACGTGAGGGGCGACTATTCCGCGGTATTCGGCCCGGCCTACAAGGGAATCCCTCTCGCCATTGCGGCAGTGAACGCCCTCTATGCAGAGCACGGCATTGACGTGGACTACGCCTTCAACCGCAAGGAAGCCAAGGACCACGGCGACAAGGGGCTCATCGTCGGGAAGGAACTTTCGTCTGACGATACCCTCGTGCTGGTTGACGATGTCATCACCGCGGGCACCGCGGTGCGTGAGTCATTGGACCTTCTGGCGGCCCAGGGCAACCCGAAGCTTGCCGCGGTAATCGTATCTGTGGACAGAATGGAAAAGGGCACCGGCGAGAAATCAGCCATTCAGGAGATTTCGGAATCGACGGGGATTTCCTTTTACCCCATCGTCACCATTATCGATATCATCGAATATCTCAGGGACCCGGCGCTGAAACCTGAGCACGGCATCGGCGATGAGATGATTGACAAAATGGAAGCATACCGCGCGACCTACGGCGTCGGCTGATATCCATGTCACGGAGTGCGGGGAATTGCCTTTGTGCGCTCCGTGAATTTTCACCCGGTAACAAAATTTTTACTGCGTGGGTCGATATCACCCCGCCATCCCTGAGGGGACATAATTTTTAAGTTGAACTATTCCGTCCCCTGCATCATACTTGCCCGATGAGCAAATTACTGCATATAACCCCGGCACAGGTTCTGTTATGAAACTACCGACGATCCCCGCCGTGAACACCTTCACGGCACCAGTGATAATTACCGCGGTCATACTGACGCTGTTTTCCTCGTGCGACTCCAGGGGTATAAGTACCGTCACCAATCCGCCGAAGCCCACCGCCGACAACACCCGGCGCCTCTGCTACGGGAACAAGCGGCTTGTGGTGGCGGTTCCGGCACAGGGCTCCCGCGGGAAACACCATATCTACGAGGGCATCCATATCCGTCCGCTGCAGACATACCGATACCTCTTTACCATTGACGATATCTACATTGAACATTACCACCGGGCGGAGTACAGCAAAGGGACCCTGTACATTCTCCGCCGCATTGGATCAACTGACCCGAAGGTGAATGACTGGCATGATGAACTCTGGTCATACCGTGAAGACCTTTCGGGTAAAAAACTGTTCTCTGCCCGGGGAATCGACTTCAGAATTTCACCGGACGAATCAACCGCCGCGGTGCTGTCCACGGACCGCGGCAATAACGAGGCCCTTTCCTTCATCAACATCAGTAACGGGAAAACTGTGCGCACGTTTACCCGTGAAAGTTTTACCCCTTCACCGCGAAGCAGCGACAGCGATAAACACATCAATCCCCTCACATGGTCCCGTGACGGCGGGTATTTCTGGTGCGACATCTCTTTCACCGTAACACCGGAGAGGTTTCTGCGCATAAAAAAGGACACCTTCAGCATTGAGACCTTTGACGTCTCCGCGCTTTCCCTGAATTCGATGGAACTGTCCCTTAATCCCGACCGCTGCTCTCTTGTCTTCAGCACCTACCCTCCGGTCTTTGACGCTGATTCCGCGCGGGAATTTGAGCAGCGGCGGAAACCGGTGCTCCTGTATCATTATAATTTAAAGACTAAGAAAAAGCGAACACTTGCCGGTTCAGTTTCGATGCGCATGAATCCTGTGTGGATAAACAGTTCCACCGTGATTTACTATGACCATACCATAAAAGGGAAAAAGAGAGTAGTTGTAAGATGAGAAATACTATCCTCGAATCCGCATTGCGGAAAATAATAATGCACCCCCGGGGAACTCACGCCAACGATGATTGAGCTGAAAAACATTTCACTGGAAATCTATCCTCCCGGGAAAAAAATCCTCCGGGAAATTTCATGGCACATCGGGCGCGACGAGAAGTGGGTGCTCTTCGGCAGAAACGGGTCGGGAAAAACAAAGCTCCTTGAAATTGTGACAGGATACAATTTCCCGAGCTCCGGGGAAGTACTGCGTTTCGGGAAATCCGCTCTCGGCCATGACATCCGTGAAATCAGGAAAGGTATCGGCTACATCAGCACCCTTCTCAGCAATAAATTTTCACCATCGGAAACGATTCTCGATACTGTCCTCAGCGGTCTCTATGCGTCCATCGGCATCTATGTGACACCCGGCAGAAAAGAAACAGTGCGCGCCATGGAACTTCTGGACACCGCTGCAATGGCAGACCGTGCCCGTGACCGCTTCGGGATTCTTTCCGACGGAGAAAAGCAGAAGGTACTGATGCTCCGCGCCTTTATCAATGAACCGGACCTTCTGATTTTTGATGAACCCGCGACGCACCTTGATCTCCCGGCGCGGGAGGACCTCCTGGGAGCGATCGGGAAACTGTGCTCCATAAAACCGGTTTCCATGATTTACGTCACACACCACACCGAAGAAATTGCCCCGCTTTTTGAAAATATTTTCATTCTCGGTGAAGGCCGCTGCCTGTACCGGGGGCCGGTCCGTGAAGGTCTGTCTGAAGATATTCTGGCTGAGGTGTTCGGAAGAGATATTATGGTAATGGAGTTCAGCGGCAGGTTCTACACCATGGTTCGTTAGTCTATTCCCCGGCATGTTCAACATTCAACTTTTTTCTGTCCGCATAAATCTTTCCGGCCCCTGCTGCCGTCACGAGAAATATACCCGCACAGCATACCACAAGGTATACCGACCGGACCATCGCCACCATCGGCTCAAGGAGGGCAGCACGGTCGCCGGAAAAAAACATCCCCGCGCCGCTTTTCACGCCACCGGGTATGACGGTAAGCAGTTCTGCGAAAAAATCTCCAAATGAAAACAGTATCACCAGAGCCGGAAGGGTCGCGGCAATCATGATCACGCCGGGAACCGCAAGCCTGCCGAAGCGGTGTCCCATCAGAAACATGATGAAAAAAAACACCGCGGAAAGGACAGCAAACACCAGAAACAGCATTTTCACCGTGCGGTGAAAATCTGAAATAAAAAAATACACCGTTTCCCGGAGTTCGCCGAGGGTGCTTTTCACACCGGGATCATCCACCGCAGCAAGAAATATATCCGGTCCTTTCTCATACAGCTTCCTTCCTAATTGACAGTACAGAAACCGTTCCATTTCGCCTTCTGAAAGATTTCGGAGATCACGGGAGTCAGCGGAAACTTTTATCTTTCCCGTCAACTCCACGGCGACAGGGCCTTCACTGCGGGCCATAATTTTCATACGTTCTACAATTGCGGGGACACTGGAACCATCGGGCATTGCCGCTGTAGCGATCACTCTACCCAGCATTTCCGTTGATGGGCCGGGGGCGGTAATACGGTAGAAACCGAACACCAGCAGCGTTGCGGAAAAAACGAGCAGAAACACAAACCCCGCGATCCACTGAAGGACTTTCCGTGAAACTGAATATTTATGTTCATGGCCCCGCATTGCTATCACCCGGAAAAATAAAATTTCTGCATCAACCGGGGCACACATTATATGCGCTCCGGTTTCACGTCAAGCGGGAATATCCCGCAGGGTGTTTCGTTTCCCTCATTATCACCGGCCCATACGCTGACGAAAAATCCCGTTACGGCAATACTTTATTTCTTGCAATATCTGAAGCGAAACCCACATAATTGCCTGCTGTATTGTTTTAATCTTCTCTGCCTGTCGCAATTCATGTTTGTATACGGGATAGAATCCCTTCGCTTTCAGCGGGCGGCGGTTCCTCGTCATTATTTTTTTTGCGGGAGCATTGTATGAACGGGTACGAAATCAAAGAAATCCTCACCGATGAAGTGCTGCTTGTTCCTTCTAAACCGTCTCCATTCCTTATTATTATAACGCTTCTCGGCATCACATTTCTGGTACTTGCGGTATTAACAAAGTTCAGGATCATCACTCCCCCGGAAACCACCTTTTATGTGTTTCTGGGATTCGGCCTGGGATTCGCGTTTGCGGGCCCCCTGTTCATGATGCGGAAAACCCCGGACAGCATTGTTTTCAGTAAAACATCAGAAAGCGTAATCTTCAGTGAAAAAGAAGCACGCGTCGCCCTCCCTTTTTCACAGTTTATCAGATTTGACATTTCCGGCAGGCTGTCACCATCAGAAAATTCAGGCCCTTCATATACCCTGGACCTGGTGTCAAAAACAGGATCACGCCTCACCCTAAAAGAGTCCGACACCATGGATGAACTCACGGCGCTTGCGGAAAAACTTGTCCCCTGTATAGACATTGACATCCGCCGGCAAAACACTGTCATGTATCAGGGGAAAGGCAATTACCGTGAACAGCACTCATCACTTCCGGACCCGTCCCTTTCATCCGTGCAGCTGCAGCACCTTCTTGACACCGACACCTATACATGGAAAAGCCGCAAAACCCTCTGGAGCTTGTTTTTTGTCGCGGCAGTTTTTACCGGCATGAACATCATGTTTTTTTTCTGGGCCTTCCCTGCGATGTCGTCATATAATATCGGTAAATATTTCATTACAATCTTTATGGCATTCATTGACATCCTGCTTCTTTTCATAATTGCATATAATGCCGTGGGAATCAGCAAAGTCACTGTTTCAAAAGAATACTTTGCCTATGAGCAGTTTTTTTTCGGATTTAAGATATCCAGCCATGTTCTTCCCAGAGACAGCATCGCGCTCATTTCCAGCGGCTTTTCCGGCAACGACAACAAGATGACGATATTTTCCCGAGAGGGGAAAACCCTCCATGACACGCTGATTATGGAAGCGGCACAGATCGACCGCCGGGACCGTCAGACACTTTTTACACTCATCCCGAAACTCATGCAGCTGCGGAATGAAATAATCGAGATCGACGGTTCACCGCTGTATTTTTACGAGAAACTCCTTTTGGAAAAACTGTGGGTTGAAAAACTGCAGCTTCCGGAAAACAGCGGGTTGTAAAAAATTGTTATTGATCAGTGCCATGTAAACGGATATATTCCCTGCATCACCTTATCAGGAGAAGACACGATGCAAACTCTTGACGCAATTCTGACAAGACGCAGTGTAAGAAAATACACTGAAGACTATATCACCGATGAGGAAATCCGTCAGATACTTGAAGCGGCCCGATGGGCTCCGACCTGGGCAAACACCCAGGGGTGTGAATTCATCATTGTCCGTGACAGGAACCTTATTGAAAAGGTAACAGAGACCTTCTCCGAAAGGAACCCCGCGAGAAAATGCGCCGCTACATCATCTGTACTCATAGTATGCTGTGCGAAAACAGGTGTCGCGGGTTTCAAGGAAGGAAAGGCAGTAACGAAGTTTGACAGCTGGTACATGTTCGACTGCGGTCTTGCCGTTCAGAATATCTGCCTCAGGGCCCACGATATGGGAATCGGCACGGTGATTGTCGGATCCATGAACCACGAACAGTGCCGGCAGCTGCTGCAGCTCCCCGAAGGACATGAGGTAATCGTAGTTATTCCCGCAGGAAAACCTGCAGTCAGTGCCAAGGAAGGTCCTCTCCGGAAAGAGCAGAAGGACTTTGTGTTTGCAGACAGGTACGGAAAGCCGTTTTAAAAAAACTTTCATGGAGAAGCCCCTTATACGGGCATAGACGGTCCCTTATGTATGAATAGCGCACTGACACTATTTCCGTCATTTCACCGTTTCGCCATCCGGTCCATTCTGGTTTCGGTACTGTTTGTGCTGTGTCTGCAACCCGTTTTTTCCGCATCTCCCCTGGCAATTGATGATTCCCTGACATCCCGTCCTCTTGGCCCTCACATTGAATATTTTTTTGATACGGGCGGAAAGCTGACCATAGAAAAGATTTCCTCGCCGGAATTCGCCAGTCATTTTAAATCTACCACATCAAGATACCTGAGTTTCGGCTATTCCCGTCATCCTCTCTGGCTGAAATTTACCACCGTCAATAACTCGAACAAAATAATTAAATGGTTCCTCCAGTTTAATTATCCAATAATTGACGCGGTACATCTCTTTGTACCGTCCGGAGACAACTATATCACATTTTCCGGGGGTGACCGCATGCCCTTTGACATGCGCCCTGTTAATCACCGGACAATAGTGTTTCCCATCATCGAACATCCCGGCAGACGTACCTTCTATTTGAAAATTTATTCACAGGGCTCAATAATTACCCCTCTCACCGCCCATTCAGAATCGAATTTCGATGCACAGTGCAAAATCGAGTACATTGTCCTCTGGATGTACTATGGCATAATGCTGGCGTTAACACTGTACAATTTTTTCATTTTCCTATCAGTAAGAGACAACAGCTATCTCCACCTTGTTTTCGTCACAGTCATCGTGTCCCTGTATTCAATGGTGCATAATGGATTAGCGTTCCAGTACCTGTGGCCCCGTTCCCTGTGGTGGACCAATATCAGCCACCCGTTTTTTCTCATGCTTTTTGGACTACTGGCGATCCTTTTTACCCGGTCGTTCCTTAATACTAAAATCAAATTTAAAAGAACTGATTCATTTCTCCTGATCCTTTTCGCTGTCGGCACTCTGTTTTCAATAACCCCATTTTTTATTGAATATTATTACGTCACTCAGTTATCGACACTTATCTCTATAGTAACCGCCTGCACCCTCGTGGGAACCGGTATTATAACGATGATCGGCGGTTCCAGACAGGCTCCTTATTATTTACTCGCCTGGACATTTTTTCTTGTGACCGGCTCTGTCTCCATTATCAGGGCCCATGGCATCGTCATCAACGACTTCGTCGCCATGTGGGGATATCAGATCGGCTCAAGCTTAATCGTACTTATTTTTTCCATGGGGATTTCCGACAAAATCAACCTCATGCGTCTTGAAAAGGAGAACGCTCTCACCGCGCTCCGTGAAGCGGATGAACGGTACCGTGTTCTTGTAGAAAATGCCCTTGAGGGTATTCTCCTTATCATCAATGAAAAAGCAGTGTATGCCAACAATGCACTGATCACAATGAGCGGATATAATGAAAAGGATTTTTATGCCCTGGATATCCTCAATGACTTTTTCCCCGACAATGAAAAAGGGAAGCCCCTCGTACAGAAGAACTATTATGACAGGATATCCGGTTCCCAAAAATCATCCCAATATGAAGCACAGATACTCCGCAAAGACGGAACTACCCAGGATGTGATAATATCCGCCTCATCAATACTGATACAGGGCGAACCGGGGTCCCTCTGCATCATCACCAATATCTCGCAGCTGAAGGAGGCACAGCACACCATCACCAGGCAGTTCAACGAAATAGAACGGCAGTACCGTGAACTTGAATCCCTTAACAGCGAGCTGATATCGGTGCAGAGTGAGCTGATAGGCGCCCATGATAAAACCAGCAGGCAGATGCAGCAGCTTGAAGCGACACTCCGTTCCATCGGTGACGCAGTCATCACAACGGACACCGATGGGAATATCCTCATGATAAACGAAGAAACCGAGCGGATCACACAGCTTTCATCCAGTGATGTGAGGGGGAGACCTTTTTCGGAAACAATTTTATTGTATCTGCAGTCATCACATACATCTGTTGATCCTGTTGATCAGATTCTCCAGACCGGGAGATTTTCTCATTCAGCAACGCCTCTCGTTCTCAGAAGAAAGGACGGCACAGAGCGGACTGTAGAAATCAGAGGGACCAGGATACTTCTTGAAAACAATACGCTCTTCGGCGCTGTTATGGCAATACGTGATGTAACGGAAAAGCACAAGCTTGAGCAGGAAATACTGAAAATGAGCAAAATTGAATCCATCGGCGTCCTCGCCGGCGGAATTGCTCATGACTTCAACAACCTGCTCACCGCTGTAATCGGCAATACGGCACTGGCGAGGAACAACGCCGGCAACGAAGAAAAATTGATAAAATATCTCTCCATGATTGAAGGGGCGGCCAAAAGGGCTGTTGCCCTGACCCAGCAGCTGTTAACGTTTTCTAAAGGCGGAAGTCCAAGAAAACAGGTCACCTCAATTACAGCCTTATTACGTGAATGCGCTGAATTTATTCTCATGGGATCCAACATAAAACCG
>ENA-UPTA01004209-UPTA01004209.1-activated-sludge-metagenome-genome-assembly--contig:-NODE-4209-length-13749-cov-16.808383_pt1 | contig 13749 bp, 11 predicted proteins | sample MGYA00238184_ERZ773361 | MGnify/ENA primary metagenome ERZ773361 (study PRJEB29100, sample SAMN05720205) | activated sludge metagenome | isolation source: anaerobic digester from wastewater...
CGAGCTGGACACGGAGACGGGGCTCTACAACTTCAACGCCCGCCTCTACGACCCGACCGTCGGCCGCTTCATCAGCCCTGATCCCGCGCTGCCGGACCTCTCCAACTCGAAAAACCCCTGGAACTACGATCCCCAGACGCTGAACCGCTATGCCTACTGCAGGAACAATCCCCTCATCTATGTCGATCCCAGTGGTTGTGAGGCCATTGACGCAGACAATGATGGTAGATCTGATCACGACTCATTCTTTGAAGACGACGATACATTCTACACGGAGTTCACAACAGAGGATGGAAGGAGAGGGTTGCATGGCAAAGGTCATGCCCTGATGAACACGTATCGGGAGGGAGATCAAATCCATGGTTATTTTTATTATGGTGGTGATCTGTTCGGATATAAAGATAAAAGTATGGGGTATGAAAAAATAAGTATAACGTATGGAATGATAATTGGGCCTCAACATATATTACCAGTATCAAAAGTTATCGGTTTTGGAATCATGGGTTATAGTGCGTACAAGCTTGCGAGTATTCTTTCCAGCTTAGGAAATATCATCGAAAAAAATTATGAAAATGGTAAGCGAGCAAAACAGGCCTATGAAAGAAATGATTTTAAAACAATGGAAGAAATGAATAACAAAATTAATGACAACATCAGACAAGGAATATCTCATCTGGGGAATTTTGCAATAGAAGCAGAGAAACTAAATATGAGAATTATGATGAAATCATTGAACAATGGCAGCTGCAATAGGAAGTAGTAAGAGAAAGGAGCATTGCAATGAAAGCGCCAAGAAAAAGTATTATACATGCGTGTATCTTGGTTATTATAAGCATGTCAGTAGCGATTGCCAGTGCTTATGTTCAAGATATATATACATACATTTGGCATATGAAGAATCATGATGTTGTCCTGTGGCATGAATATTCAATTAAAATACCTCAAGATCTTGTTGCAAAAAAAATGGGTGATAAGAATGATGACCTGATAATATTCAGCGCAAAGATACCCGAAGAAATATATATTCAATTTTTCAAAATAGATCGAATTCAGAAGAGATGTATCGATTTCGAACGAAAAAACATGGAATTAGGTCTTAAAGTAATCGAGATGAAAGATTCTATCACTATGGGGGAACAGAGCATAACGATAAAATCCAATGAAATCAGAAATCCAGGAAAATACTTCGAACAGGTATACTTAAAGTCAAGTGATACAATGATTATGTTTATGGGAAAAAAAGAAAGGTGCTATGTTATGAGTGAGATCATCAATAATATGAAACGAATACAATATAGAACCATCTGATGGGAAATAATATGCTGCCTTACAATATCCCGACACATTGATGTCTTGAGAAACAAAGAGAGGGAGGCTGAAAGGGGTCAAAAAGATCTGAATAGCAGGGGTGTGAACGTTGTTCCGATAATGATGATTTGTATCATTAATCCATGTTTCAAGCGGGGGTTGAAACTTCCATCCTTATCAAGCCTTAGGGCACTATATCCCTCCAACAAACTAATCCCCCTGTTCCCCTTGTAGAGAGGATTTCCGAATCGACGCCACGGGAAACGTCCGTCCCAGGCCGTCTGAAGGGCCGTCGTTCGTGAAAAGCTATAATCCACGGGCATTTCGGCGAATCTTTCCTTGACGGGGAAGGTCCCTTTTAGTATAGAGCGACAGCCGAAAAAGGAGTATTGGCGTTGCCTCCCCCGGAGGGATAGGAGAATCCAGCGGCTTTTCCCGGGACCGGGGGAAGGAAATTTCCTGGAGGTAAGGAATGATCAGAAAAAAGGAAGGATCGTCAATCGGTAAAATCACCAGCCTCGATGAGTCCCTGGTGAAAAAGTTCGCGGATGAACCCTTTGAATTCTGGGGTCCCACCCCGGAAGAGGCCCGCAAGGTCATGGCCTGCAAGCCGAAAGACCTTCGGGACAAGAGGATGACGATGAAAGAGGCCGTCAGAAAGTACGTCCATGGGAAAGACGGTCTGAGCATCGCTCTCGGCGGTTTTGTGAACACGCGTCCGCCGGTGGCCGCCGTTCATGAAATCATCCGGCAGGGCGTCAAGAACCTGACCCTGTGTTTCCAATCGAATTCCATATGTCCTGAACTCCTGGCGGGTGCCATGCTGCTCTATCCCGAGCAGATCACCATCCGGCGCGTGGAACTGGCCTGGTGGGGATACGAGGTGATCGGGATCGCCCCCCTGCTCCGGCATCTCGTTTCCAAGGGAATGATCCGCCTGGACGACTACACGAACTACGGAATGTCCGCGCGCTTCAAGGCGGCCTCGATGGGGCTCGAATTCCTTCCGGTCCGGGACCACGGCGGATCGGACATGGAACTGGTGAACCGGGGGATCATGGTGGAAAGCCCCTTCACGGGCAGAAACTGCTATCTTGTTCCCGCATGCTATCCCGACGTGGGTCTCGTCAGCGTCACCGCGGCGGACATCCACGGAAACAGCCGGATCTTCGGTGCCCTGTGCACCTGTCCGGAGATCGCCATGGCTTCCGCCAACACCATCATGACGACGGAACAGATCATCCCGACGGAAAACATCCGGACCTACCCGAACCTGACCGAAATTCCGTTTACCGCCGTGGACGCCCTGGTGGAACAGCGTTTTGCCTCCTATCCCGGCGCGCACTACGGGTACTACTGGTTCGACATGGAGCACATTCTCATGTTCCGCAGCGCCTCGGACGAGTTCCGGAAAACCGGAAACGCAGACAAGCTGAAAAAGTACTACGAGGAATACATCTTCGGCTGCGAAACACATGATGATTTCCTGTCCAAGCTTCCATACCGGACCCTCAAGAAGATCCGGGACATGGACGGCGGCCAGCCCATCATCCTTTCGTGATCCACGAAAACCAGGAATCAAGGAGGTTACAGGAATGCCTGAATACACGCCTTTTGAAATGATCGCATACACGGGTTCCCGTGTGCTTGAAGATAACAAGATCGTGTTCGTGGGAACGGGGCTTCCCATCATCGCGTCCATGCATGCCCAGCTCACGCACGCCCCGGGACTGGGAATGATTTTCGAATCCGGCCCCCTGTCGCCGGTGCTGGAAATGGGCATGCCCCTCTCCGTGGGGGACACCCGGGCCTGCCGCAAGGCCTGCTATCTGAAGGGGCTGTGCGCCGTCTTCGAACTCACCCAGCGGGGCCACGCCGACTATGCGTTCATCGGCGGTGCCCAGATCGACATGTACGGAAACGTGAACTCCACCTTCGAGGGCGGGACCTACACCGAATCGCAGACCCGGTTTCCCGGGAGCGGCGGCGCGGGAGCCATGGCGGCGAACTGCGAGAAGTCCATCATCATCATGGCGCTGGAAAAGCGGCGGTTCTCCAACAAGCTGGAATTCGTGACCAGCATCGGTTACGGGGACGGGTCCCCCGATTACCGGGAGAAGGCGGGGGTCATGGGTTCCGGCCCCTACCGGGTCATCACCAACGAGGCCCTTTTCGGATTCGACGAGAAATCGAAGAGGATGGTGCTCCTGGAAGTGGCCCCTGGAAGGACGAAGGAGCAGATCCAGGCGAAGGTCTCCTTCGAGCTTCTCTTCTCCCCAGATCTCAAGGTCATGGCGGAGCCGACCAGCGAGGACCTGGCCCTTCTCCGTGAGAAGTGCGATCCCGACGGGTATTTCCTCGCCAGGAAAGTGAAGTAGAAGTCGACCCTCCGGTCGTTGTGAAAAAAAGCCGGGACGTTCGTCCCGGCTTTTTTATTCGTTCTGTTCGAAGGAAAAGCTTTTTTCCCTGAAAAGGCTCAGGCAGGCATCCACAGCAGGACGGGAATAGAGGATTCCCCGGTTCTTCTCGATTTCCCCCAGGGCGGCCCCGATGCCCAGGGAGGGGCGGTAGGGCCGGTGGGAGGACATGGCCTCCACCACGTCCGCCACGGCGATGACTTCCGATTCCGGCAGGATCTCGCCTTCCCGGAGCCCCCCGGGATAGCCCGAGCCGTTCATCTTCTCGTGGTGTTCGAGGACCATCCGGGCGATGGGCCAGGGAAAGGGGATGTGCCGCAGGATCTCGAACCCGACTTCGCTGTGGAGCTTGATCATGCCCATCTCGATCACTGTCAGCTTCCCCGGTTTCGTGAGAATCTCCGTGGGGACGTTGATCTTTCCGACATCGTGGACCAGGGCCGCCAGCCGGATGGCGTGGATCTTCGTTTCCTCCATGCCCATCTCCCCGGCGATGGCGCAGGCCAGTTTCGCAACCCGCCGCTGATGGCCCGCCGTGTAGGGGTCCCGGACCTCCAGAGCCGATGCGAGGGAGGCCACCGTTTCCTCGAGGGTCCGGCCGAGTTCCTCGAGACTCTGCTTCAAGGCCTCCTCGGCCCTCTGGTGTTCCGTCATGTCGTGAGAGACGACGACGGCATGGGTGACCTCGTCCTGTTCATTCCGGTAGGGGTAATAGGTGACGTGGAAATAGCGCATTCCAAGGGCGGGGAACTGGAACCAGGCCTGGTAGTTGATCTCCTCTCCCCCCAGGCAGCGGTCGATGAAGGCCCGGATGATCCCGTTGAAAGAAGCTTCGCCCCATAGGTCCGTCACGGTTTTCCCGGCGATGTCCTCCCTTTTCAGGCGGTGGGCCCTGGCGTAGGCCTCGTTGACCGCTTCGTATACATAGTCCCGGTTGATCAGGGTCATGAGGTCCTTCGACGCGTTGGCGATGAACTCATACTGCCGCCACACCTCCTTCACCCGGTTTCGTTCCGTCACGTCCCGGCCGATCCCCCGGAATCCCGCCGGCTGTCCCCGGTCATCCAGGATCAGGGAGGCCGTCAGTTCGAGAACCCTCTTTCCGCCGCCGCGCCCGATGAAGTCGTAATCGCTGACTTCCGCCGGCTGGCCCGTTTTGTAGATCTTCCGGAAGACATCGGAGAGCCGCTTCGCCGTTCCCGGGGGGGCGTATTGAAGGCTGTTCTTACCGGTCAGTTCCCCTTCGCCCAGTCCGGCCATTTCCCGGGCCGCCCGGTTGACGAAGGTGAAGTTTCCCCTGAGGTCCACCTCGAAGCAGGCCTCCTCGATGCCGTCCAGGAGGTTCCGGATATCGGCGCCGTTCCGGTGGACGCCTTCATTCTCATTGATTTTCTCGGTCATTTCCTGAATCCGTTCTTCGTTCCGTCCTGACGCCTGAAGGCGGAATTCTCACGGCTTTGCCCTGGGGTTCACCTCGCGGATGATCTCCTCCAGGTATTCCCGGGGGATCATCCGCTCGATGTCCTCCGGGCCCGTTTCCAGAACCTCGCAGTAGGCGTGGACGAATCCCTCGTACATGCTGACGAGGTTCGAGAGCCCGCCGTCCTCGATTCCCTGTATCAGGCCGTCCCTGAGGGTCGTCGTGATGAATTCGTCCTCTTGAAGCCGAAGGGAGGACCCTTTCAGGATCTCTTCGTAATCGAAAGGGTCGGCGGCCTCGTTCCTCTGGAGCGATGCAAGCTGGCAGAAGACGAGGTAGCAGTATTTCAGCCGTTCCAGGATTTCTTCTTCCGGTAGCAAGAGTATCCTCCTCAGGTCCTCACAAGGCGTTTCCCCAGCCGGGAGGGATCGAAACAGTAGACTTCCGCCCCCGGCACGATCACCCGCACCGTGGGGATGCCCGTTTCCTCCGCCGTCAGGTCCACGACAACGGCCCGGGAAAACCCCGATTCCCGGAGCTTTCCGAGGATCGTCTTGATGTCCGTGAGGATGTCGTTGCTGTATCGGGACTCGACGGCGTCCAGGCTCTTCACCGCGTCGGCGTAGAAGCGCCAGTCGCCGTCCATCATGGTATCCGACAGGTAATTCGACTCGATGGGATTGGCCCCGGTGAACCCGAATTTCTGGAAGTAAAGCCCCCGTGTCGTGGCGATCTCCAGGACCGCCCGGGCAAGGGCCACCTTCGGATCCAGATGGCTTCCGAATCCGTCCACGGGGTCGAGGTGCCGGTGGAGCAGGTCCCTGGAGAAGGCGGCGATGACGGGAACGCCGAGGTCGGAGGTGATGTCCTTCGCGATGACTTCAATGTCCGCATCGATGAAGCGTTCCACGATCCCCGCGAGGAACCGGTTCTCCGCCGCGTCGGTGAGGTAGAGGGCCTCCCCGGGGTCCTCGTTGTACTTGGCGATGCTCCAGGCGTCCCGCTCGATGACTTCGGTCAGGGCGTGAAAGACCGCCTCCTCGAGGGTGTTTCCCGAGGCGATCCCGTTCGTGTGGGTGGCGAAGAGGGGAGAGGCGTCCCCGTGGAAGGGGTGATAGACCGCCGCGGCGGGAACGAGGGCTTTCTTCCTGGAGAGAAGATCGATTCCCCCGATCCAGCAGATTTCCCGGGAGGGAGCGTATTCACTGCCCCGGGGGAGAATCAGGTCTTCCGGCGGGACGATCTCGTGCCGTTTTGAAAGTTTGTCGTAACTGCCCCGGATGAGCCGGGATTCGCAGGAGGGCCGGAATTCGGACGAAAAGCGTTCCACCGACTCCATGGTAAGTGAAACCCGGGCCTGGACGGGACTTGCGCCTTTTCCCGTGTGGTCCGTCCGGGAGCCGTCGGGCCGGATCCGGTGGCACGTGAATACGGGGATCCCGATACGGTCCAGACCGGTGATGTCCCGGAAATCCAGCATGCCGAGGACCGACGTCATGGTTTCCACGAACCGGCGGGTTTCCTCGGGTGTTTTCGACCGGTGGGTTTCCTTGATGTAGGTTTTCGGGCAGGATTTGAGGCGGATCTTCAAAAAATCCTCCTTGCGCTTTACGGCGTCAATACGGCAGTCCGTTTACGCGGACCCGCTCCGGCGGGCGCTTCCCGGCAGTCATGTACGGCCGCCCGCCCGATTCGGACGCACGGGAATTTCACGAATCTATACTGAAAAAAAGAGGAGTTGTAAAGAAAACTTGCTGCCGGCCGGCGGCGGGACGGACGACTCGTTGACATTTTCCGCGCCTGCCGCTAAGGTGTGAAGCTGTTTGAGAAACATGAAAGTGAGGACACTCCGCCATGGACTGGATGGTGAAAACGCAGCCCCCCGAGAAGGTGAAGGCACCGGCCGTTCTGGTCGCCGTCTTCGAGGGGACGGCGGCCCTGGAAGGGGGCGCGGCGGGAATCGACGCGGCGCTCGAGGGAACCCTGAAGGAACGGCTGGCAGGGGAGAGATTCAAGGGAAAACCCCGCGAGGTCGCGCTTCTGGACTCCCGGGGGGCGGTCCCGTCCCCGCGGATCGCCGTCTTCGGCCTGGGGAAAAAGAAGGAGTTCCACACCGATCGGGTCCGTGAGGGGATTGCGAAGACGCTCCGGTCACTCCGGGATCGCGGTGTCGCTTCGGCGGCGGTCTCCCTCGACGTGGGCGCCGTGTCCACATCCCCCGGGGAAATCGCCGAAGCGGCGATGGAGGGGGCCTCTCTCGGCCTTTACCGTTTCAACCGGTTCAAAACAAAGGACGAAGAGGCGCGGAAGGAATGGAGGCGCCTGGTCTTCCTCGGAACGCGGAAGGAAAAGACGAAAATCGAGGAGGCCCTGAATAAAGCGGAGGCCGTCTCGAATGCCGTCGTCTTCGCCAGGGATCTCGTGTGCACCCCGGCGAACGGGATGTGCCCGAAGGACCTTGCGGCGGCCGCGGCGGACATGGCGGAAGGGCGGCCCCTGAAGGTCACCGTTCTCGACGAGAAGGTCCTCGGGGAACTTGGCATGAACGCCTTCCTTTCCGTGGCGAGAGGCTCCGACCAGCCGCCCAGGCTCATCGTCGCGGAGTACCGGGGAGGGGGCGCGAAGGAGAAGCCCGTGGTCCTCGTGGGGAAGGGGATCACCTTCGACAGCGGTGGGATCAGCCTGAAGCCGGCGGACCGGATGCACGAGATGAAGGGCGACATGGCCGGCGGGGCGGCGGTTCTCGCGGCGGTCCGGGCGGCGGCGGACCTCGGCCTTCCCCTGAACCTGGTCGCCGTCGTTCCCGCCACGGAAAATCTCCCCGGCGGGAGGGCCACCCGCCCGGGGGACGTGGTGAAATCGCTCTCGGGAAAAACCATCGAAATCATCAACACCGACGCCGAGGGAAGACTTCTTCTGGCGGACGCCCTGACCTACGCCGGGAAATTCGAGCCGGCGGCGCTCATCGACACGGCGACCCTGACGGGGGCCTGTGTCGTCGCCCTGGGGCCGGACGTGGCGGGTCTCTTCGCCAACGACCGGGGCCTGGCGGAAAAGATTCTGAGGGCATCGGAGAAAACGGCGGAAACCGTCTGGGAACTCCCCCTGCACAAGAGCTACGGAGAGCGCCTGAAAAGCGAGGTGGCGGACATGAAGAACACCGGGGGGAGGGAAGGGGGTGCCATCACGGCGGCCCTTTTCCTGGAGCGGTTCGCCGGGAAGTTCCCCTGGGCCCACCTGGACATCGCCGGTCCCGCCTTTTCGACGAAGGGCAGGCCCTATGTTCCCAAGGGGGGTACGGGCTTCGCCGTGAGGCTTCTCGTGGAAGTCCTCCGGTCGTGGAAGGCCGACCCGAAGACATCAGGACCGGACGCCTGACGGGAGCGCCATGGAACCCCTCCTGGAAATCCGGGACCTGAAAACCTATTTCGACACCCGGGAGGGCACCGTCCGGGCCGTGGACGGCGTGAGCCTCTCCATCGGCCGGGGGGACACCCTCGGCGTCGTCGGAGAGTCGGGCTGCGGAAAGACGGTCCTTTCCCTTTCCGTCATGCGCCTTGTGCCCGTTCCGCCGGGCAGGTACGCCGGGGGGCGGATTCTCTTCGAGGGCCGGGATCTCCTGGAACTGGACGAGAAACGGATGCGGGACATCCGGGGCAAGGACATTTCCATGATCTTCCAGGAACCCATGACGGCCCTCAACCCCGTGCTTTCCGTGGGCGACCAGATCGGGGAGGTGTTCCGGGTCCATCGGGGAATGTCGCGGAAGGAGGCCCTCCGGGAGGCCCTGGAAATGCTGCGGCTCGTCCGGATTCCCTCGCCGGAGGAGCGGTTGTCCGATTATCCCCACCAGTTGAGCGGCGGCATGCGCCAGCGGGTCATGATCGCCATGGCCCTGGCCTGCAGGCCCAGGCTCATGCTGGCCGACGAGCCCACCACGGCCCTCGACGTGACCGTCCAGGCCCAGATCCTCGACCTCGTCGGGAAGCTGAAGGAGGAGACGGGGACCTCCGTCCTCCTCATCACCCACGATCTGGGGGTCGTGGCCGAATCGGCGGAGCACGCCGCCATCATGTACGCCGGCCGGATCGTCGAGTACGGGACCGTCCGAAGTCTTTACGCCCGGCCCTTTCATCCCTACACCGCCGGGCTCCTGGCATCGGTGCCCCGGATGTCCGTCGGCGGAAAGAGCCGCCTTTCCGTGATTCCGGGAACCGTGCCGGACCTCTTCGACCTCCCCCCGGGATGCCGTTTCCGGGACCGCTGTCCCGGCCCCCTGCGGCGCTGCGGGGAGGAGGAGCCGGAACTGGCGGAGCTGGAGGAGGGTCACTTCGTCAGCTGCTGGAGGGAGCCGTGAGCGCCGGCAGGGCGGAAGGGCCCGCGGGAGAGCCCCTTCTCGAGATGCGGGACATAAAGAAGCATTTCGTCCTGGGAAGGGGGTTCGCGGCGGACAGGAAACTGGTCCGCGCCGTGGACGGCGTCGATCTCACCCTCAGAAGGGGGGAGACCCTCGGCCTCGTCGGGGAAAGCGGCTGCGGGAAGACCACCCTGGGACGCCTCGTCGTGCGACTCGAGGCGCCTACGGAAGGGACGATCCGGCTTCTCGGCAGGGACATCGGCTCCCTGGCGGGAAAGGAGCTGAAGGAGTTCCGGAGGAAGGTCCAGTTCGTTTTTCAGGACCCTTACACCTCCCTGAATCCCCGGATGAGCGCCCGGTCCATCGTCGGGGAATCCCTGGCCGTCCACGGCATTGCCGCCGGGAGGGAACGGGAGGAGCGGGTGGCCGGGCTTCTCGAGATGGTGGGGCTGAACCGGAACCAGGCCGACCGGTACCCCCACGAATTCAGCGGCGGCCAGCGTCAGCGGATCGGCATCGCCCGGGCCATCTCCCTGGAACCGGAACTCATCGTGGCCGACGAACCCGTCTCGGCCCTCGACGTCTCCGTCCAGGCCCAGATCCTGAACCTCCTCCGGGGGCTTCAGGACAGGCTGGGGCTCACCTACCTCTTCATCAGCCACGACCTCGCCGTCGTGGGGTACATGAGCGACCGGATCGCCGTCATGTACCTGGGGAAGATCGTCGAGCTGGCCGATGCGGACGCCCTTTTCCGGGAGCCGCTCCACCCTTACGGGGAGGCCCTTCTGTCGGCCATCCCCGTGCCGGACCCGGAGATCCGGAGGGAGCGGGTGCTTCTCGGCGGCGACATGCCGAGCCCCATCGATCCGCCGCCGGGATGCGCGTTCCATCCCCGCTGCCCCTACCGGTTTGAGCCGTGCGACAAGGTTGTCCCGCCGCTCCAGGACCCGGGAACGGGGCGGCTGGTGGCCTGCCACCTGCGGAATCCCGTCCCGAACAATCAGTGAACCAGACGATAGAGGTGCGACATGAATTCTTATGTCCTGATCTTTACGACCACCGGTACCAGGGAGGACGCCGACCGGATCGCCGGGAGCCTCGTGGAGCGGTGTCTTGCCGCCTGTGTCCAGGTCTCCGGCCCTGTAGGGAGCACCTACCGATGGAAAGGAAAGGTAGAAAAGGCGGAGGAATGGCTCTGTTCCATCAAGACGGACCGGGAGTTGTACGGTGAGGTGGAACGGGCGATCCGGGAACTTCACCCCTACGAGGTGCCGGAGATCTTCGCCGTTCCCTTCGTCGAGGGAAGCACCGATTATCTCGGCTGGCTCTCCGGCCAGTTGAAGACGTCCGGCCGGGAGGAGGAACGGGCGGAATGACACGGCCCCTGGAAGGCGTTTTCGTCCTGGACCTGGCCCAGCTCCTTCCCGGGTCGCTTTGCACCCAGATGCTGGGGGACCTGGGGGCGCAGGTCGTCAAGGTGGAATCCCCCGGGACGGGGGACGGCTTCCGCCATGCGCCCCCCCTCATTGACGGGATGGGAACTTACTTCGCCATTCTGAACCGGAACAAGAAGGGGATGACCCTGAACCTGAAGGATTCCCGGGGGCGGGAGATCCTCATGAAGCTCGCCGCGAAGGCGGACGTCCTCGTCGAGTCCATGAACCCGGGAATGACGGAGGCCCTTGGGATCGACTACGGGAAGGTGAGGGAAGTCAACGGAAGGATCGTGTACTGCTCCCTGACGGGGTTCGGGCAGGAAGGTCCCTACCGGAACCGGCCGGCCCACGATATCGATTTTCTGGCTTTTTCGGGGATACTCTCATTGATCGGGACGAAAGGGGGACCCCCTGCCGTCCCGGCGGTCCAGATTGCGGGAACGGGAGCGGGCCTCACGGCCGCTCTGGGGATCCTGGCGGCCCTTGCGGGCCGGCGGGCGGCGGGGGAGGGCCGGTACCTGGACGTGGCCGTCCTGGACAGCCTGACCCCGTTTCTCGGGCTTGTCATGTCCCAGTTCATGGCGGGGCTTCCGGGGATCAAGAGGGGGGAGACCCTTGTCGGCGGGGGCTATGCCTTTTACAACGTCTACGAGACGAAGGACGGGAAATACCTCGCCCTGGGCTGCCTGGAGGAAAAGTTCTGGCAGGAGTTCTGCAGGGCCGTGGGAAGGGAGGATCTCGGGAAAGAGCACATCGTCCCGAGCCCCAGAAGGGAGGAGATCGTCGAGGAAGTCCGGGCGATCATGAAGGAGAGGACCCGGGAGGAGTGGATGACCTTCCTCGGGAACCATCGAATCTGCTTTTCCCCGGTGAATTCCCTCGGGGAGGCCCTGGAGGACCCCCAGGTCCGGTTCCGGGAGCTGTGGTACACCCTCGAACGCCCCGGCGGGGTGAAAATTCCCCAGCAGTCCTTCCCGGTCCGCTTTTCCGGGGATGCGGCCGCGGCCCCGCTTCCCCCGCCGCGCCTCGGCGAGCACACGGCGGAGATCCTCGCCGGCCTCGGGTACGGGGAGGGGGAAATCGCCGTCCTGGAGAAGGATGGCGTCATATGAAAAAAATCCTTGACGCCGGGGAGGAAAGACATTAAAAGGCGGTTTTCCGGCGCGCGATCGCGCCTTGCATTTGGAGGCCCGGTCTGGTATAAGCATCTTCCGGCTTTTGAAGCTGCGAATGAGCGCCCGTAGCTCAGCTGGATAGAGTGGCAGACTTCGAATCTGTTGGTCGTAGGTTCGAATCCTACCGGGCGCACCAGGGAACGACGAAAATTCACATATCGAATAAAGGGCCCTTAGCTCAGCTGGTAGCAGCAACTGACTCTTAATCAGTAGGTCGTCGGTTCGAACCCGACAGGGCCCACCAAGAAAAACGAGGGGTTACGGAAAGACCGTAGCCCCTTTCTTTTGTCTGCCGGTCGTTTTGTCCCACTATAGTCCCACAAAAAACAAAAAGGCCACCCATATGACGGCTGGAGTCTAACCCCTGATCTGGGGGAGATCATTCATTGTAGGGCTTTTGGTGAAGCTGTTCACTCATGGATTTACCAGGATCCCTCTTCGTCTTTGATACCTGCCACCTCATCCGCTACGAAACGGGAGCAGCCGCCGGTCGACACACAAGCTGGACGACAAAATGACCGACCTGGCGGCCGAGGCGCAGGAACCCGAACAAGGCAAAGCAGCTCCATGACTAAGATGGCACGACTTTGCCGTGGCGCACGTCAACAAGCGGTCGCCAGGAAAAAAATCCGCCCAGGCAATACATACCCCTGCCCCCCGGAGAAAATTTGTCTGCCGATGGTGACAGGCGGTCACCAGGCCAATAAGCACCCCCTTAATAAGGCGGACCAAAAGGCCCGGAGAAGGCGCTTGCCTGACGAGGAGAAAGTTGACCTGGCGTCCAAATCGGCAAAGACTTGAACCGCAGGCTCTGGCCGACGTGATACTGATTTCCAGATTCGGGAAGCAGCGCTGTAAAAAAAACGGCTCGACCTTGCCCAGGGCGCCCTGCAGCTTGGAGGCCTTCAAAAAAAACTTGACGCGGTTAATGTCCTAACCCCACTCCCCCCCACTTCGTTCTTTTTTTCACGACGGGCATCGGGGATTTCGACGTACATCCCGTTTTCTTTGACACATGCCGTCCCCTGTGCTATCGAAAATCCGGGGGCTCAAGTATCAAGGCCGGCGAGGCTGAATTCCTTTCAATAAAAAAAGCAGATCCTTCATCATTAAGCTGCCATGACGAAGCCATCGAAAGCGAAACGGGCAATCAATGTCCTCCTTGGTGTGGCTGTGGTGATTACCGTCGCGGCCCTTACGTTTCTTTTTCTTCAAAGATGCAGCTAATTTCGACAACAGACGAAATCATTGACAGAATATGAGTTTGGTTGTGACCTGATATGACCCTGACCCTTCATGACCTCAAGTCCCACCTTTGGAGTTGCGCTGAGATCCTCCGCGGGAGCGCCGTCGACCGCACCGATTGGAAAGCGTACATCCTGCCGCTGCTGTTCTTCAAGCGTATCTGCGACGTCTGGGATGAAGAACAGGCAGCAGCCGCGGAGCTGTTTGGTGATGTGGACCCCTTCGACTTTCCCGAGGTTCATCGTTTCCACGTTCCGGACAGCTGTCATTGGCGAGACATTCGGGAAACGCCAGCCAACCTTGGCGCTGCTCTGTCCCGTGCCATGCGCGAGATCCAGCGGGCCAATCCCTTGACCCTTTACCGTGTCTTCGGAGCTGCTGATTGGGGCAA
>ENA-UPTA01004213-UPTA01004213.1-activated-sludge-metagenome-genome-assembly--contig:-NODE-4213-length-13735-cov-7.070760_pt1 | contig 13735 bp, 10 predicted proteins | sample MGYA00238184_ERZ773361 | MGnify/ENA primary metagenome ERZ773361 (study PRJEB29100, sample SAMN05720205) | activated sludge metagenome | isolation source: anaerobic digester from wastewater...
GCTCGGACAGCAGCCACACGCAGGCGGACGTCGCGACGAGGGTCTGCAGCCCGCCCGCCAGGGTCGATGCGGCCAGCCGTGCGCGACAGGCGCGCACCCAGTCGACGAGCAGGGCTTCGTGCAGACGCCGCAGGGCTGGCTGGGCGCCGTGCGCACGGATCGGCGCCACCGCACTCAAGGCGTCGAGCTGCAGGCCGTGCAGCGCGCTGCCGTGGCTGCGCACCCGCAGGTCGCGCTCGGCGAGCAGCGGCTGGGCGAGCAGCGGGATGCCGGCCGCCGCGCCGATCAGCAGCACGCACGCGGGCGCGCTGCCCGGGTCGATCAGCAGGATGCCGCCCACCGTGAACAGCAGCTCGCAGGACGCCTGCACGAAGTGGATGGCCGTGGACGGCAGCTGACGCACCAGATGGACGCTGTGCGCGCGGTCGGCCATGTCGGACACGGACCGGCTCTGCAGGTAGCGCTCGTTCAGGCGCAGCAGCTTGTCGGCGAGTGCGGCCCGCATCCGCGTCTCGAACAGACGGCCCAGCCGCAGCGACTCGCTCACGATCGGCACGCGCACCGTCGTCAGCGCGGCAACGAACACGAGCAGCGCGAGCAGTGCCCCCGCCCGCTGCATCGGTGCGCCCAGGGCTGCGCCGACGTCGAGCAGTCCGCGCAGCAGCACCGCCTCGACCAGCGTGCCCGCGGCGGCGAGCACCAGCGCGCCCAGCAGCACCGGCAGCGTGGTCCAGCCGCCCGCGCGCAGCGCGCTCCACACGGCTTCGAGCGGCCGCTCGCGCCGCTCGTCCCGGGCCGCGACGATCTCGCGCGACAGCGCCGCGACCCCCGACTCGGCCTCGACGCCCGGCGCCGGGCGCAGATCGGCCCCTGGATGCGCCCCCGGATCGCCACGAAGATCGCGGCCAGGTTCGACATCCTCTCTGCCCCCGCCCCCCGCGCCCCCGGCGGCGGCGCCGCACGCGCCATCGGAAACCTCGTCCCGTCCCGCCCCCTCCGTGGTGCCGCCGCCCGCCCGCAGCAGCACGGCGCCCTGCAGCATCAGGTGCTGGCGCGAGCGGTCCGTCGCGGCGTGGTCGGGCGTGACGCTCCAGTACGCATCGGGGATCGCACAGTAGATGTCGTCGGGCTGCGCGCGCGTGCGCTGCACGACGGCGGCGAGCAGCATCGACGCGGACAGTCCGCGGGCGACGCCGCCGGCGTCGGCCAGCGCCGCCACCATGCGTGTGCCGGCGTCCAGCGTGGCGAGCCCGAACCACATCGGATCGTCGCCCGCGTGCGCAATCATCCGCTCGGCGGCGACGGCGCTCGCGCCGAGCGCGGCCAACCGGGCGCGCAGCGGCACGAGGAAGTCATCGCTCTCGGCCCAGTCGCGCCAGTCCTGCGCGGGCACGCTCATCCGATGCACGAACAGCTCGCGCACGAAGCGGTCGCCGCGCACCCAGCGTCGGCCGACCGCCGGGTCCATCACCTGCAGCCAGGGGCCGTGGCGGCGCCAGACGACGACGAAGTGCGTGCTGCCGTCCGCCTGGCGCACGACCGCGATCGCCGGCAGCGTGGCGGCCTGCGGCAGCAGCACGTGGTCGAGCGGGATCATCACCTGTTCGGCCGGCAGGCCCAGCGCATCGGCCACCTGCTCGAGCGTGTCGATCGACGTGCCGTCGATGTCGGTCTGGCAGGCCTCGCGCAGGCGTCCGTAACTCGTCGCGATGCCGAAACCGTCGAGCAGGCAGCTCAGGGCCGCCGGCCCGCAGTCCATCGCCGAGGTCTGCACGATCTCCGCGGCGCGCCAGCGCCGCGGGGTGCGGCGCACGTGCGGCGCGCTCATTGGCGGGATGTCGCGTCGGCGTGCGCCGGCCGCCCTGCCCCGGACAGCCACTGGCCCGCGGTGCGCAGCACGAGCTGCGCAGGCGTCACCCGTTCGAGCGCCACTTCGACCGACCCCGGCTGGCCGTGCCGCAGCGCCACGTGGGGCGACGGATCGGACCCGAGGTCGAACTCGACGCGCAGGTGCGTGCCGCGCACCTCGCCGGCGATGCGCCGGACCGTCGCGTCGACCATGCCGTACTGCGCCCACGGGAAGCCGTCCAGCCGCAGGCGGCTGGCCTGACCGATCCGGATGCGGCCGATCACCGCCGCCGGATCGAACTCGGCGACCAGCAGGACCCCGCCCCCCGGCACGACGCTGCCGATCGACTGCCCCGCCGTCACGTATGTGCCGATCCGCACGCCGGCGATGTCGCCGATGCGGCCATCGACCGGGGCCACCACCTTCTGCCGGTCGATCTCGTTGCGCAGGCGTGCCACGGTGGCACGCGTGGTGGCGAGCTCGCCTTCGAGCACCACGGCCTGCCGCCGCAGCGCTTCGATCTCGGCACGCTGCGTGCCGGCGCGTGCCTGGGCGTCGGCCTCGATCCGGCGCACCTCGGCCGCCAGCGCGTCGCGGGTGGCAGCCAGCCGGCGCAGGTCGGCGGCGGCCCGCTGCGCGTCGATCTTCGGCACGCTGCCCGCCACGCTCTCCTCGCGCAGGCCGCGCTCGTTCTCGCGTGCGAACTCCACGGCCGCGTCGGCCTCCTCGACGCGGTGCCGGGCCACCAGGCGCGCCGCCAGGGCGGTGCGCTGCTCCTTCGCGTCGGTCTGTTCGCGCAGCAGGATCTCCTGCCGCACGGATCCGAGCCGGGGCTGGAACGCATCGAGCCGTGCCTCCTCCTCGCGCAGCCGCAGACGTTCGGCCGCGGTGTCGAACTCGACCACGGTCTCGCCGGCGCGCACGGGCCGGCCGATCTCCAGCGCCGACGCCACCACCCGTCCCGCCACCGGCGCAGACAACGGATGCGCCGCCTGCCGCACCTCGATGCGCGCGGTGCGCGACACCGCGAACAGGGTGACCTCCCCCAGGCAGAACCAGGCCGTCCAGGCGGCCAGCACGAGGGCCGCGACCGACCAGGCGACGAGGCTGCCGTGGCCGCTGTCGCGCTCGAGCGCGCGCAGGGTGCGGTCGAAGGCGGCCGCCACCTCAGCGCCCCGCGGCCGCGACGGGTGCGGCGGTGATGCCGCCGCGCACGGGTGCGTCGCCCCACCCGCCGCCCAGCGCGCGGATCAGCCCGACGGTGGCCTGCTGCCGCGACGACTCGATCTGCAGTGCCAGCCGGCGGTTGCGCAGTTCGGTGCGGCGGGCATCCAGCAGTTCGAGCTGACTGGCGAGCCCGTTGCGATGACGGGACTCGGACAGCTGCGCGGCCCGGGCCGCGAGGCCGACCGCCCCCTGCTGGACGCGCGCCTGCCGCCCGAGCACGCGCAGCGCGGCAAGCTGATCCTCGACCTCCTTGAGCGCGACCAGCACCTGCTGCTGGTAGCGCGCGGCGACGGCGTCGAACTCCGCCACGGCCTGGTCGGTGACGGCCTGGCGTCGCCCCCCGTCGTAGAGCGGCAGGGCGGCGAGCACGCCGAGGCCCCAGGCGCGCATCGACATCCGGAAGAGGTCGGCGAGACCGGAGGCGGCGAATCCGCCCGATCCCGTCAGCGTCAGGCTCGGCAGGCGCGCCGCCTGTGCCGCCCCGATGCGGGCCTGCGCGGCCGCCAGCGCGTGCCATGCCGCCGCAACGTCGGGCCGGCGCTCGAGCACCGTCGACGGGATGCCGGGCGGAATGTCGGGAAGCCGCGGCGGACGCCCCGCCGAGAGTCGCTCGAAGCGCGCGACGGGCGTGGCGGCCAGCAGCGCGAGCGCGTGCTCGAGCTCGGTGCCGCGGCGCTCGATCGTCAGCAGATCGGCCTCGTGCGCGACCTGTTCGGCGCGCACGCGGGCGAGATCGAGTTCGGACGCGTGCCCCGCACGCCAGCGGCGCTCCGTGAGCGCGACGGTCTCGCGATACGCGTCGACCGCGCCCTGCACCAGCGCGCGCTCGCCGTCCAGCGCACGCCACGCGAGGTAGGACTGGACCGTCTCGGCCTGCACCAGCAGGCGCGTGACCCGCAGCAGCGCGTCACGCGCTTCCACGTCGAGCGTCGCCGCGTCGCGCAGTGCAGCGATGCGCCCGAACAGGTCGGCCTCGTAGGACAGTCCCGCGCCGACGCTGATCAGCGTGCCTTCACCGCCGGCGGCATTGACCAGCGGGCCGTTCACGTGCGAGGCATTCGTCGCGAGCGCAACCTGCGGCAGCGACGACGCCTCGGCACCGCGCGCGACCGCGCGCGCCTGTGCGAGACGCGCGATCGCCTCGTGGATCACGGGATTGGCCTGCGTCGCACGTGCGACGAGGTCGTCGAGCACCGGGTCGTCGAATGCACGCCACCAGGCGCCGTCCGCCGGCGCGGCCGCCCAGGCGGGCGCGGAAGTCGGGGTGCGGGACGGGTCCTCCGCGTGCGAGGCCGCGTCGGCACCTGCGTCCGCATGCCGGAAGGCCGCGGGCGCGGCAATGCGCGTCGGCACGCGCTCGGGGGCCACGCTGGTGCAGCCGGCCGCGACCAGGGCCAGCAGCAGACCGGCGGTGACGCCGCGCGCGCGCGTCAGGGTGCAGCCGATCCGATCGTGCGGCATCCGGGTCCGGGTTGCATGTTCAGGATCGGCGCGCGACGCCGCGCGGGTGCACGCACGCAGCCGCGTGCACGCGCGTCCGGTCGCGTCCGGTCGGTCGATCAGATGCCGGGGCAGCGGCTGACCGGCGGCACGTACGACGGGGTTTCCGTTTCCGGCGCCTCGGCCCCGCTGTGCTTGCGGTTCTGTTTGCCGGCGCGGACGTTGGTCTTCACTTTCATGAGGTTCTCCAGGTGAGTGCGTGCGGGATGCACGCGGTTCGGTGCGCGACATGCGCCCCGATTCGTGGGCGGATCGATCCCGGATCAATCCGCGGCAATGGGGTCTCCATCGAGCACGAAGCCCGACGCGTCGATGTGCAGGCGCAGGCCGAACAGCGCTTCGACCACCTCCGGCAGGAAGGGCACGCGGCGGTCCCGGTCGCCCTGCATCTGCAGGTGGACGTTCAGGTCGCGCGCGTCGACCGGCCGCTGCGGCGCGGTGCGGTCGAGCTGCACGTTGATGCCGTCCTGGGCGCGCGCCGAGGTCGCGAGCAGCCGGCGCGCCCCGTCGGCGAAGGCGGCGATCACCTCGGCCATGCGCCGGCACTGCGTGCGGGCGACGGATCCGCCGGCGTCGAACCGATCCGCGATCCGCGTCGCCAGGATGCGGGCCAGCCTCGGCGCAACGGCGGGGCCGGCCGCGGCCGTGCTGGCGACGGGCAGACGCAGTTCGCCATCGGGCAGCCCGAGGGCGCGCCCGCAGGCCGCGAACATGTCGCCGTAGGCACGCGCGCGGTCGGCGCGCCACTGCGCGGTCGCGAGGTACGACGCGTGGCGCACGGTGTGCAGATGTCCGGCGAGCACGTCGTGCACGGTGCCGGCGACCGCCGGCGCCTGCGCGTGCCATTCGGCCGCGATGCCGGCGAGATCCTCGTAGGCCTGCGCCATCAGCGGCCAGACCGAGAACGCAGCCGCGTGCACGCGCAGCCCGCGGAACGCGTAGTCGGCGACGTCGTCGAGCGCCGCGACCACCTCGGCGAGCTCGGGGTCGAGCGCACCGTCGTCGGCGTGGTGCGGCCGGGCGCCTTCGATCAGCACGGCGAGGAACTCCTCGATCATCGCGCGCGGACCGGCGCACACGCCGTGCTCGGAATGGAACGAGTAGTTGCGCTCGGCGTAGGCGAACACCTCGGCCGCCGAGACCGGCGCGTCGGGCGCACGCGTGGGCTCGCCCAGCGGCACGAACAGCATCTGGTGCATGGTCATGCGCACGCCGTCGGTGACGCGGAACAGCGACGACAGCACCGGATGCAGCGCGCCGTTGGCCACCGGCCGCTCGGGGCGCACCAGCGGCCAGGTGGACGCCGCCAGCACCAGCACCGCGAGACGCTCGACGTGCGCCACCGTCCAGCCGGCGCGCGCCGCAGGCACGCGGCGCAGATAGCACGCACGGATCGGCGCGATCATCGCCATCATCCGGTCCCAGTGGGTGCGCATGCTCTTGAGCGCCGACACGTTCATCGGACGGTCGGAACGGTGCCGCGTGCCGTCGTACAGACAGGTGCGCCAGACGGTCGGCACCTCCAGGCGCAGCGCCTGGGGAAACACGTTCGACTCGCCGACCTGCCGCCCTTCGCGGTCGAGTGCGACGTGCGCGATGCGGAACACCGGCACCACCGTCTCGAGGTGACCGATCTCGACCGCACGGCCGGCGAGACGCGCCGTGATCGCGGCGCAGTCCGACCAGGTGGCCGGCGTGACGGCCTGCGCGGGCGGCAACGGCGACGGGCGGCGCCCCACGGGCGCACCCTCGTGCGCATCCTCGGCGTCGCGGGCATGCACCAGCACGCCTTCCTCGACCAGCTGCGCGAGCAGCGGCTGCACGCGGGCCCACGGATACCCGTCCCCCCACGACATCGCCGCGCGGGCGGCGAAGCGCGACTGTCGCGCGAGGGTCTCGCCGAACGCGAACAGGTCGGGCTCGTCGAAGCTGATCTCCTTGTCGCCCGCGAACAGCTGCAGCTCGGCGGCGCCCGACGCGTCGACCGTGCGATGCGTGACCACCCGGCGATGCAGCGGCAGCACGAGCTCGTCGTCCGGACGCACGTCGCTCGAGGACGCCAGACGCGCGTCGTCCTCGCCGCTCGGGTCGGCAGGCGCGTCGATGACGCGCGGATCGGCGGCTTCGCGGGTGTCGCGCTGAGCGGCCGCACCGGCCTGCGCATGGGGGCAGACGGGTGCGGACGGCGGACGTGCCTGCGTGTGGGTGGCGGTCGGGCTCATGGGTCGGGACAAGGCAACCTGCGTGCCAGGACCGTCGGATCGCCCCGGATCCCGCACCAGCCCTCGCGTCCGGCCTTCCCGGCCCGGCATCGAACGCCCCCGGATCGGCGGGGGATCTGGGGCATGGGCGGGGCAATTCCCCCAGGGTGGGGGATGGACCCCAGGCGACGGCGGCGCAGAACCCGACGCGGCCACGGGTAGACTTCCCGTCGGCAGGCGCACCACCGCGCACTGACAGCGGAACCGGCATCGACATGGGCACACGCATTCCACGCACTCAGGCCGCGCCCCCCGCGCGCGCGACGCCGCGGCGAGGCACGGCCGCGGCGGCACGGGTCGCGGCGTCTCTGGTCGCGGTCCAGCTCGCCCTGACCTTCCCGCTGCCGGCGGGCGCCCAGGAGACCGACTGGTTCCCCGCCTGGCAGACGGCGATGCGCCAGCGGGACACGACGCAGGCCGCCGCCCTCGCCCGCGAGGCCGCCGCACGCGGCGATCCACGCGGCAAGCAGGCGTTCGCGACGATGCTCGCGCTGGGACTGGGCGTCACGCGCGACACCGTCGAGGCGCGGCGCCTGATGACCGAAGCGGCCGCCGCGGGCCTGGCCGGTGCCCGCACCGAGCTCGGCAAGATGCTGCTCAACGGCACGGGCGGCCCGGTCGATGCGGAACGCGCGCACGAGCACCTGGCCGCGGCCGCCGAACAGGGGCAGGCCGAAGCGATGTTCTACCTGTCGGTGGTGCTCGGCGCGCCGCAGTTCCCGCGCCAGGATCCGGCTGCCGCGTTCGCGGCGGCGCACCGCGCTGCACTCGCCGGCTTCGCGCCGGCGTTCGCGCGTGTGGGCTACCTGATGATGCAGGGTACGGGGGTCGCGCGCGACCCCGAGCGTGCGGTCGAGTGGTTCCGCCAGGGTGCCGCCCGCAACGACCTGCAGTCGATGGCGTACCTGGGCTGGGCGACGGCCACCGGCACCGGCACCGGGCGCGACGGCCCCGCAGGCGAGCGGCTGCTGAACGCTGCGGCCGGTGCCGGCAACCTGTGGGCGATGGCGACGCTGACCACGCTGTACCGCGAAGGGCTCGCGCTCACGCGCGACTATTCGCGCGCCTATACCTGGGCGACGATCGCACTGGCGCGCGGCCACACCGGCGCATCGCTGCGCACCGCGCGCGACGAGCTCGAGAAACTGCTGACGCCGGAGCAGGTCGCAGCCGCGCAGCGCGCCGCCCGCGACTGGTCGCCCAAGGCGGTCACGGCTGCGCGCGGCGGCGCGACACCTGGCGCGCCGGCACCGGCCGGCAACGGCACGGCCTTCTTCGTCTCGGCCGACGGGCACGCGCTCACCAACCATCACGTGATCCGCGACTGCAAGCGCCTGGGCACGACCGACTTCGGCGACGCCGCGGTCGTGTACCAGGACGAGTCCGCCGACCTCGCCATCGTGCGCACCGACAAGCCGCCGGCGGCCTGGGCGCGCTTCCGGGCCACGCCGCCCCGGCTGGGCGAGACGGTCTACGCGTTCGGATTCCCCCTGTACGGCCGCCTGGCCACCGGCGGCAACTTCACCGCCGGCGTGATCAGTGCACTCGCCGGCCCCGGCAACAACGCGAACCGCATCCAGATCACCGCCCAGATCCAGCCCGGCAACAGCGGCGGACCGGTGCTCGACGAGCAGGGCCGGGTGGTGGGCGTGACCGTCGCCACGCTCCGGATGGAAGCGGCGGGCGGCACGATCGCGCCGCAGAACGTGAATTTCGCGGTCAACGGCACGATCGCGCAGGCCAGGCTCGCATCGTCCGGCGTCACGCCGTCGGTGGCGGCGGACCAGCGCGCGTTGCGGCCGGACGAGGTCGCCGAGATCGCACGCCAGTATTCGACCGTGCTGCAGTGCTACCGCTGAGCGCCGCCGCGGCGCGCACCTGACCCGGACCGCCCCCGATGCACATCGTCGCCCCGTCGTGCCTGGCCCTGTTCGCGCTGACCTGCCTGATCCACTACGAGGTGCTGCGCGGGCTAAGCCTGTGGCTGCCCCGGCTGGCGATTCCCGACCGCAGCAGGCTGCTGGTCGTGATCTTCGCCGCCTTCGTCGCGCACGCGCTGGAGATCGGACTCTACGGGGTGAGCATCCACCTGCTGATCCATCACTTCGACGCCGGCACGCTGAAGGCGGGCGGCCCGGTCACGCTGGCCGACAGCATCTACTTCTCGGCGGAAACCTACACCTCGCTGGGCTTCGGCGACGTGGTGCCGATCGGGGCGATCCGGCTGCTGGCCGGCACCGAGGCCCTCAACGGGCTGCTGATGATCGGCTGGACGGCCTCCTACGCGTACATCACGATGGAGCGGTTCTGGCGCGACCCGATGGACACCGGCGACACCTGAAGCCGGTGGCGCGACGGGGTCTGCCCGGGGCTGCGCCCCACCCGCGCTCAGCGCCCGAAGTCGCGCCGCGCCTCCACCTCGCGGACGCTGCCCAGCACCATCGGGCACAGGCGTCCGCCGCCGTCGACGTCGATCTCGGCGCCGTTCACGTAGCCCGATTCGTCGGAGCACAGGAAGGCCACCACGGCCGCGATCTCGTCGGTCTGGCCGAGCCGGCGTGCAGGCGTGAGGCTCAGCGCGTAGTCGGTGATGACCTTGGGCATCTTCGCGACCGCGGGCGTCTCGATCAGCCCCGGCAGGATCGCGTTGCAGGTGATGCCCTGGTCGGCGAACTCCAGCGTGACGTTGCGCGTGAGCCCCAGCAGGCCCGCCTTCGACGCCGAATAGCCGGCCTGCCGGAACAGCCCGCCACGCGCCGCCGCCGACGAGATGTTGACGATTCGGCCCCAGCGCTGCGCAACCATGTCGGGCAGCACCGCGCGGATCAGGTTGAACGGGCCGGTGAGGTTGACTGCGAGTTCGCGCGCCCACGCGTCGTCGGCCATCCGCAGCAGCGGCGCGACGTTGGCGGTCAGCCCGGCATTGTTGACCAGCCCCGCAACCGGTCCGAGCGCGGCCCGCGCGCGGTCGACCGCGTCGCGCACCGCCGCGGCGTCGGCCACGTCGACCCGGGCGGCATGGACGTGTGCGCCTGCACCCGCCGCGACCTCGGCGATGGCCGCAACCGTCTCGTCGACCGAATCGCCGATGTCGAACAGCGCGAGGTGCGCGCCCTCGGACGCCAGGCGCGCGGCGATGCTGCGGCCGATGCCGCCGCCGGCACCGGTGACGACGATCACCTTGTTCTGGAGTCGCATGACCTCTCCTCGCAGACGGTTTCCGCAACGCGCGCACCGACGAGGCAGGCGCGCACCGGCGCGGGTGCGGCGCGGCCGCGGTGCGCGTGGGCCCCGCTACTTCGTGCGCGTCGGGATCTGGTTGTAGGGCATCCCGCGGTCGGCCCGCATGTCGGCGGGCAGGCCCAGCACGCGCTCGGCGATGATGTTGCGCAGGATCTCGTCGGTGCCGCCTTCGATGCGGGTGGCCGGCGAGCGCATCAGCATCGCCTGGAAGCGCCCCGACGCCTCGACCAGCGCCGGGTCCATCAGCACGCCCGCCTGGCCCTGCAGGTCGAGCGCGAACATCGCGATCTCCTGCAGCGTCGAACCGGCCACCAGCTTGCCGATCGAATTCTCGGGACCCGGGATCTCGCCCTTGGACAGCGCCGAGATGCTGCGGTACGCGGTGTAGCGCAGGCCGCTGGTGCGCACCGCCCAGGTGGCGAGCTTGGAGCGCACGCCCGGATCGTCGATCGCCAGGCCGTTGCCGGTGTCGAAGGTGCAGCACAGGTCGAGCAGTTCGGGAAAGCCGGTGGGCATGCCGGCGCCGATCGACAGGCGCTCGTTCATCAGGGTGGTCAGCGACACCTTCCAGCCCTGCCCGACCGCGCCCAGCCGCTGGTCGTCGGGGATGCGCAGGTCGGTGAAATAGACCTCGTTGAACCCCGACGCCCCGTTGACCTGCTTGATCGGGCGGATCTCGATGCCGGGGCTCTTCATGTCGATGAAGAACATCGTCAGGCCGTCGTGCTTCGGCACGTTGGGATCGGTGCGGGTGAGCAGGATGCCGAAGTCGGAGTAGTGCGCGCCGCTGGTCCAGATCTTCTGGCCGTTGACGACCCAGTGGTCGCCATCCTTCTCGGCGCGCGTGCGCAGGCCGGCCAGGTCGGAGCCGGCCACCGGCTCGGAGAACAGCTGGCACCAGACCTCCTCGCCCGAGGCGAGCGGCGGCAGGTGGCGCAGCTTGTGGGCCTCGGAGGCGAACGCCATCATCGTCGGGCCGCACATGCCCTGGCCGATCAGGAACGGCGACGAGAGCTTCGCGTAGACGCCCTCCTCCTGTTGCCAGATCACGCGCTCGATCGGCGTGGCGCCCCGTCCGCCGTACTCCTTCGGCCAGTGCAGGCAGGCCCAGCCGCCCTCCTTCTTGCGCTTCTGCCAGGCCTTGCCGGCGGCCAGCACGTCGCCGCTGCGCAGCGCGGGCTGCCCGAAGCCGGCGAGCTCGAGCTCGGCGCGCAGCTCCTTCGGGGCATTGGCGTCGATCCAGGCCCGCGCCTCGGCGCGGAACTTCGCTTCCTGGGGGGTGTCGTCGAAATTCATGATGGGTTCCTCGATGCGGTGCGTCCGCCCGTGGGGGCGGACGGTCAGGCGTTCACGCGGCGCGGCGGGCGCGCAGGCATTCGATCAGGCGGTCTTCCCAGGTCGACAGCGCCCCGATCGACACCGCCAGCAGGTTCGACCGGCGGTAGTACAGGTGGCAGTCGAACTCCCACGTGAACCCCATGCCGCCGTGCACCTGGATGTTGTTGCGCGCGCAGTGCTGGAACGCCTGCGTCGCGCTCACCCGCGCGGTGGCCGCCGCGTCCGGCAGCTCGGCCGATCCGGTCGACAGCGCCCAGGCGCCGTAGTAGCAGTTGGAGCGTGCCAGCGTCGCCGACACGTACATGTCGGCCAGCATGTGCTTGATCGCCTGCAGCGAGCCGATGGGGCGGCCGAAGGCGAAGCGCTCGAGCGCGTAGTCGCGCCCCATCTCCAGCGCACGGTCGGCGCCGCCCAGCTGCTCGAACGCGATCAGCACGGCGGCGCGGTCGTACACCCGCTGCACGAGGTCCCAGCCTTCGTGTGCCGGGCCCAGCGGCTCGGCCACCGCGTCGTCGAAGCGCAGCTGGGCGTGGCTGCGGGTCGGGTCGACCGTGACCACCGGGGTGCGCACGACGCCTGCGCCGCCCAGTTCGACCAGGTACAGCGACAGCCCGCTCCCGCCGCCCGCCTCGACGGCCCCGACGATGGCGAAGTCGGCCACGTCGCCGTCGGCAACGGCCGTCTTGGTGCCCGTGATGCGCACCGTCTCGCCGTGACGCACGGCGGTCGCGCCGATCGATGCGGGCGTGACCCGGCCGGTGCCCTCGGCGAGCGCCAGCGTGCCGACCGCCTCACCGGCGGCCAGTTTCGGCAGCCAGCGCGCCTTCTGCGCGTCGGAACCGGCCAGCATCAGGAACTCGGCCGCCAGCGCGATCGACGACGAGAACGGCACCGGGGCGACCGCGCGGCCGAGCTCCTCCGCGATCACGCAGGCTTCCAGGTAACCGGCGCCGAGGCCGCCGTACGCTTCGGGGATCGTCGCGCCGAGGTAGCCGAGATCGCCCAGCCCCTTCCACAAGGCCTTGTCGTACGGCTCGGGGCCGTCGAGGATGCGGCGCACGGCGGTGCGGTCGCAGCGGTCGGCGAGGAAGCGGCGGACCTGCTCCTTGAGCTGCTTCTGCTCCGCAGAGAAGTCGAATTCCATGGGGTCGTCCTGTAGGGCCGGTTCGGATGCCCGGATCTTCGTGCAGCCCCGCGGGGCTGAACATCGTCCGAAGCGACGATTGGCGCGCGCCGCCCCAGGCGGCCGCGACCGCGGGCGAGGCTACGCCTGGGGCCGGGGCGCGGACGCCGCCCGCCGCGCGAGCGCCAGCAGCGCGATGCTGGTGAGTGCGATCAGCGTCAGCCCCAGGGCCAGCGCATGCGCGCCGACCCAGTCGTCGAGCGCGGGCGACAGCATGCGGGCGAGCCCGAGCGCGGCCGTGCCGAGGGCACCCGCGCCGATCAGTGCGGAGACCAGCCGCATCGCGTCGTCCCGCTGCAGCGAGGAGGCGCTCATCAGGCGGTTGATCCACCAGCCGCTGACCCCGTCGGCCACGACCATGCCGGCGCCGAACGCCAGCGCGATCAGGCACACGACCGGCACGCCGCCGCCCTGCGTGCCGGCGCCGCCGAACCACACGGCCATCGTGAGCGTGTCGAGCGACAGCGCGAACAGCGCGCCGATCAGCAGCGGGCCGGCCGGCGCCGCGGCAACCGGCCGGATCAGGCCGAGCGCACGGCCGAGCAGATGGCCATGGCGGTGCCGGGCGAACGCCGAGTGCAGGTTGAGCGCCCCGAAGACGGCCAGGCAGGCGATGGAGAACCAGCCGCCGGCGGCGTCGGCCCATGCGGGCGCCGCGCCTTCCCCGACGCGCACCGCCAGCAGGGCGGCGACGAGCACCACCAGCGCATGCCCGCCCGAGAAGAAGGCCCCGCACCAGCGCGCCAGGCGTCGGCGCCCGGCCTCGCGCTGCACGCGCGCGAGCGCGTCGATGGCCGCCACGTGATCGCTGTCGAACCCGTGCCGGAAGCCGAGCACCGCGGCCAGTGCAAGGGCGGCGGCGATGCCGCCCGACGCCAGTACAGGTTCGGTCACGTGGGTCCTCCCGAGGGCAGATCAAGACAGCGCACCCCCGCCGGCGCCGTGCATGTGCGCCGCTGCGGCACGGCACACGCACGCCGTCGCGGCGTCGCGCACGGGCGCCGTCGGTCGGTGCGGGTCCGTGATGATCGCACGCCGCACCGCGGGCCCCGGGTGGACGCCTCGCCGGGCACGGGCCGGCACCGCCGTTTCCCTGACCGAAACTGACGGCTGGTGCAGCGCCGAAATCGGCAC
>ENA-UPTA01004218-UPTA01004218.1-activated-sludge-metagenome-genome-assembly--contig:-NODE-4218-length-13725-cov-6.637308_pt1 | contig 13725 bp, 11 predicted proteins | sample MGYA00238184_ERZ773361 | MGnify/ENA primary metagenome ERZ773361 (study PRJEB29100, sample SAMN05720205) | activated sludge metagenome | isolation source: anaerobic digester from wastewater...
GCCGGTGAGAGCGATGAGGCGCGTGTCCTGAAGGGCGAAGGTCAGTCCTGCGAGGGCCCCGGTGAGTTCCACGAGGGCGTCATTGAGCCCCAGCACCACGGAGCCCATGTAGTTCAGGCGCTCCTCTTCTATCATCTCAATCAGCATTTTTTCATGAGCGTCTTCCTCTTCGGCGATTGTACTGGCGCCGGGTATTTCCAGGGCAAGGTGCATGTAGTTTTCGTGGGCCTTTCCCTCTCCCTGCTCCATCAGCTTGATGCCGAAGGTGAGTCCGAATATTCTCGCTATCCAGTAAAACCTGAATACCTTCCATCGGGATGGCTTCACGTCCTGGCCGGTGTGCTGTTTCCAGAACTCATAGTGCCGCTTTTCGTCCATGGCGATGGTTTTCAGAATTTTGCTGTTGCCGCTGTCCCTGACCGCTTCGCCGAGGCTCGCATATATATGGTGTTCCGTAATTTCACTCTTTTGTGCTCTGAGAAGCGCCTGCCGCAGTTTCTCAGAGTGCTGAACTTTTTCCATTGTGGAGCTCCGGTACCGAAATTATTATGATATGTCCTGTTTCATTTTCGAATTTGCGCGCCGCACAGGGTGCAGAATTTCGATACATCCCTTCCCATGAACCGCCCGCACGCGGGGCACCGGAGCGCGGTAATTGTCCTGAGTACAAGAGGAACCACAAGCAGCAGCATTGCAATAAGAAAATACAGGAAATGCTCCATTGCACATTCCATCGCGAGGACGATAAATGATCCAACGATGAGTACCGCAAACCACGCAAAAAATGCCGCACCCCAGGGGCGGAATTTCCTCATCTGCAACGAAAAGGCTTCCGTAAAATCCTTTTTTTCATCTGCCATCAGCGGTATCCTCCCCGTGGTTGTGATACTGTATTTGCTCACAATACTCCATAACCGATCCGGCGGTCAATTAAAGAATCAGTGCACCACGGAAATTGCTGACGCCGGAAAGACGAAACGGGGCATGGTAAAAATGATTGATAAAAAAGATCACATGTACCACAATCATTCGAACCGGCATGATTTTCCGGAAACAAGATATGTCAGAAGAAAATCAGTATTTTATATACAGGAGAAAGATGTGTGAGGGTTAGTGTGCCATGAATAACGGGAAAATTCCTGTTGATAAACTGCTGGAATTCCGGCTGGAGGAAATCCTGACCGGCGGCATGCTGTTGCTGCTGAATTCACTAATTCTGATTTTCGGGGATTTCACGAAAACCTGGCTTGTTTTCCTGCTGAACCTCTCATATATGGGAATTATAATCGGGGCCGCGTATACCGGCCGGCAGTTCAGCGGGACCCGGAGGGCCGTTTTCCGGGACTGGTATGTAATGGTTCTCCTGATTATGATATATATGGAGCACCAGTATCTTGTGCCCCTGATCAATCCTCATGATATTGACAATTCCCTGATCATCATTGACAGGATGATATTTGCCGGAAATGATCCCACGGTGCTCATGGAGCGGATTACGGTCCCTGCGCTGACGGAGTTCCTGCAGATTGTATACGCTTCATTCTATTTCCTCCCCTTTGTGCTGTGCCTCCTGGTGTACCGGAGGGGGAGGCGGAGTGATTTTCATATCACCGCATCAACAATCATGCTGGGATTTTTTCTGTCCTATGGGGGGTATTACCTCTTTCCCGCTATCGGCCCCCAGTATACCCTTGACCATCTGCAGCGTTATCAACTCACCGGAATTCTTACCTTTGATTTCCTGCGGAACCTTCTGGGGACCCTGGGCGGGGTTGCCAGGGACTGCTTCCCCAGCGGCCATACCCTCGTCTCGGTGCTGACGATGCTGCTGGCGTTCAGGTATCACCGATCTTTTGCAAAGATAGCGGTACCCTGGACAGCTCTTCTGGTGTTTGCCACGGTATATCTGCGCTACCACCATGTTGCGGATGTACTGGGGGGCCTTGCTGTCGCCCTGATGACATGGAAAGCTGGTCCGGCCCTTGCTTTATGGTACCTCTATGCGAGGCGGCGGCGGGAGCTTCCCATGACGGAACGCGGTACTGATTCCACCGCGGGGACTGTCCATTAGGATATTTCCTTTTCGTATATCCTGTAGGTCTTGTACCGTTCGGCTTTCAGGGGTTTCAGGGCGCCGATCATTTTTTTGTTGGTTTCCACAATGAGGGAACAGTCTGACTCGGTGAATCCCATTCCGATGCCGTCTTCAATGGTGCGGAGGTAAAAGACGTCATCGATTTTCTGGCCGCGGTATTCAGGAAGGACCCCCATAATGATGGTGCGGATTTTTTTTGTTTTTCCAAGGTTCAGAAAAAAACGCAGCAGCCTCCATGGATAGAGCCGTCCGTTCAGTATCCTCAACAGGGGGTTGATATCAGGCAGTGAGAGAATGAACCCGATGCTCTCCCCGTTCTTCTCCGCAAAGATTGTAAGCTCAGGGATGTATACCATTTTCAGTTCATCGTAAATCATCGCGAACTGCTTTTCTGTCAGGGGAAGATGCCCCCAGTTGCCCTCCCATGCGGTGTTGAAAATTTCCCGGAGCTCCTTTGCCCTGCGTTTCAGGTCTTTCTTTTCCGTTATGACAAATGTGATATCCATGTCCTTCATGATATTTTCACGGATGTCCCTGAGGTACGGCTTGTAGTCCTCGATCTTTTTTACGAGGAAGCAGTACCAGTCAATGCACTTGGTGAAACCGCAGGCCTCTGCAAGGTCCCCGTAGTAACGTGCGAAGTGCAGGAGTCCCACAACGGGCATCACGTCATGTCCCTCCACGACAAATCCCACGGAATCGTATATGGAAAAACTCTGGGGGCCGTTCATTTTCGTTTTACCCATTTTTTTGAGCCATTTTTCCGCCGCGCTGAAAAGAGCCCGTGCGACGTCGATATCGTTGATCGATTCATAGAATCCGAAAAAGCCGGTGTCCATCTCATACTTCTCTTCATACAGGTGGTTGACGTGTGCGCTTATCCTTCCCACCGGTACGCCGTCTTTATATGCGAGAAAAAATTCCGCTTTGCCGATTTCAAAAAAATACCCTTTCTTTCTGTTGAAGAGTTTTTTCTGGTCATGAATTATGGGAGGTATCCAGCAGGGGTCGTTTTTATAGAGTCCCGCTGTCCAGGGAAGCATAATGAACTGCTTCATCAGTTTCTTTCCCGTAACAGCTTTTATCTCAATTGAGTTACCCATAGGAAATCCCTCCCTCCGGAATTGCAGTGTACCGATGCAGTATGTGTCAGATGACAGGAAGCATATCCAACAGAGTGGCGATATGCAACAAAAAAATAAATGTGTTGATCACGTGTGTTGCGGGGAACTTATTGCGGTGTAAAATAAAATAAAGTGCAATAATTGACAAATCTTTCAATTATTACAATACTATATACAGAGATGAGAATTTAACTATTTTACCGGGAAGCGGTTGCAGCATTGTGTGAGTTCATTATGTTCTGTGGAATGGATGAGTACAGTACGTTCGTTGAATAGTTTCGTATTTCCTGTAATGGATGCAATACATGGTACAAGAATTGCAGTATGAGATGAAGCGCTCAGGGCCACGCAGTACCGTGCTGCGGGAGCTGTTAACCGGGGATGAACGTGGTACTGAGGAGGGAAAGAAACCCTGTATTATCTGCAGGTTCTGCAGCCATGTCATTACCACACCGGACACAATGATGGATATAGACGGAGGGCATTGTCATACCTTTACCAATCCACTCGGGGTTACCTATTCCATTGGATGTTTTTCCGCGGCAAAGGGATGTGTCAATACGGGAGATCCCACACTGGAATTCACATGGTTCCCCGGATTTTCATGGGAGTATGCGCTGTGCGGAAACTGCCGCTCACACCTTGGATGGTATTATCGTTCCGGTGAGAGCGGTTTTTACGGGCTCATTCTGAATAATCTGACGGAAAACCTTTGACTATATCAGTCAGCGGCTGGGTTTTATAATAAGAAGGGAACCCCTGTTTTTTGTCGGAAACGAAACTTCACGGGAAAGAACCGATGTCTTCATTTCTTTGCTGCACAGCTCACAGAGTTCCCTGAACGGCGATCGGCCCGGATCGGCTATAATTATCTGCTTTACGCCGGATTTCATGGCCCGCTTGAAGAGATTGAACAGAGGCCGCACCATACTGTCCCAGAAGCAAATATCGGAACCTATCAGCATGTCGACATCAGAGAGATTCGTTGCGGTTATGCGCTGAAATGTCTTTTTCTCCGTGTGGATGGACACACTGTTGATTTTCGCGTGGAGGTGGAGATACGGGAACACCTCCGGGTCGGCATCAATTCCGGTAACTCTGGCATGAAACAGCTTCGCGCAGAAAATACCAGCAAGGCCCCATCCGCACCCGATCTCCATAACATGGGATCCCTTTCTCAGGGGATGGGAGAGCAGATAGTCCATAATAAAATAGCTGGAATACCAGAACTTGTTGCCGTGAATAGAAGGAGTGCATACCTGATTTCTGAGACGGCGGATTTCGCTGTGGGAGTTTTTCAGAATTACAAGACCAAACGCATTTCGCGCATTAGGATCTCCTTCCTGAATGATTTCATCATTAAGCTTGTTCATGTGCGTGGTCCTGATTTAATGTATTACCCGTACCGACTATATGACAGAATCCTGTATTAAAACTGGATACTGTCACAGGTTCGTATGTGAAGATAACGGTATTGCTGATGGTGTTACATGAATAATGAGTTTTTTAAACTATGATAATATTGTGTGCGGCATCACATGTACCGATGGGAGGCACGATATTTCTTCTAATAGTAAATCATGTTAATTCCGGTTTATCAATATATAATGCCCCAAGTTCCCCCGCCGCGTAGGGAAAAAATCTTTCCTTCTGAAAATCCCTGCATGTAAAAAAACGTTTCAGCGTGCAGCATCGTTACGGGTACTTGTCAGTCCAGGCAGAGGTTTTTATCGTTCTGGCAGTCTTTTTCCTTTGATTTGAGGGAAAGCCTGTTTTCTTTCCGCCGCATGGCTTCACGGTGTCGCCGCTTTTCATCCTCAGTTTCGGGGACAAGGGGAGGCACAGATGCTGGTTTGAAATTGCTGTCTATTGCCACGAACGTGAGATATGCGGAAGCGATATGCCTCACGGTCCCCGCGATTATGTCTTCAGCCTCAACGCGGGCGCCTACTTCCATTGAGGTTTTTCCTGTCATGTTGACGCTTGCTTTTACCACAAGGAGGTTTCCTACATGGACGGGATTGTGAAAATCGAGCCTGTCAATTGAAGCGGTAACACAGAACGTCCGGGCGTGCCGGATCGCGGCAATGCCCGCGGCATTGTCAATTTCCTTCATTATAACGCCCCCATGGACATTGCCGGAGGGGTTTGCATCTTCAGGGAGCATGGCGCGGGAAATGATTGTTTTACTCAGGGTAACAGGTTTATTGTTCATGGGATTCTCCAGTGAGCAGTGTACGTTGAAACGGGTCAATGTAAAGAGTGTATGGTATTTAATCAAATTATTTTTATTATTAATCAGCTGTATTCTGAATGATGAATTGATATGGGTGAAATGGAATCGGCCCTGTCTCAGAAGAAACGTATCACCGAATCAGAAGGTCCCGCTACCGAAGAACTCCACCGTGTTCCTGTTTTCACCGCTTTCGCATTGAAGATAAAAATACCGCAGGGAAAAATAGCAGTCACCCCATCGAAGTGATGTCCGTAGCGCCGCGGTAATGGCATCCTCCCGTATGAAAAAACCCGGGATGTTCGAATTCCGCATGGGGAGCATCCGTGCGTAGACAGGGTTGTCCGGGGCCACTGCGGCCTTCGCTCCGGTCAGGGAGATGTCCCACCTTCCAAAGAGTGTCACGCCGATTCCTATGGCATGCAGTGAGGATGTGCCGGTGTCGCCGTTTTGCTGAAACGCCGATGTACCCTGCAGGGTCAATTGGCGCAGGGGCCTGAGTTTTATAAGGAACCGGTGTTTCTGCTTTTCTTCGTCAGCGCCGTTTCTGGTGCGCTCGAGAAACGCAGCGGAGTACTGTATTTTTTCAAGGGCCTTCCATGAGTAGGTGCCGGAGAAAGTCCGGAGCACCGTAACCGGCGGCTCCTTGTCCTGTACCGATGGCACCAGTCTCCGCTCCGTGGATACCCCCGATAAGAAGGAAAGGTTTCGGTACGGTGAAACCTTCAGGTCCCAGAACCACCCTTCATGATATCCGGTTTCACCCATGGTTGCGGTAAAAGGGGAATAGTAGTCGCGGTCAAGGCTTTTCCGCACGATGGAGGTCCGCAGGAGTGGAAGAGAAAGTTTCATTCCCCAGATTGTCCCTTTCCCGATAATCTCCTCACGAGGCCTGCTTTCCGGCACAATTGTGCTCCGGGTGATGTCCTGTTCCGCGAAGAGGGTAAGGTTTTCGTCGCGGTATTCCATGCGGAATCCGTAACCGCTGAACGACTTGTAGCCTGCCCCGCTGCCCTCTGAACCGCTGTAGCTGAAAAGGAGCGGGCCCCCTTCGGGAGTTTCAAGGTCTGAATACATACAGTGGCTCCCAAGGGTAAGATAATCCCCCACGGTAACGGCAAAGGCCCCTCCGGCGGTCCGGGTATGGACCGGTTCACTCCGGAGGCCCTCCTGTTCGCGGTGCCCTTCAAGGGAGGAGATTGATGATTCGGTATGTCCCGTCTCGTGCTCCGCGCTGCTGATAAACCGTTCACGCCGGGAATAGAAGGAATGAAGCGAACAGGAAAAGCCGGGAAACGGGATGCTGATACCGGCGCCGATTCCATGAAAGGATGAGGACGGGTTCCCGCTTGTGGAGGGGGAAAACACCGGTCCCTCTCCGGCGTTTCCCTTGCGCGCAAAGTGATCCGGCTGGAAGGGGCCTGCGGTACCCAGCAGAAGCCCGCTGCCGAAGCTGGCATAAAAATTACCCGCAATAAAATACAGTCCGCGTCCCGGGTCCCCCAGAACAAGGTTCCAGGTGTGCCTGCGCTCCTCCATCCCGTCGCAATGGACCGTGGTGAGAGAAAAGGCGCTTTCCGGGCTGAATGCTATCTTCAGCTTTTCACGGTAGTAGTTTCTGGTGTCTTCCTCTATGTCAAGGGCGTCTCTGCGGTGTTCCACTTGCAGAATGATCCTGGTTTCTGCCGCTGCGACGGAACATGACATCAGAAGAAGAAAAACAAAAAGTATCAGAGGTCTCTGCATGCCCGTATGACCTTCTGCCTGGTATCATCATCGAGTTCCGTGTCCTGCCGTACCCTGGCCAGGAACTCCTGCTTCGTGAGAGTTTTTGCCCTCTCTGATATTCGCAGGGCTGTGGTGGAGCGGATGCCTGCGCCGATGAGACGCTGAAAGAGCGCTCTCCTTCGCTGGAGAGAATAAAATGTCTCCGTGCTGCGGGAGTGATTCCGGCGTCTGGCGGCGGTATGTTTTTGCTCCGGCCCGGGATTCCGGGGGGAGATGTCCGGTGCAAGCCCGGTTATGCGTTCTTTGAGCTGCATCACCTCGCTGCCGTCAAGTCCTGTTTGATAGAGGGCCTTTTCACTGACCGGCCCTGATATCGACCGGAAGGCAATTATGCGTTTCAGGATTTCCGGCTTTTCCCGGAACAGGACAATTGCCTTTAACTCATCCGCTGATGCGCTCTGGATGTTCATTTTTTTCTGCTTCCTGTTTTTTTCGGGAAGATATTTTCTGAGAAAACGGGTGCCGTACCGCACCGGGGTAAAAGGCGCCGGTGATCCGGTGAAGGTGGCGCCGAAGATATGGGTTGAGCCGAGACGGCTGTGGTACCGCAGGCCGTAGGAAAACCGCACGCGCCCGTGAGTAAAGGCCGCAGCGGCGCCCCAGGAGGTTGTTTCACGGGAATACCCGGCCCGGAAGGAAAGACAGGGAAGCAGGTGTGCCGACAGCATAAAGGTATTGATGGACCCGTAATAGTCACGGTTCACGTTCCACGTAAAGGTGATGCCCCGCACGGGACGAAGGGCGATACCGCCGCTTGTGGCGGGATACAAAAGGTCGTTTTCACGTCCAGCCGCGAGGGTGTAGAGATTTTCCTGTAGAACGCTCACCGTGATCCAGTGAAACGGGGTTACCGCGACGGCGCCCCTGAAGTCCGAAAGGGACGTTGTCGATGACAGGTCTTCGGTGCCGATTGTCTGGCGGTACCAGCTGTACCCGATACCTGCGAAAAGTCCGGAGACTATCTGTGCCCCCGCCATCGCTTCAAAGGTATCTTCCATGTACTCATCAATTCCGAAACGGCACCACCCTCCCTGAAATCCGAACCGCGCTGTGCTGAAGCCCGCCCGTGCGGACCCCGCTTCCAGTTCGCGGATGGAATAGGGACGTGAATAGTTCATGGTGCAGTAGGGTGTCGGCGTCATGGGAAGGTACGCGGGATTGAATGTCTCAAATATACATCCGTCATCGGCTGCCGCAGTGTAATAGGGGAACAGTGTTGCCGGGCCGCTTTCACGGAAGGTGAACGCGGAGGTGATGCACATCTGCGCCGCAAGTATGAGAAGGGATGCCTTGATCATCGGGAGCGGCTCACAATGATGAAAATTTTTTCCTCCTGGGTGCTGCGGATTTCCCTGCTGGTGGCTTCAATGAGTCCGATATACAGCCCGCTTCTTGCGGCGCGGTGGTTTCCCCGGAGGTTCCAGGGCAGTGAAAAAAAACCGGGTTGGACATCGGAATACAGCGGTGACTGATAGATGAGCATTCCCACGGGGGTGAATATCCTGAGCCGCACCGAACAGCCGTGATATATGGTGAGAGGGACCGCCGCGCTCCCGAGGGTGGAATGTCCCGGAATTACCGTAATGCGGCGCCTGTCAGCGGAGAAAACCCTGCTGCACAGGGCGAGGTCTCCGGAAAACCTGTTTTCCCCGCCGGGGGTCTGGAATGAAGTGACGGCGAAATCGGATAATCCGTTTGTGTCGCCGCTTCCCTTCCGTGCAATGGTCATGAACTCCCTGAAGTCCCCGGCCCCGATGTTCACCATGCATTCCTGGGGAGCGGCACCGGGAATGAGAGACCACTGCCCGGCATTCGCCGCATCGTTCATGTACGACACCATGGTGCCGTTGGGTGATCCGTCCCTGTTGGAGAATGCCATAAAATCTATGATGCCGCCGTTCCCCGGATCATCATCGCTGTCAATCGCCACGACGCAGTCCGTGTTCCACAGGCTTGATGTATAGTTATTGCAGTAGAGGTCAATGCGGCCGTTCCCGTTGGTGTCGCCGGTCCGGTCTGTTTCGTCCGGCGTCACGGGATCGGTGAGATGTACCACGACAAAGCGGTCGTCCCATGGGGTCTCGGGGCGGTTGTAGCTGTAGATCGTAACCGGCTCAGCGCAGAGGGGCTCATTGGCGCCGTAGTACATGGTGACATACAGCCTTGAAATATCCATCTGCTGTTCCCCACCTTCCGGAAGGAAAAGCTCAACCCAGTCGCTTCCGGAAGAAGCGGGGGCCGCTTCATTGATGAGAAGGGCCCCCGAAGAGGAGAAAACAATGGCAGTATTAAGAATAATAGCGTACAGAACTTGTTTCATAAAAATGCTCCTTATATTGTATACGAGCGGGGTTTGTGAATTCCGGTATTTTTTTAAAAAAATTCATAACAGCTGATATCGCGCCGGACCGGTGTTGAAATCCCCCTTGACACGGTCAGCGGGGAGTGGTACTGATACGAGGATGCGGATTTCCCGTTCAGGAATGTTCATGAAAAAAGTTTATTTCCTAATTTGCCTTACCGTGATGCTCATTGTTTCGATTCCTCTTTCAGGGGATGATACCGGAGCATTCTCCGCCCTGAGGGCCAGGATCGAAGCGAACTTCTACCGCGGAGATTATCCCGCTCTCCTCTGCGATGTTGAAAAGATGCTGTGCACATATCCGCGGCGGCCTGAATCGTTTCTTTACCTTCATGATGTGGTCCGTTTCGCGGACATCTACGGATTCACAAAATCAGATGCCATCCTGACTTCCGTGATACAGTCCCTGAAGGGACGGGAAAAAGGAGATGGGGGGAATGCACTCCTCCTCACGGCAATGCTGGAACAGGAAAAGCTGTATTATCGGTTCAATAAAAAAGAGGCCGCAGCAATATCAGCCCGCCTGGGGCCGTTGAGGAAATGGATGCTCGCGGGCCCGTATAATGAATATGGTCCTGCGGATTTTACCCGGATACTGCCGCCGGACATGTCACTTGGACTTGATGCCGTGGGGAACGTGAAGCGGTATGTGGTGGTTGATGCCCCGAACGGCCAGCTCAACTGCGGGCGGTACCTGTATCCCCGGAGGGGGATTGCCTATGCGGTGACTTCATTTAAAATTCAAAGACCTGTAAAGCTGAGAATATATTCCGACACGTCGTATCAGCTTTTTATTAACGGGAGAAAAACAATATCCAATGACCGGCGTCATGTTCACCGGCGGTGCCGGGTTGTGAGAATCTGGGGGACCGACCTGGTATCGGTGATGCTGAAGCTCTACCATGACCGTTCATGGAAGTGCCGGGTACTTGTGACTGATGAGAATGACAGGACCATTGCACCGGAATTCGCCGGGACGGAAGCGACCCGCGAAGACTATGAATACGCTGAGGAGTTTGACTATCCCTATGGCGAGTTTGTGCGGCATGCTGGGGAAGACCCCGCCAGGGGTGCCCTGGAAATTGCCGGCTTCTTTGATGAGCTGGACAGCGATGAAGCCGTCAGTTACTACCGGAAGTCCGATGAGCTGTCCGGAAATCCGGTCACACGCTATTTTCTCGGAACATCACTGATTGAATACAGCGGGAACGACAGGAGCTCGGCGCGGTATCTTGAGGGGTGGCGGCTGCTCAGCGGAATGGAGGAGGGTCACCGTGATTTTATCCCTCTTCAGCACAGGATGTTCAGGAAAATTATTGACCGCAGGGATTTCCTCAGCGCGTTCCGTTTCGGTCGGTCCATATACGGGAAATCCAGGAATTATTTCCCCTTCAGGCGGGATTTTGTTACACTGGTGCGCATTCTGGGATATGAAAAGGAATTTCTGAAGGAAGCAGATCAGTTTCACCGGGACTTCCCGGAATCAATAACACCCTTTGTTGAAAAGGCACTGTATTTCAGCACGCGGGACATTAACCGTGCGGTGAAGTTATATGAAAGATGCTGCGGAGGCTACCATGATACATCGCTCATTTCTTCTCTGGTGGGGCTGTACCGGAAACAGGGTAATTATAATGCCGCGCTCCGTGCCATAACAAAATATGACAGGGAGGGAAGTTTCGCGCAGACAGCGATTGATATACGCACTGAAATGGGAGACCTCGAAGGCGCGAAGCAGGAGGCCTTTCGGGAAATTACACGCAACGGGGACCCATCGCTGTTCAGGCGGCTTGGTGATATCAATTATCTGGGGGGAGGGGACCCGGTGATGGACTGGACGCGGTCCCTCTATATCCGGCCATCACAGCAGCGTCTCAAAGAGCTGGTTTCCTATGTGGATAAAGGGGCAGTGGAACATTCGTGTGCTTCCTTCGGAACCGATGAATCCGCGCTGCTTGGCACTATCGATACCTGGCTCAAAAAAAACGTTACTACGGACCGTTCCTCATTAATACTCCGCCGCGACAGAATGTTTTCCCTTGAGCGGGACGGGGGCAGCAGTGTGTACTGTGAAGACCTGATATATCTCAACAACGAAAAGATCATCGACAGGTGGGGAGAGTACAAAGTGCCGTTCCGGGGGACATTCATTCCGGTGAAGGTGCGGGTGTATCATCAGGACGGAAGCCATTCCGATGAATATCAGGTTCAGACTGTTAACAATGAGCATTATATAAATATTTCCTCCCTGAAAAAAGGTTCAATTATGCGGGTCGCCTACATTGTGAGCAACCCCATTGTATCGCCCCGCACCACAAGGCATTTTTCGATTCCCCTCACTCCGGTCCAGGAATACCGAGAGTCGGTGCTTCATTTCAGGCTTGGGGTGTCGGCGCCGAAAGAGCTGCATGTTGATTTCTTCATTCAGCCTGGAACAAAAATTGAAAAAAAGGAACTTGAGGACCGGGTACTGTATACCGCAGAACTGGGAGAACAGAAAGCAGTGTACAGCGAAAGTTATTCGGGAAGCATGATGAATTATCTCCCCTGTTATGCGTTTTCCACGGTTCCCGATACCGGCTCACTGGCACGGTGGTACGAAGGTCTCATGGAAGGGACATGTATTCTCGCGCCCCATGAAACCACGGAGCGGTTCAGGGGCGGTTCCGTAAGGGAAACTATTACGAAGGTATATGACTATGTTGCGCGGGAGATTGAGCCGCAGAGCAGGGTTCTCTATTATCCGGGGAAGGCCAGTGATACCAATTATCTGAAACGGGGGACCCCCGAGGACAAGGTAATCCTTGCCCGGGCGATTCTGCGTACCATGGGGATAGCTTCCTATGCAGCTCTTGTGGACCGTGCGGGGAATCCCGATACCGGGAACATGGTGTCTCCCTACCAATTCAGCGATGTGCTCCTTTACGTTCCATTCGACCGGAGCAGCGGGCTCTGGATGGATTTTTCCGGAAGATATTATTCCTGCGGAACCATGCACGAAGACATTGAGGGGCGAAACGCTCTGGTCATTGTGGGGAACAGGGCTGACCGTAAACTGGTTGACGTCTCAGGTCCCGGCAGCAAACAGGGGACTTTTCATGTAAAAATTACTTCCGAGGGCAGTGCGGTAATTGACTGCACCATGGATTACTCAGGGCGGAGAAGCGTCCTGAGAAAGTATTTCAGAAATCCCCGTGAACGGGAGCAGACATTGTTTAATTACTTCGGGAACATTATTCCTTCACTGACGGTTAAGGACGTTTCGGTGCACAATATCGACCGGTATGATGATCCCTTTAAACTTCGTGTGCGCGGTGAAAGTATTGCCCTCGCAACGCCGGGGAAGGGGGGACTGATACTGCAGCCGGTGATCAGTAAAAGTATTCTGTACGGCTATATCCGTTATGATACCAGAAAATTCCCGCTTTATGTCAGTGATGCCATTGACGAAAGGGAATCGTATATTTACGACTTGCCGGTGGAGTATGCAGGGGGAAAAATATCACGGGAGATAAAAGTCGATGCCCCTTACGGTTCAGCGCGCATCTCTGTCCACAGAAAGGCCGGTGACCACCGGCTTTTTGTGGAAAAGTCCATACTGATTAAAAAAAATATAATCACTCCCGATGAGTACGGAAAATTCGTGGAATTCTGCAGTAAAATAAAAAATGCCGAATATCAGACCCTTGTGGTCGGCAAAAACGGGGATACAATTCCCTGATGGTGTTTACCGAAGGGATGTTTTTTTGTTCTTTTCCTGTTTTTTTCTTTTGATATTCTTTTTTGCTCTTTTTCTTTTTTCAACTACTCTCAGCTTTTTTCCCATTCCTGCTGCTCCTTTTGACGTACCTTTTTTTGAATAAAAAAGAAATATGTCATTGCGGATATTTGTCAACAAAAATATAAACTGTGCATGTCCTTTTGCAGCGGTTCAGAGCCTGTTGCGGTCAAACACATACTTAATACCTTTCATGGTGAGCGCCGGGTCGTTCAGGACATCAATTCGGAGGTGAGGGCTCAGTACCGTTGAAAATCCCCCTGTGGTGATAACCAGAAATGTGCGGCCGCACTGGTCTTCAATCCGTTTTACCATGCCTTCAATCATGGAGAGCCACCCGTAAAA
>ENA-UPTA01004219-UPTA01004219.1-activated-sludge-metagenome-genome-assembly--contig:-NODE-4219-length-13725-cov-5.933431_pt1 | contig 13725 bp, 6 predicted proteins | sample MGYA00238184_ERZ773361 | MGnify/ENA primary metagenome ERZ773361 (study PRJEB29100, sample SAMN05720205) | activated sludge metagenome | isolation source: anaerobic digester from wastewater...
GGAAGTTGAGGCGCCGGCCCCGGCGGAGGACCCGACGGGGCTTCGGGAGAAATGCCGGCAGGCCGATGTGCCCGAGAACGTGCGGGCGGTGCTGGAGTCGGAGATCGGCCGGATGGAGAAGACAGACTCGTCCGTGGGGGAATACTCCATCGCCCTGAACTACGTGGAGACGATCACCGAGGAAGAGGGCTTTCGCGACCGCGTCCGCGCCGTGCTCGACAACACGTGGGAAGCCGTCCGGCCGCACGCGTGGAAAGTGGGCCTCTCGGTTCTCGGCGGCGGCATCGTCGCGATCTTCCTCGTTTGGCTGGTCAAGAAGGCGCTGATCGCGCTGGCCTACAGCGTGGTCGGCACGGCCACGATTTTTCTCGGGGTCCAGACCGCCCTGCTCGGCGCGGGCATCGCGGTTGTCTCCGGCATTGGGCCCCGTCCCTGGGTGCTGCCCGGCACGTTCCTCGGCATGACCGCCGTCGGCTGGCTCTGGCAGCTCATCCTGTCCGGGCCGAAAGCCGCGAAGCACGAGCGTCACCACGAGCACGTGCGCGAACACCACGAGCCGAGTGATTTCTGATTTCAACCATCACAAATCAACAATCCTCTTCATTGTCCGACCGACTGCCTGACCGCCGCCACGATCTCTGCGATGCCCGGGATGACAATCCCGGCGCCGTGCACGGCACAACCGTCAGGCGTCACTCCGTCGTGATCTGCCTGAGGGCGAAGGGCGTGAAGAGCCCATAGTCGACCGTGTGGTAGCTGTCGCCGGCTGGCGGACCGGTCTCGGGGCCCTGCTGGAACATGCCGGGCCAGGCGCTGCCGAGGCCCGTGCCGGCGTGGTGGGGGCCGAGCGTGTTCTTGAGAGTCCCGATGATGCGGACGTCGATCGTGACCGGCGTGGAGCGCCGCTGCGCGTCGAGGCCGGCCTGGATAGCCTTTGTGACATCGCACTGCCACGGCTGCGAGACGATGCACCCGACCGGGGTCCCGTTCACGAGGACCTCGGCGACGCTGCCGTACCATTTGTCCAGTTGAACGACGTACTGCCCGGCCGGCTGGGCGACATCGAAGCTGCGGCTGTACGAGACGCCCGCCGCGTAAAACGGATAGCCCTGGGCCTTCCAGCTCCCGAGCTTCATCGCAGGCCCGGACGCGCCCCGGCCCTCCGGGCCGGGGTCGCCAACGATGACGAACCCGGACTCGACCGGTTTGAGCGTGAAGGCCCCGAGGACGTACGCCGACTCCAATTCGTGGTAGATCGTGAAGGGCGAGGCCTTGATTGTCACGGCGTTCTCGCCGACTTTGGCGGCGCCGGCCAGATCGATTGCGCCGAACGATTTGTCCAGCCACCAGCGGCCCTCGCGGGCCCAGACGGGCTCGCCGTTGCAGGTGATTGTATACAGATCGGGTCGCTCGATGACGATCGAAAGCTGCGCGGGCACGCGGCCCTCGATGGTGAATCGGTACGTGGCCTCGATGCCGCTGTCCGGGGCGAAGGTCTTGGTGATCAGCTCGTCCTTGAACTGGACACAGCTATCCCAGGGGTTGCGAGGCATGCCGTTCTTGGCGAATGCGAACTGCGAGGCCTTGTAGAAGTACAGGCCCTTCCTGGTTTCGCCGCCGGCCGTGACATCGACGTAATCCAGGGTCAGAACGTTGTCCGCCAGCGGGGCGACGCGGAGATCGTCCTTGGCCTCGATCGCGCGGGTCTTCTCGGCCGGCCGTTTCTCGGTGGGCCGGGGCCTGTCGGACAGGAACAGCAGCAGGCTGCCGCAAGGCGGAAGGTCGAACGTCGCGGTCACGCCGGTGTCGCTCTTCTCGACGGTGTAACCGGATACCTTGGCTGTGTGCAGGTCCCATTCCGTGATGCTTCGAGCCGTCGTTGCGATCGTGCCGGTCGAGGGGGCCTCGATGCTCGTATTGACCAGCAGGAGGAACTCGCCGTCGTCGATCACCCGTCTGTGATGGTGCAGGATGCCCTTGTCGCCCTCGCTCCGCTCGATGCGGAAACCATCTTTTGCTTCGGCGGCGAGGATCTGCGGGGCTTCGGCCACGTCGATGCGTTTCCAGCCGGCCAGTTTCGCAAGGGCTTCGCCGCGATCTGAGACGCCGCCGTCGACGCGCGCGGGAGCCTCGCCGCAGCAGAGCGCCTTGCCGCCCGCGCGGACATAATCCGTGAGCAAGTCCATGGTCTTGCTGTTGAGGTTCTCGGTCAGAGGAGGCAGGACGACGATGTCATACGAGCATTGTCCCACTTTCATCCGTGAACCGTCCACGGAGGCGTGCCGGGCCATGATGTCCTCGCAGCCGACGTCGTATTCGACCTGCGCCCGGTCCAGGGCCGTGAGCATTTCCTGGAAGCGGTTGCCGATCGCGCCAAGTTGGTTCGCCTGCGTCGCATCGGCCTGGTACATCCAAGCGCTGGTCGTCGGTTCGAGGATGAGAATCCGGTTCACCTGGCGGCCCTGGGACATGATCATCGAGAGCCTCGTGAAGTACTCGGCCATCACGTGATAATCCGGCCACCACGGCTCGTGATAGGAGAACGATTGCGGGTGGTCGCGCTTGCGGGCGCCGCGGATCGTGATGTAGGAAAGGTGCTCGTTGAGCGTGTTGACGCCGAGGACGTAGAGCCAGTCCCCGATCCGCTTCATGTCCTCGAATCGCAGGTCCCAGCCGCCGGCGCCGTAGGCCTCGCACAGGGTCCGCTCGCGGCCGAGTTGATTGGCCACACTGGCCAACTCCTTCACCGTGCGGGCGTTGCCGAACTGGGCGTGGACGCCTTCGTTGTACTGGTTCATGAGGTTGTCGATCGCGGGCCTCTGGTGCCAGGCGTACATCGCCATGTTGTCCGGCGCCATCAGGCAGTTCGGAAATTCGTGCTCCCAGACGTGTCCCGTGAACTGGATGCCGTGCTTGTCGCAGTAGTCGTGATACGGCTTGGCCCACCGCTCGATGAACAGGTCGAGCAGGACCTGGAGGTAGTTGTGCCGAATGCGTCGGAAGTCGCCGACCGGCCGGACCAGGCTGGGCAGGTTGTCGATCAGGTCGTAGCCCCATCGGGCGCGGAAGACTTCGGGCAGATCGTTCGCCCAGGGCAGGCCGCCCGCAGGGGCGATGTGCGGCTCGTCGGTGAAGACGCCCGGCACGCGTTGGCCGAAGTGTTCGCCGATATTGCGGGTGTAGGCGTCCATCGTGACGGCGAGGAACTTCTCCGTGACGCCCTTCGTGAGGAGGTTGACGTAGAACTTGCCGCCGTACCAGCCGGAAGTGCCGGCCCATCGCAGGGAGGCGACGAGATACTTGCCCGGGGGCAGTTCCTGCCCGGCCTTGGCTTGCTCGGTGACGTTTTCATATCCGTCCTGTACGGGCCGGAAGACGGCGACGCAATCCTTGTCCATCTTGATGGGCGCTTCCCGCTCGTCGATGCCGAGGCCCATCCCGCGCGACTCGGGCATCTCGTCCGGCACGAACCCGCCGGCGAAGCCCGAGGGATAGGAATTCTCGTCGTAGATCCAGACGTTCATGTCGAGCCGCTCCGCCTCTCGCAGGGCGATCTTCCAGAGCCGGAACCAGTCGTCGGAGAGGTACGGCGTCATCAGGCCGGGCCTGGGGTGCACGAATACCTGCCGCACCTTCTGGCCCGCGAGGTCGCGGAGCGTATCGACGATCTGTCGCTCGGTCAGCAGGTCATTCCAGACCCACAACGGGGCCGAGGCGAACTGTCGCGGCGGCTCGCCGAACGAATTCTTGAGCTTCACGGAATCGACCGCCCTGCCGGGCGCCGCGAGCCCCACGCAACAGGCGAGAACGAGCACGGAGATTCGAGCCGGAGATCCAGAGGTCGAGACGATTGGTGTCGATGCAGCAGGTCGGGTCATAGCGAGTCACCTCAAATCCATGTACTGTTCAATTGGCAGTAGCATGCCCATGATAAGCGAGCGGGTTGGGTCGTACAACAAAAGTCCTTCCGTCGCATTCTGGCGCGGGCCACGTATTGCCCGGGTCTGTTTCTCGCCCTGTTTTTGTGGGATTCCGGCTGCGGGGCGTGTAACATGCTGACGGCATGCGCAATTCAGACCATGCCATGGTCGCGATTATGGCAAAACCCGTTGAACAAACAGCTTATGACGACCTGGTAATCCTGGCGAAGAGCCAGACGACCGCCCTCGGGCGGCTCTATGACCTGTACTACGACCGGATCTTCCGATTCTGTGTGCACCGGCTGTTCAACCGCTCGACCGCCGAGGAGGTTGCCTCGTCGGTGTTTCTGACGGTCGCGCAGGGGATGCCGCAATTCAAGGGGCAAACCGAGCAGGATTTCCGAAGCTGGATCTATACCATCGCGGCCAACCAGGCGAACGCCCATATCCGCAAAACCATGCGGCGACAACGACTTATGGAGGACTTCGGCGCCCGGCGCCGGGCTCGCGAGCAGGGCCCGCACGAGTGGTCCAGCCTGGACTGGCCGAGCCTGTATGCGGCGATTCAGGAGCTCAAGCCGGAGCATCAGACCATTCTGACGCTGAGATTCTTCGAGAATATGGACTATGACGACATTGCCGGAATCGTGGGCGCACGACCCGCGACGATTCGCGTGACGCTGCACCGGATTCTCCGCCGGCTGCAGGAAGCTCTGCGGGGGGATCTGGGTGGAGAAGAGTAGATGTTCGAGAACGAACGTGATTTCCGAAAACTCGTTGCCAGGATGAAGACGAACGATGAGCCGAACGCGGCCCATCGAGAACAGCTTCGTCGCCAGGTGCTCGAGACGTTTGAGCAGGCCGCCAGCAGAGGACGGAGGACAGAAGGCAGAGGGCAGCGTTTCGAGCCAATCCGTCCTCGGTTTTCTGTCGTCTGTCTTCCGTTTTTGCGGCTGGCCATCGCGGCTGCGATCCTCGTGGCTGCGACGGCGGCGGTCTCGATGTGGCTCGGCGCCTTTGGCGGACGGCCGACGTTTGACCGGGTTCGACTGGCTACCGAGAGTGCTCCGTGGCTGCGGGCGGTCGCCACGAAGTACTCGAACGACGAGGAGCGGACGGAGCAGCACTGGTGCAACTTCGCAGCCAAGGAGGTCTACATCGTGCCGGAGGACTGGGCCGTGGTCGGTTACGATTATGGCGCAGAGCAGATGAAGCTCGCCTACAGTCCCGGTACGAAGACGTTGTTCATTTCCGAGTTGCCCAAGGCAGGGCCGTATGGCGTCGAGTCTGCGTACAACTTCGTGCAGGCTTTTTCGGTCCTTGCCGCGAAGGACGATGTGGCCATGGAGGAATCGACCGCTGAGCGCGAGGGCCGGGCCGTGCGGGTGTACGCGATCGAGCGGGCCGATCCGGCCTTGACCGTCGATGGCAAAGCCGTCGCCAGGCTCAGGATGACTGTCTTTGCCGATTCGCAGACGAGGCGCATCGTGGCTGCCGCCGTGGAGTACCAGGGACCGGCGGGCACCGTGACCGCCCGCGAGGACTGGGTCATGAGCTATCCGACAGCGGGGCCCGCGAGCATCTACGATCTCGGGGTGCCGCGAACGGCCCGCGTGTCCGATATGAGGCAGGGCTATCGTGGCACGCCGGGCGAGGTGCCGACGCCGTTCACCCCAACGCCGGCATCCACGAGCAGTTTTCGGCTGGAGCCGTTGAGGATCGAGCTGCCCAAGGCGATGTTCAGGGGAACGCCGGTCGATGCGCGAACGCCGAATTTGGAGAAACCGCGCGGGAGCCCGCGACCCGCCTTCCTGGCCCCGGCGGGAACAGCCAACGTTGCCCGCGGCAAGCCGGTGTCGTCCAGCGATCCTGAGCCGCTGACGGGCAGTCTCGAACTGATCACCGACGGCGATAAGGAAGCGGTCGAGGGCAATGTCGTCGAGCTCGGTCCTCACCCGCAGTACGTCACCATCGACCTGCAGGAACCGTGCGAGGTCTATGCGGTCGTCATCTGGCACCAGCACCGCTGGCCCCGCGTCTACTACGATGTGGTGGTGCAGGTGTGCGACGACCCGGCGTTCAAGACAGGCGTTCGGACGATCTTCAACAACGACGCGGACGATTCGCTCGGCCTCGGCGCCGGCTTGGACCTGCACTACACCGAGACCTACGAGGGCAAGCTCGTCGACGGCAGGTGCACGCAGGGCCGATACGTCCGCTGCTACAGCAACGGCAACACCCACGACGAGCTGAACCACTACATCGAGATCGAAGTCTACGGCCGGCCTGTGAATTGACTTGCCCTCTTGACCGGGGCATTCCCGTTTACGGCGAGACGGGCCGCAAGACGCTCAGTACCTACTGGCCGGCCATGGACGAGATCCGCAGGATGGCGTCATCGGCAAGTTCTGCCTCGCCGGCCGCAGCGCAGATCGAGTTGCGGAGTGTCGCCAGGGCCGCCATGAGTCGAATGCCGTGTGTTCCCATCTTGTCTTGCTTCCAGGTTTCATGTTGTGTGTCCGTTCTTCCATTGCCCGCCGAGCCCAGCGGGCATTCCTTTTCATACCACGATTTCCAATAGCACGATCCGTACTATTCGTTGTCCGGGCGTTTCGGGTATTTCAAGTCTTCTCGGTGCGTCCCCCCTCGTTGGTATGTACAAGACGGTCCTCCGGCCCACGATGCGACTTGTGCGAGCCGCCAGTGCCGGGCTTTTCAGCGTCTTGCTGTTGATGTGAACTCCATCCAGTTCAGGTTCCAGGGCCCCTGGTCTACGGCTACTCGCAGCCGCCGCGTGCCTGCTGGAAGATCGACCTGGCTCGTGATTGTCTGCCAGCTCTGCCAGCCGCCTGTGCTGGGAACCGCAAACGACCACAGCACACCGGTGTCCGTCTCCAGTCGGCCGCGACCGCCGGTGAACGCGCTGTCGAGGGCGACGCGCAGCGACACCGTGTAGCGGCTGGCCCTCTTCACATCGACCAGGTATTCCAGCCAGTCTCCGGCGTCGAACCAGCCGACGTTGAAGCCCGGGTCCTCGTCGAGCACGATCTCCGTCCTGATGCCGACCATGTCCTCGTAGTCTTCCGCCTCGATTCGGCCGGGCAACTCGTGGTAGGTCCGATCAGCCTCGCGCATAAGCTCCAGCCAGTTGACGTTCCACGCTCCGCCGACGATACGCAGGCGCAGCGTTGAATCACCGGCTGGCAGGGAGATCATGGTTTCGACCGTCCGCCAGTTCTGCCAGCCGCCCGTGGCGGGAATTGAGAAGGACGCCACCGTCGTACCGCCGACCACCACCTGGCCCCCTCCGGAGGAACCGACAGCCGCGACTCTCAGACGCAACAGATACTCGCCCTGGGTGGGCGCCGCGATCTCGTAGTCCAGCCAATCGCCATTGTCGAGCCAGCCAATATGGAAACCGCCACCGTCGTCGTCGGCGACGGCCTTTTCGACTCCTGACATCTGCTCGTAGTCCTCGGCCTCAATCCTTCCGGGCAGCGGGTGTCGGCCCTCGACGGTGAAGTTGCCGCATACATCCTGGGCCCAGCGGTAGGCGGCATCGCCGTACTCGGTCGTCGGAACGCCCGCATAGCCCTCGGTGTAGCCGTTCCAGGCGCTGAACGTCACGCCCTGACACGCCAGCTTGCGGACCAGGGCGCTCTGGGCGTCCCGCCAGGTGGCGGTATTGCCGAAGATGTGGGGGCCCGGGAAGACGATGTGTGCATCGTAGCCCGGCGAGATGTCCTGGATGAACGGAATGCCTGTATTGACCCATTTCGATGCGAATTGCTGTTTCCATCGGATGATGGTGTCCTCATCGTTGACGCCGATGGAATGCCCGGAGAAGTAGCACTGAATCGCGGCGACCGAGGACTGCCCGGCGAGCCACGGCCCGGTGTCCTCAGCGGATGGGAGGAAGTTGGCCCACAGATACGTGCCGGGAGGCATGACGTCGAGGGCGAAACCCACGCGCACGCCTGTGCTCTGATAGACCCGGTCCGCGACCCGGTCGAATCCCTCTGCGAATCGCCGGTCCGTGACGTCCTGTTGATTGGACGCCACCTGGATAATGCACACCAGGTACCGTCTCTCGCCAAGGCGGTCGTAGACCTGGGCCCACTTGTCGCGCCACCGGCTGTTCGTCGGATGAAGGAGGTACCGGTCGATCAAATCCTTCAGACGCGCCGCGAGTTTGGGCGACGGATCATCGACGTTGCCCGGAAAATCATCGAGAAACGAGAAGGCAGGCGAATTCTGAGTAGCTGCGCAGGTTTCGATATACGGGGCGATGAGGATCTTCTTGTCGAGTGTCGCCTCGAAGAGCTCGTCGTGCGAGAATGTGGAGGTCTGCATGGGAGCCCAGTAGGCCCAGTTATCCGTGCCTCGGGGGCCCCAGTAGGACAGGTTGATGACGTTGGCCCCTGCCTCGAGGATCGTATCGACGGCGAACACGCGGTTCGCTTGGCTCTCGGACCATTTCAGATGACGTGCGTCTGATGGATGAACGGTATACAGCCCGGTATTGGGCGTGGGATCGTACTCGTAGAATGAGGTACCGTTCCGCGCGCTGCCGGCGAAGAAGAAGACGCTCTTGATGGGCTGGTTCTCGAAACCCACGTTGGCGAGTCTACCCCAGATCCCGCCGCTCGCAGCGGATAGAGGCATCGCCAACCCGATCAGGGCAATCGCAGACCCAATCCGACCCATGAGATCCTCCCCGCGGTGTTACAGCCGTCCATCAGCCGGGGCGTCGACTGTCACGGTGCTCACTCGCGAACACCGTCCGGCGATGCCAGACTGCTACTATCCTCCATTATCCCATGCGACCCACGAAAAGACAAATGAAATCCGGTTTACCGCGGCCCGACATTCCTGGATGCACAACCGCACTGCCAAAGAGAGCGGGCTGCGAGTTCTGCTCGCAGCCCGTGGTGGATGCTGTCGCCGTTCGAGTCGCGCTGCGGCTCTCGCGGCTCTGATCACGAGGTCTACTTCAACGGGCCGCGGATCTCGCCCGCCGGGAATTGCTCCGTATGTACGTTCACGTAAGCCCGGTCCTCCCGGATCGCGGTCACCAGGTCGGCTATCGTCAGACCGGCCAACGGGCCGACGAAATTCGCCGCCGTGAAGCTCCCCTGGCCCAGTGGACCGGTGTACTCGCCCGGAATCGTCACGGCGGGCGGTGCGGGAGGATACAACCAGACCGCCGGTGCACCGGTCCCGCCCGACTCCGCAGCCACGTGGATGTGGGCCATGGTGATGTTAATGATTCCCTCCACCTTGAGTTCGTACGACATCGTGTCGCCGTTCGGACCGGGCTTCAGGATCGCCTGGCCGGTGGCCGCCGAGCCCGAGCCCGCTGCGGCTCCCGTCAATACGGCGGTGAATCCCATCGGTGCCGGCACCATCTTCAGGACGACGCCGGTATCGCCAAGCGGGCCCAGCGCCGTGCTGGCCAACAGGTAGATCTCGCCGTGGAGGTCTTGCCCGAACCCCTTGACGAACAGGCCCAAGGGGTCCGCTGCTACGCCGATAAGCAACTCCTGGATCGTGCCTTTGAACAGGTCGGCGACGAACAAGCGGCCTTCGGGCACCGAAAACTGGCGGGAGAAATCGCCGCAGATGTACTGTCCCCAAAGCGCCGGCATCGCGGTCCCGTAGTATGTGTAGCCTCCGACGACCGCCAGCCCATCATCGTGGTCGTATTGCACCACCGGATCGGACAAGCTCGGGTCAGCCAGCGGCAGGCCCACATCCCCCGTCTGAGGATCGAATTGGAACGTGCCCTCCTTGATGTTCCAGCCGTAGTTGCGGCCTTTCCGCACGAAGTTGAACTCCTCGACACGGCCCTGTCCTACGTCGGGAACGATGAACGCCCCGCTCCGGGCGTCAAAGCTGAAGCGATAAGGGTTGCGGAAGCCGTAGGCGTAGATCTCGTCTATGCCGTTGGTGTCGACGAATGGATTGTCCGCGGGCACGCGATAAGCCCCGTTGGCGCTGGCCGGATTTGCGCTGTCCGGCGTCAGGGCCGGGTCCAACGGATCGATGCGCACGATGCTGCCGTGAACGGTGTTGATGTTCTGACCGTTGCCTTGGGTTCCGTGACCGGCCGCGGTGTCGTTGGCGCCGCCGCCGTCGCCGAAGCTGATGTAGAGATAGCCGTCGGGGCCGACTGCCAGGTGTCCGGCGTTGTGGTTGCGCTGCGGCTGATCGACGCGAAGGAACTCGCGCGACGAACCCGGATCCACCTGCTCGCCCTCGCCGTTCCACTGCCACTCGCGGACCACGCTCTGATGATCCATGACAGTATCGGCCGGCAGTTCGAGGGTGAAATCCGCCGGTCCGTCGATCGGTTCGCTGGTGTACGTGTAGAACCGCCTGACCCCGGGACTGCTCGGATCGTTGTAGCCCGGATGGAAGGCCAGGCCCAGGAGACCCCGCTCATCGTAGTTGGTGCGAAGCGGGACGAGCAAGCCCGTGACATCCAGGAAAGCCTCATTCGCCAGTTTGCCTTGATCGATCGTGCGGATCGAGCCCGCTTGATCGACGACATACAGCCGGCCAGACTGCGCCGGATCGGGCACGAGAAGACCGGGGGCGGTCAGGCCGGAGGCCACCGTCTGCAGAGCGACGCGAATAGGCGACGGCGCGATGCGCTCGGCGATGGGCAAACCGGCCACCGTGAAGTCACCCCGCATCATGGATGCGTGGGGCCGGCAGCGATAACCGGGCTTTCGTCCTCCAGCGATCATGGCCTCGTAGAGGGCGGCGGTGAGCGTGAAGCCGACGGTGCCCTGCCCATTGTCCGTCCAGGCCACGCCGGGGTCGGATTCGAGGGAACCCTGGATCGCCATGGACAGAAGGACCGCGTCCTGCGAGGCGGAAGTTGCTTTTGCGATGACCTCAAAGGGGTGGAACGAGTAATTGGTGACCTTGACCTGATAACGCTTTCCCAACTCCAGGGGCACGGTCGGATTCTCGGTTCCGAGGGGCGGAAACTCGATGCCGGCGGGCTCGAATGCGTCGAGCCGGTAAGAGGACATATCGACGTTCCCGAAGGTCCAGGCGACATCGTATGACTGTGCCTGGGCCGCTGCCGGTACGAATGCCAGAATCACCGGCAAGAAGTACTGTAATTTCGCGATTCGCGTGGAATTCATGGCGTTTCTCCTCACAAAGGCGCGGATATGAGCGAAGTGTGAAAGAGCTTGTGCAAGCACGTTGATGCATATCACTTAGGGGGGTGTACTCCGAAAGACGATCAGGGTTCACGGATGGAGGAATTTCCTATTGTTCGGATAGGACGGGGCCGGTATTTCCAGAGGACCTGCCGTCGTGAGATCGATTTGGCCCCGCAGAATCTGTCGGAGTGGGCCCCCATCTCTCGTGGTGGAAGACACAGCGGCGGCTTCTCCAAACAGGTGTTCTTGTTTGCCTGCTCGATCTGGCGTTCACGCCCGAGCGCCGATACAATCCGCTCAGCCGGGTGCGTATTACGCGCCATTCTTGCAGAGGAGCAGATGATGCAACCTTTCATGTTCCTGGTTTGTGCCGTGGCGAGTCTGTGCGTCTCGCAGACGCCGACGATTGAGAAGAAGGCGTTCCATGACTGGGCCCCCACGCCGCCGATGGGCTGGAACAGTTGGGACTGCTTCGGCGCGACCGTCACGGAGGAGCAGACCAAGGCCAACGCGGACTACATGGCCGACAAGCTCGCCGCCCACGGATGGCAGTACATCGTGGTGGACATTCAGTGGTACGAACCCCAGTCCAAAGGGTGGGACTACGACCGAAATCCAAAACCCGTGTTGGACGAGTACGGCCGGCTCTGGCCGGTCATGGCCAAGTTCCCCTCCTCCGCCGACGGCAAGGGCTTCAAGCCGCTGGCGGACTACGTGCACGCCAAGGGCCTCAAGTTCGGCATCCACCTGATGCGAGGCATCCCGCGCGAGGCGGTGAAGCGCGATTGCCGCATTCTGGGGACGCAGACAACCGCCTCGGCGATTGCCAACACCGCCAGCACGTGCCCCTGGAATCCTGACATGTACGGCGTCGATATGTCCAAGCCCGGCGCCCAGGCGTATTACGACTCGGTCTTCAAGCAGATCGCCGAGTGGGAGGTGGATTATGTGAAGGTGGACGACCTGTCGCGTCCCTACCACGAGCACGAACCCGAGATCGAAGCGATTCGCAAGGCCATCGACAGTTGCGGCCGGTCCATCGTACTGAGCACCTCGCCCGGCGCCACGCCGCTCGACGCGGCGCAACATGTCGCGGCGCATGCCAATCTCTGGCGACTCACCGACGATTTCTGGGACAGTTGGCCCTTGTTGAAGCAGGAGTTCGAGATCTGCCATCGCTGGTCCCCGTACACAGGTGCGGGACGCTGGCCTGATCCCGACATGCTGCCGCTCGGAGCGATTCACGTCGGGCCGCAGATGAACAAAGGCTGGACGAAGTTCACGCGGGACGAGCAGGTGACGCTCATGACGCTGTTCTGCATCGTCCGCGCCCCGCTGATGTTCGGCGGGCACCTGCCCTGGAACGACGAGTTCACGCTGTCGCTGATCACGAACGACGAGGTCCTGGCCGTCGATCAAAACAGCCTCAACAACCGCCAGTTGTTCCGGCAGAACGATCTGATCGCCTGGGTGGCCGACGTGCCGAACTCGCGCGACAAGTACCTGGCTCTGTTCAACGCCCGCGATCCGGGCGACGGATTCGACCATGACAAGGCTCTATTCACGAGCGATATTCTGCGAGGCCGGTCGAGCCGCCCCGCAGAAGTTGCGGCGGACATTCGCGGCGCGCGCAAGCTCTTCCTTCAAGTCACCACGGCCGGTGACGGCTTCGACTACGACCACGCCGATTGGATCGAGCCGCGATTGATCGGCCCGAAGGGGGAAATGAAGTTGACGGACCTCAAATGGAACAGCGCCACCGCCGGGTGGGGGCAGGTAGCCGTCGGCAAAAACGCCTCGGGGCAGAACCTGACACGAGATGGATCCCCCGTGGCATACGGCATCGGCACGCACGCTCCCTCGCTGATCGAATACGATCTGCCGGCAGGTTACGAGACCTTCAAGGCCACCGCCGTGATGGACGTGGGCAGTCGAGGCAGAGGATCGGTGCAGTTCGTGGTCCATTCGGACAAAGCCCTCGTGCCGGTGCCGCACAGTGCGACGGTCACGGTCTCGCTGGCTCAGACCGGCATCTGGGGCGCCGCGCGGATTCGCGACCTGTGGTCGCATCAGGACCTGGGGGTCTTCAAGGTGGGTTTCTCCCGCGAACTGCCGTTCCACGGCGCAGGACTCTATCGGCTCACTCCTGTCCAGCAGCCGGCGCGCCAGTGAGGATCGAAACCATCTCGCCCAGCGGGGTAACCCCAGAGTCGCCGGACGGATCTGCCGGGTATTCCTGCGACGAAGCAGTCTCGATTCCAGGCAGAGGAGATTACTTCGCCGTGCTCGCGAGGGCATCCGAGGTTGTGCTCTCCAACGGACTCTGCGTTTCCCTTGTTCCGCGCAGACACGATCCTTGACGGCCGACTTGTGGGTCGTGAGAATGTCTCGCCTATGCAGGCGCAGAAGAATGTCAGTATCTACACGGACGGCGGGTGCCTGGGCAATCCCGGGCCGGGGGGTTATGGGGTCGTCCTCCGTTACGGCGAGCATGAGAAGCGTCTCTCCGGCGGGTTCCGTCTGACGACGAACAACCGCATGGAGATCATGGCGGCCATCGTGGCCTTGGAGGCGCTCAAGCGTCCCTGTTCAGTCGCGCTGCACAGTGACTCGAAGTACTTGGT
>ENA-UPTA01004221-UPTA01004221.1-activated-sludge-metagenome-genome-assembly--contig:-NODE-4221-length-13719-cov-5.401859_pt1 | contig 13719 bp, 9 predicted proteins | sample MGYA00238184_ERZ773361 | MGnify/ENA primary metagenome ERZ773361 (study PRJEB29100, sample SAMN05720205) | activated sludge metagenome | isolation source: anaerobic digester from wastewater...
GCAGGGCGTTGAACGCCGCCGTGGTCAGCATGTGTACTTCGTCGATGATGTAGATTTTGTAGCGGGCGCGGGCCGGGCGGTAGATGGCGTTTTCCCGCAGTTCTCGAATCTCATCGACGCGATTGTTCGAGGCCCCGTCGATCTCGATCACGTCGATGTCTTCGCCGGTGTTGATGGCGACGCAACTGCCGCACTTGAGACAGGGGGTGGTGGTCGGCTCCTTGGCTTCCAGGCAGTTCAAGGCCTTGGCGAGGATCCTCGCCAGCGTGGTCTTGCCGACGCCGCGAGTGCCTGTGAACAAATAGGCATGCGCTACCCGACCGGTCTCGATCGCATTCTTGAGCGTCTTCGAGATCGGCTCCTGCCCGACCACGTCGTCGAACGTCTGAGATCGGTACTTCCGAGCTAAGACTGTGTAAGCCATGACATTGATGTACTGATTATGGATTAAGGATTATTGATTATTGGGGCTAGGGCCGGCGTCGGCCTGGAACTCGGAGCTTCTGTCCTTTGCCGTCTTTCGGCCAGAAATGAAGATCCTCGTCAATTCCTCGGCCTCGTTCAGCAGTGGAGCGACACGGGGCTCGTCGAGCAGGCCCTCCTCGATGATGAACTCCAGCCAGAAGGCGCTTTCGTCGGCTTCCTCGGTTACAATGCTCAGCTTTGACACAAAATGAGCCTTGGATTGGGCAACACAGGCCGCGCGGTAGTTGGATGCCGCAGACGTGCTGCACCTGATGAGCTGGCCCCGGATGTGGTTGCCCAGAGAGGCATTCGGCAACGCCAGAGCCAGTTTCACGCAACGATGGGCGAACTGCTTTGCTCGTTCTCTCAATTCCTCCGGCTTCATAAGAAACCTCCCGCGCACTAATCATCAATCATCCATGATCCTTCATCAATGGAAAAAGATCGGCCGGGTGCCCCCACACACGGCTGAGCGTCCGCTTATGGCTGCTCGGTTCCCCGCCTGACCAGGTTCACGGGCTCGGCCTGCATGGGACCCGGCCGGCAAAAGGGTTCCCAACGCGACACGGCGCGCCGAGAGGGCCCACTCATATCCCCACTATTCGCAAATCAAAGAGCCTGTCAAACCGACGGGGCGACACTGTACCATATTCCCCGACGCCTTTCCAGCAAAAGATTTGAATTTCCTGGGGGCGCACTGCTCGCCGATTCGTTCCGGCAACTCCGCCGCTACGGTCTGTGCATAACCCTACGTCCACCCCCTCTCATCCTACGCCGCGATTGGACATGCGCGGCAACGGGGGGACGCCCGACCCTCTCAGAACACCAGTTGGCTCTCATCTTCGATCGGCAGTCCCTCGGCCAGGGCAGAGGATTCTTCGCCGGCGGGCACGTCGTAATCGGACAGTTTTCCGAAGTCGAGCTGCGTCGCTCTCTCCAGGTCCGCAAGCTTCACTTGATAGAGCCGCACTTCCGCGTCGCTGAGCACGGCCCCAGTGCGTTCGGCGGGACGGTAACGGTCAGCAGCAGTCACCAAATCCTCCTGGGTGACTACAAATGCCTTGGCACGCAGCTCTCCTCCGACCGCATAGGCGATGACCTTGAAGAACAGCCTGGGAATTCGCACGTCGCCGAACGTGCCATCGGGGAGGCGCTTGCCCTTCAGGTTCAGTCTGAGCCGGCCGTCGGAGCCCGGGATGCACCGCGGTGCATCGAAGACCGGGCCGTTGATCACGCACAGCCGTTGACCTGCGCTCAACTTGCGGATGGCCGACTCCTCCAGACGGGACCACAGCCCGCTGGCTTTGCTGTTCTGGTTGAACTGCCAATGCTGCGGGGCGCAATTCGTGTAGTGATACGAGTCATCGCCGTTGCGTTTTGCTTCTTCCTTGTCGTTGCCCCACTGCAGATCCCTGCGGCTTGTCAGATGTCCCTGGTCGAACGGGTTCTTCGTGCGGTCCGCCTCGAACTGGCGCTGCTTCTTGTAGAAGGCCTTGCCGACCTGCAACTCTTCGTCGATCGCGTCCACCCGCGCATCGGTGTACCAGGTATCGCCCTCGGCGTCGCGATTGCCAAGAAACTTGCCCGGGTCGATGTTCGCTGCCGAGAACGATGCGAGTCTTCGCGCACGGTTCATCACGACACTGTAGTTCCAGTACTTCAGTTCGGGATCCTTGCCCTTGATCATCAAGGGTTTGCCGAACCTGGTCCCGGCGATCTTGGGCAGCGGCACGGTCAGGCCGGGTCCGAGGAAACGTGGATCATATCCATTCCTGCTGGCGTAGCTGCTTTGATCGATTGAGACCTTCTCGACGATCCGCGGCGCAGCGGCGTCCCCGACCGGTGCTGCCGAGGTTCCCCGGTGGGCCGGTGCGGCCGGTTGCTGACTGATCCCCAGCTTCACGCCGATCTCGATCGGCAGGAGGATTCGCGTGATGCCGTTGCTGTCTGACTGGACGCGGATCCCGCCGGATGCCTCGCTCTGGTCAATGGATAATTCCGCTACTGGCGGCACCTCGGCCTGCAGGATGGCCTGGGTGAGCGGATGACTTGCGTGTTGGCTCTGCAAGTACTGGACAATGCGGCTGATCCGCACCCCTTCGTTGGCCATCCAGTCGATCTGATCGTCTCCCATGTCGCTCGTCCAGCGTTTGCCGTTCTTCGTCAGCCACACGTCATGCCCGTTTACCTTGGCCATCCTTGGCACGGAGCTGTGGTGCAGCGCGACCACCTCCCAGGAGTTGTTGAACACAGGCGAACCGGACGATCCGCCCACCGTGTCGGTTTGGTACCAGAGGTATGGACTGTCCTCCGAATAGTCCAGCAGCTTGTTCTCGCGTACGCAGATCTGCTTGCATTCCCCGCCGGGATGCTGGATGATCGTCAAGTACTCCCCGATGAATGCCTTGCCGGGCTGCGGTTTCAGACACAACCAGCCATACTGGTCCAGCGACTCGCCGCCGGATGTTCGAGGTTCGACCGCCGCGATCGCGATGTCAAGGTCCTCGAACAGGATCGGTGCCGGTGTCGCGCGCAAGGCGAATTCCACAGGGCGCAATTCCCTGCCTGCCAGGTCTCGCTCATAACCGAATTGTGCGGTGCTGGCCCGGGCAATTCCCACCGTGGACAGAACGTGATAGTTCGTCATCAGCACGCCCGGGGCGACGAGGAATCCCGTTCCATAGCCGAGCAATCCGCGGTCGGTGCAGATTACCACTCGACACACGGATCGAGCACAGAGAAGCCCCTGGGCCAAGTAGGCGATGTCTGTCAGTTCGTTCCCCTGCATGATGCGCTCGAGCCGAACGTTGACCGCGAGCGGATCGCCGACTTGCCGCAACACGGCGGCCCGGCGATGCTCGATCTGCCTCGGCCCGGCCGTTCGTCGGTTCTCCTGACGCGACAGTCTGTCAATGGTGTGTTCGATGTGCAGAGACTTGGCCCGTTGGGCCGATTCTTGGATTTGTGCCGCATTCATCAACATAGGACTTCCTCGCTTTCGACGTCTCAGACCGCACGACCAATGCCCGTTCGCGACGCGGCGTCTCGGTTGCCGGGTCACGATTCGACGTTGTCTGCATGAGCCTGTACAGTATCCACGGGCGCTACGCCGCGCTCGCGAAACAGCCCTGAGAACACAAAAGTCCCAACCTGTGCCGGCGAGGTGTCGAGGTGTGGTATCAAGAGAGGTCTGTTGGACATCGCGTCACAGACGCTGCCGGCATCAGATTTCATCCTGACAATCCAAGAAGATACCGTGCCTCTTCGGACGCGTCAAGGCAGTTGGGCGGGAATTGTCGAGAAGTCCTCTGGGTGTTTGGGGTTCTCTGCGGCTGAATTGCCGCCGGATGCCTGGCTCCAGCGTGCAGTCCCGCATCGCTTGTTGGCAGGGGTCAGTACATCGGGACCTGGTCCGCCGGGATGGGGGAGACGATCACGCCGTCATTGCGACCGTCGAAGCTCCAGACGGTGACGACTCCGTTCTCGTCCTTGACTTCGCAGACCTTGCACAGTTCGGACTTCGTCCCGTTCCAGATCCAGCGGACGGTGATCTCGCCGTACATGATATTGGGGTACTTGAGCGAATCGCATCCCCTCGCGTCGACCATTCCCATTAGCCTCGGCCGTGGCTGAGGGATCGGTTCCGCCGTCGAGTTATCGGGCGTTCTGGCGGCCGCCGGCGGCGTCATGAAGTCCTCCGCCCGGATCGGGCTGGACTGGGGTGGGTCGGCCTGGACCTGCCACAGTGTGCCTGGGATTTCTACTGCCTGCTCGATACCTGTGCGTACCTCTGCATTTCCCGGTTCCGGCGGCCGATTACTGAGCAGCAGGACCACCAGTGCGGCCACGATGATGGCCACTTCCAGTCGAGTCAGCTTTGCAGGCATATTCGGCATCGTTGCGTCGGCCCGCTGCGTGGGCCGCTCCATCATGGAAGATCGCCCGGTCCCAAAACGGCAGACCCGTATCATCCACAGGGGAATCATCGGCAGTTTCCGGGCCCCAGTTAAAGTATAGGGCATGTTTCTGGACACGCCAATCAGGGGATCCGCCGCCAAATCCCTATCGTCGAGGGGTATTCGGTTCGGCGGGGCCGAAGTAGTGCAGAGGGGGAAACCCCTGTTCGCCAATTGTGAAATAACCCAGCCCCCGGGCATCGAAGCAGATGCCCTCGCCCTGCGGCTCGTGCAGCAGCGGCAGCGTCGCCTGCTTGCCGGAGAATGCATGCCAAAGTGGTTCCCCGGCGGGCCGGTCCCATAGCGACGCGTTGAACATGCCCCGGACTATGACCCGGCGGCCGTCGGGCGACACGTCGCCCGCCACTGCCAAACCCCAAGGCAATGTGGCCACTCGCTCCATCCGCGTGGGCTCCCTTGTCGATTGGGGATACGGCGCCCGATATACCTTCGAGGAGAAGTCCCGCTTGGAGACGATGTAGATGTCTCGTGTCAGCGGGTCGAGGAGAAGGGTCTCTGCGTCGCGTGGGCCGTCCGGATAGGTGAGCCGGATGGCGTCCGGCGGGCCGATCGTCGTAGGGGAGAAGGGCACAGCGGGGTCGATCTCAGGCTCGACGACTCGGTAGATCGTCACGTCGGGGTAGACGCCGCGATTGTCTCCGATGTCGCCGACGTACAGGTATTGCCGGTTGGGATCGGGTCCCGGACCGACGGCGATATCTTCCCAGTCGCGGGCCTTGGCGCCGCGGAGTCTGCAGATGCCGAGGAATTCGGCCTTGTCGTTGATTGCGAAGAGTTGGGGCGCGTCTCCGGAGTCGTTGTGGACCCAGAGCACACCGGGATTTTGCCGGCTGGCAACGATACCCGATGCTTCACGCACGAGTTCGCTCCGAATGACGCCTGTGTTTCGGCCGGGACCGAACTCCCCGGACTTGGCGGCCAGGGCGCAGGAGGAAGTCAACAGCAGGCCCAGCAACGGCAGTGAGCAACACCGAAGAAATCGGAATCTGTGTTTCACACGCATTCCTTCCAGGGCACACATTTGACGTGCCGTCCTTCAATGCCATATTCTATCCGGCCCGGGGCGAAGCGGCAACGACACACGCTGCTCGTTGCATTGGCGGAAACGACGACTATACTCGTTTGGGTCGAGGTTTGCACGAAGCCCGCAGGGGTATGTACTGGAGGACAAAGCATGGCTCGAAGCAGTGGGTTGACCACAGTCGGGGTATCAGGGCAGGGAAAGCGTCGCCGGAAACCTGCCCCACCCGCGAGAATCTCGCGGGTCCACAAACCTGATGAGATGTCTCTCGAACAGTGGCAGGTCGCTCTGCGCAAGCAGTTCGCCCAGAGACAGGACTACCGCGTCAGGAACCTCGGGACCGAGCCGGTCTTCTCGGAGTTCCTCGTGGCGAATCCCGTGACGGGCGGTGAGTACCGCGTGGCGATTCGCGGACAGGGGCTCGGGGAGAACTACTGCTCGTGCCCCGACTTCGCCGTCAACACGCTCGGGACCTGCAAACACATCGAGTGGCTGCTCGGCAGGCTCCGACGCCGACGGGGCGGCACAAAGGCGTTGGCGGAGGGTTTCCGGTCTGAGTATTCCGAGATCTATCTCCGCTACGGGGCTAAGCGAGAGGTGATCTTCCGGCCGGGCATCGAATGCCCCAGGGGGCTGGGCGAGCTTGCGGCCGGTTATTTCGACGGGCGAGGCATCCTTGAGGACCGAGCGTACGGGCGGTTCGATGTATTCCTGAGACGGGCCGCGACCTTCGGGCACGACTTGCGGTGCTACGACGACGCGCTGGATTTCATCGCGGAGGTGCGAGATCGTACGCACCTGAGTGAACGCCTCGACAAGATGTTTCCAGCCGGCATTGAGAGTCCTGCGTTCGAGAGCCTGCTCAAAGTGTCGCTGTACCCGTACCAGCGGGAAGAGACGCTCTTCGCCGCCAGGGCCGGACGCAGCCTGATTGCCGATGACATGGGCCTCGGCAAGACGATCCAGGCAATCGCGGCCTGTGAGATCCTCGCGAAGGTAGCCGGAATCGAGCGAGTCCTGATTGTCTGCCCCACTTCGCTGAAGTACCAGTGGAGGCAGGAGATCGAGAAGTTCTGCGACCGTTCGGCGACGGTCGTGGAAGGAACGCTGGCCAGGCGAGCCGGTTTGTACGGCGAGTTGTCGTTCTACAAGATCATCAATTACGATGTGGTCCACCGCGACCTGGATGTGATTCGCCAGTGGGGGCCCGATGTCGTCATTCTCGACGAAGCCCAGCGGATCAAGAACTGGAAGACCCGGCGGGCCCAGAGCATCAAGAAGCTCGATTCGAAGTACGCGATCGTTCTGACCGGAACGCCCCTGGAGAACCGCCTGGAGGAACTCCATTCCATCGTGGAATTTGTGGATCGCTTCCGGCTGGGACCCATGTTCCGATTCCTCGCCGACCATCAGCACGTCGATGAGAACGGCAGGACCATCGGCTATAAGAACCTCGACGGAATCGGGCGCACGCTGGCCCCGGTCCTGATTCGTCGGACGAAGAAACAGGTGCTTCAGCAACTGCCGGAGCAACTCGACAAGAACTACTTCGTGCCCATGACCAGAGAACAGATGGAACACCATGAAGAGAACCGGGTAATCGTCGCGAAGATCGCGAACAAATGGCGACGGCTCGGGTTCCTGTCCGAGGCGGACCAGCGACGACTGATGATCGCGCTGCAGAACATGCGGATGAGCTGTAACAGCACCTATTTGCTCGACAAAACGACGGACTACGGCTGTAAGGCGGATGAGCTGGTCTCCGTCCTGCGGGAATCGTTCGAACGGCCCGCCGACAAGGCGGTGGTCTTCAGCCAGTGGCTCCGTACACACGAGCTTCTTGTGGGCCGGCTCCAATCGGCCGGCATGGGATATGCCCTGTTCCACGGCATGGTCGCCTCCAAAGACCGAAGGGATCTGATCTCGCGGTTCAAAGAGGACTCGAAGTGCCGTGTGTTTCTCTCCACGGATGCCGGTGGCGTCGGGCTGAACCTCCAGAACGCGACCACCGTGGTCAATATGGACTTGCCGTGGAACCCGGCGGTCCTGGACCAGCGGATCGGGCGGGTGCACCGCCTGGGCCAGCACCGGCCCGTGCGGGTGGTCAACTTCGTCGCTCAGGGGACGATTGAGCACGGCATGTTGTCGCTGATCGCGTTCAAGCAGTCCATGCTCGCAGGGGTGCTCGATGGAGGCCAGAGCGAGGTTTTCCTCGGCGGCTCGCGACTGAAACGTTTCATGGAGTCGGTTGACCGGGTGACAGGCTCCATCCCGTCGCCGATGCCGGCGCAGGACGATTTCGCAGCACAGTCCCGGGAAGTGGCCCCCTCCCAGGAACGTGCCGACGTGGAGACCCCACGCGAACAGAACTGGGAGAGCCTGCTATCGGCGGGGTTGTCCCTCCTGAACAAGCTGGGTTCCGCATTGTCTGTCGACGGGAAGAAGTCGATGGATGTGGGCTCCGGACTGCGGATCGAAACCGACGAAGCCAGCGGGCAGCGTCACCTGAGACTGCCTGTGCCGTCCAAGAAGGCGCTCAACGATATCGCGGGCCTTCTGAAGCAGTTGGCTGAGAGCTTGTGATACACCGCGTCCCCAAGGCACGCGAGAAGGAAACCGCCCAATCGAACGTCAATCTGCACGATGGCGGCGGCTGCAGGCTGAGGACAGATCATCATTGAATTGGTCTGTAGGATGGCGTGCCCCGGCGACGGGCCATCTGTCGCCTGTGGGAGTCCGTGTCTCTTTCGCCGCGGGGCCTTCTGTGCTACAATCCGCCTTCATGGCCAGGATATCACAGGAGGTTCCAATGATAGACTCGTGGATGCAGGCGTGGAGACGCTCGCTCTTTCTTATGGCCGTGTTCCTCTGTTCGGCTGGGGCTGCGTCCGGACAGTCGGCGGGGCCGGGACACTGCTGGCACGGGGACAGCTACGTGGCGAAAAACGACCTTTGGTATCACTTCGGCCGTTTTGCTCGTGCGGTTCGCGATCTCGACCCGCCCGCCGAGGGCTTCCACCCCGTCCGCATCGACCATCCTCGTTTGCGGGTCTACGCCTTGGCGGGCCGCCGCGTGCTGACGGTCTGGTGTCGCGACAAGGAGAACACCTGGCAGACGGAACTGGCCGAGCATCGAGGGCCGGATCGTCTGACGGATCTGGCGGTTGATCTGCCCGCAAGTCTCATCCCGCCGGGGGCCACCCGTACTCGGACCTACGATCCCTGGGCGGACGAATGGTTCGACAGCCGGCTCAATGGCAGCCGTCTGATCCTGCCGGCCTTCGCGCGGTCGGTTGTGTTTCGTGTAGAGCTGTGAATGAAGAACGGTCTATCAGGAGCTTTCTATGAATTGTCACGCCGCCCGTTTGCTTTCCGCGATTCTGCTTCTCTCCCAGGCGCAAGTCCTGTTGTCCCAGGAGCAGGCCGATCCATATCTGTGGCTTGAGGAAGTCCGGGGCGAGAAGGCCCTGGAATGGGTGAAGGCACACAACGAGGCCACGCAGGCCGTCTTGAAGGCCCAGCCGGAGTTCCAGGAGACCTATGACAAGGCGCTGGAGATCCTCAACTCGAACGTCCGCATCCCATACCCGCAGATCCGGGGCAAGTACCTCTACAACTTCTGGCAGGACGAGAAGAGCGAACGCGGCCTCTGGCGTCGCACGACGCTGGAACAATACCGCCAGACGTCGCCGCAGTGGGAGGTGTTGCTCGATATCGACAAGTTGTGCCGGGATGAGGGCGAACAGTGGGTCTTCAAAGGGGCCGGCGGTCTGTACCCGGATTACGACCGTTTTCTGGTGCGGCTCTCGCGGGGCGGCGGTGATGCTGTGGTGGTCCGCGAGTTTGACGCAGTCGCGAAGGAGTTCGTCCCGGATGGCTTCGTTGTGCCCGAGGCCAAGACCGAGGTCTCCTGGCGGGACCGCGACTCGCTCTACGTCGGGACGGATTTTGGGCCCGGGAGTCTGACGGACTCCGGCTATCCGCGCATCGCGAAGCTCTGGAAGCGGGGAACGCCGCTGACCAGCGCCGAGACTGTACTCGAGGGCGACGTAGAGGACATGGCAACGGCCTGCGCGACGATCAACACGCCCGAGAGGCGATACGACGTCATCAATCGGGCCATGACCTTCTACACGTCGCACACCTATGTTATCGAGGACGGCCGGCCCATGAAGCTCGACATCCCGGAGGACGCGGACTTCGGTGGGTTCTTCAAGAACCAACTGCTCGTCCGCCTCAGATCAGACTGGACGCCCGGCTCGAACACGTACCGGCAGGGGGCCCTGATCAGCATCGATTACGACAGGTACCGGCGTGGAGACCGCAGCTTCAGCGTGATCGCCGAGCCGAATGGGCGAACCCACGTCGTTTCGTTCGCCGATACCCGCAATATCCTCCTGGTTCACATGCTGAACAACGTGCGGAGCGAGCTGTATGCGTTCCGGCTGGCCGACGGCTGCTGGTCGAAGCAGCGGATCGACGCCCCGGAGCTTGGCACACTGGGCGTCGTCGCCACGGATGAGCGATCCGATCGGTATTTCTTCACCTACCAGGGTTTTCTCCAGCCGACAAGCCTCTACTACGTCTCGGATGACCAGAAGGTGGGGGCAGTAAAGTCGCTTCCTGATTTCTTCGATGCCAACGGCCTCACGACCGAGCAGTTCCAAACGACCTCCCGGGACGGCACGCCGATTCCCTACTTTGTGGTGCGGCCCAAGGCGATGAAGATGGACGGCGCCAACCCGACGCTGCTCTATGGATACGGCGGGTTCGAGATTGACATGCTGCCCAGCTACTCGGCCACCACGGGCGCGTGCTGGCTGGCCAAGGGCGGCGTGTACGTCCTGGCGAACATCCGCGGCGGGGGGGAGTTCGGTCCCGCCTGGCACCAGGCCGCACTGAAGGCCAACCGGCAGCGGGCCTATGACGACTTTGCAGCGGTCGCAGAGGACCTGATCCGACGCAAGATCACCTCGCCGCGGCGCCTCGGCATCATGGGCGGCTCCAACGGAGGTCTGCTGATGGGCGTCGAGTTCACGCAACGGCCCGAGCTATACAACGCCGTGGTGTGCCTGGTCCCGCTGCTCGACATGAAGCGGTACAACAAGCTGCTGGCCGGCGCCAGTTGGATGGCCGAGTACGGCGATCCCGACATCCCGGAGGAGTGGGCCTACATCGGCAAGTACTCTCCGTATCAGAACGTGAAGCCCGATGGCGAGTACCCGCGGGTGTTTTTCTACACGTCCACGGCGGACGACCGTGTGCACCCGGGGCACGCACGGAAGATGGCCGCCCGGATGGAAGAGATGGGGCACAAGGTCTACTACTATGAGAATCTGGAAGGGGGCCACGCCGGGGCTGCGACGAACAGGCAACTCGCGCTGCGAACGGCCCTGAGCTACAGCTATCTCTGGATGCAGCTCAGGTGACGGCAAGGAGTCAGAGTCACGGCGGACCAGCCGGCAAACGAGAAGAGGGGGGCGGCAGAACGGAAAACCGCCCCCATGGCTTGGCTCGCCGAAGCCTGCGCAAGCCGGGACCGTTCAGGTGGGGAGCACGGCGTCCTGAGCGCCCTCAACCAAAGGCTCTGGCTTCAGCATAGGGAGCTGACCGAGTTCCTCGCAGGTTAGCGTCCGCTGGCTGGACAGCCTCAATGATGCTGACCTCGTGAGCGGTCGGGATGATACGGCTCAACTCGAGCCCTGCCCGCGAGAACAGATGCCGGTACTGCTCTTCCGTTCGCTCGCGCCCGCCGACGATGAGCATCATCAGGTCAAGCCACTTGCCGAAGCACGGCGTGTCCAGCGGCGGGATGACGGTCTCAACCAGCAGGATCCGTCCGTCGAGACGCATCGCCTTACGGCAATTCCGCAGGATGGAGACCGCCTCCTCGTCGCTCCAATCGTGGAGAATGTGTCGCAACACGTAGGCGTCGGCGACCGGGACCGACGTGAAGAAGTCGCCTCCCACAACGCGGCAGCGCCCCGATAAGCCCGATTCTGCGATGGTCGTTCGAGACCGGTCTGCGACGGGCGGCAGATCGAAGAGAATGCCTTCCACTGTCGGGTGCCGGTTGAGGATCGCAGCCAGCATGCGACCGTTGCCTCCGCCGATATCGACTACAGACCCAAAGCCGGAGAAATCGTAGGCGTCCAGCATCGGCTCAGTCTCGGCAATCCCGTGGATCATCATGGCTTCGTCATAGATCGCATGTCGATCGGGGTGTTCGGTCATGTACTGGAAGAACGGCGCGCCGAAGCTCTGCTGAAATCCCGGTTCGCCGGTCCGCACGGAGTACAGCAGGTGGCCCCAGGACTGATAGAACTCGGCCCCGGCCATGATGGCGAATGGCCGCAGGGAGTGCGCGGTGTCGCTTCGCAGGCTCTCCGCGAGCGGTGTGAGAGAGAAGCGGCGGTCTGCGTCCTCCGTGAAGATGCCAATGGTGGCCAGTGCCCGTAGGACGCGATACAGTGCGCCGTTATGGGTCTGCGTGCGTGCGGCCAGGTACTCAGTTGTTCGGGGACCATCGGCGAGCAAGTCGGCGAGCCCAAGTTCCGCTGCCACATAGACGGCCTGCGTGATCCAGCCCCCGATCATCAGCTTCGACAACTGTTGGGTAGATTGAGCCTCGGTCATGGTTGTCCCTTTCGATAGAACTGGGTCGATGTGTTCTCCGCCCGAGTACAGTACTCCAAGTCGGACTTGACCGGCATTGACTCCGTCAATGAGTCAGGTACAGGTTGGCTGCCTTCGACGGCGCCCGGCGTGGGAGTACCTGCACTACTCCTCAAGCCGGGTTACCCCCACGGGAAGATATCATATTATGTCTATGGGCATACTCTTGGTTCGGCAAAACTGGGTTTCTTCCGCACGAAACTTGCGAAAGAAATGCCTGATAGTGCGAAGAAAAGCCCCACCACGGAACCGGGGTATGGGCGAGGCTGAATGCTCGACGGTGTAGGGTGCGGAGGCCTTGCCAATTCCTCCGGAGGGCTCGGCCGTCAGCCCCAGAGGTCCTTGCGACGACGCAGCTCTGCGAAGACCGCTTGTGGTTCGGCGTCGCGCATGCCCAAGGCGGCCTTGACTTGGGCTTGATCCGCCAGAAGGAAGAGATTGGTGGCCCGTTCTTGCGAGATCGTGGCGGGGACCGTCAGTTGACCGTATTCCACGGCCTTCTGCACCTGGGCCAACCGGTCGCGAAGGGTGCGATTGTCCGGCGCGATCGCCACGGCGAACTCGTAGTTCTCCAGCGCATAATCGTGGCCGCAGTAGATGAGCGTCTCAGCGGGCAGGGCCGCCAGCTTCTGCAACGATTGCCACATCGTGGCTGCATCGCACTCGAGCGGCCGGCCGCAACCACCGACGAACAGCGTATCGCCCGTATACAAAGTGCCCGGCTCGTCCTTCGTCAGCGGCGCAACATAGTAGCAAACCGAGGCCCGTGTGTGGCCCGGCGTCGCGATGACCTCAATTCGCGTCTGGTCAAGGCTCAGCGTCTCCCCCTCGGTTGCCGTGCGGTCGGACGCCGGGATCAGACTGCGGTCGACGCCAATCACGTCACAATGGGTCCTGGATCGAAGTTCTGCTGCGCCCCCGACGTGGTCCCAGTGATGGTGAGTCAGCAGGACACCTGCCAAAGACAGACCATGTTCGCCGAGTGCACGCAACACGACAGCGGCGTCGCCGGGATCGACGACGAATGCCCGATCCTGCCCACACGGGTGCAGGTAGATGAAATTATCGCCAAACGCCGGAATCGCTATCGTTTTCGCCATGATTCACAACCTTCCCGAGTCTATCAGCGGGACGACCGTGCCCCAAGTCCGAGCTTGTATCCGGGGCAGGCCCGTCAGTTCCAGCCATCCTTGCGGATCCGTCGGCTGAGAGCATCCCCTGTTGCGTGCGGGGAATTGCCCCTTTGGGGCGAACCGGGGGGTTCCCTGCCGGCTTCCACCATGTGAAACCGACTTGATCTGGTCTGTCAAGTGTGTCAAGTATCAGGTGTGTTTCTGTGGTCTGGGGCAAACCCGAGTTCACCTCCGGCGTTTTCGAGTCAAGCTCCCCACAAGAGAAGACGATTCAGGCAGCAGGCCCGAGAGTCTGCGGCAGGCCCCGCGGACAGGGCAGCGGGGGTGTCACCTCCGGGAGTTCACCTGTGTGTGGATGAACTGTCCCGGCGGGTTTGTTGCCGCCAGGAAGGAGAGCAGGATGGGCGAGTTGGAGCCTACAGCATTTGTTGTGGACGGGGACATGCAG
>ENA-UPTA01004222-UPTA01004222.1-activated-sludge-metagenome-genome-assembly--contig:-NODE-4222-length-13712-cov-6.909570_pt1 | contig 13712 bp, 10 predicted proteins | sample MGYA00238184_ERZ773361 | MGnify/ENA primary metagenome ERZ773361 (study PRJEB29100, sample SAMN05720205) | activated sludge metagenome | isolation source: anaerobic digester from wastewater...
CGGTTTTCAAGACCGCCGCATTCGACCGCTCTGCCATTTCTCCGCTGCAAAAGTAAAAAATTTTTGTTTTCCGCACCTCCCCAATCATATTTATTTTTATTTCATTGTTTACCTTTTGTACCCATTCTGCCCCATAGCCCTTCATAAATACACCCTGTTTTTATCGACTTTATTAACAATTCATGGGAAATATTAACAAAATGATATTTTTTTAAAGCAAAAACTTGCTTAATACTTGTAATAATCTATATTTGCAGAAGAAAAACATTTTTCCTAGTTATTAACCTTAAATTAAAAAGTTATGAACAAAGCAGAATTAATTGATGCTATTGCAAAAAAAGCCGGCTTAACAAAAGCTGATTCAAAAAAAGCTTTAGACGCTTTCCTGTGTGCTACTACCGACACTTTGAAAAAAGGTGGCCGTGTTGCATTGGTAGGTTTTGGTACTTTTGGTGTTGCTAAAAGAGCTGCACGTAAAGGACGTAATCCTCAGAAACCGACCCAAGTTATTAACATCCCCGCTAAAAAAGTTGTTAAATTCTCAGCCGGTAGCGAACTGAAAAAAACTGTAAAATAGGGATATTGGCTTTTTAATGAATTTGGGAGTGCTCTTAAGTGCTCCCTTTTTCTTTACTATCAATATGGATAAATTTAACGAAAATATTTTACTAATAAAATACTTAAGTAATTTTATTACTAATAACAGGTTGCATTTATTCGAGAAACTAATCACTCACCGAACCCGTTATTTTACTATCGCCCTCGAAGATATTTTTCAATCCCACAATGCCAATGCAGTGTTGAGAACCTGCGACTGCTTCGGTATTCAGGATGTTCATATTATCGAAAACAGAAACACTTACAAAATTAACCCCGATGTGGCTTTGGGGTCAGCGCAGTGGCTCAGCATGCACCATTACAATTCTTCTACCGATAACACTCCTTCGGCAGTAGAAACGCTGCGAAAAAAAGGTTACAGAATTATTGCCACTTCTCCCCGTAATGAATCGACCACACTCGGCGATTTCGATATTACCAGGGGTCCGTTTGCATTGTTTTTTGGTTCAGAAGTCAACGGGCTCAGCCCTTATGTGCTCAACAATGCAGATGAACATCTGAGTGTTCCCATGGTTGGCTTTACCGAGAGCCTGAACATTTCGGTTACTGCTGCTATATGCATACATTTTCTGTCGCATAAACTACGCAGCAGTAAGGTTGACTTCAGACTCAGCGAAGCTGACAAAGCAGAAGTTTTCATTGGTTGGCTCAAAGCCAGCATCAAACGTTCCGAAAAAATCGTTGCCGAATTCTATAAAACCGAGCAAAAAAACTTTTTCCCGCCCAATCCTCAATGAACCAGCTCATTGAATTACCAGCCCCCTGTGATACTTATAGGTTTACTGAAATCCTTTTTACGAACGGAGTTGATCCTGCACGTATCTCCACCGTATAAATTCCCGGTTTGAGCCAACGCAAACCAATAACACTCCTTTTTTCACCAATACAGTCAGAAAACACATTCCTGCCAGAGACATCGGTAATACATACCGATACTGCGTCATGCAGCAACACCTCTGGAATTTCCACTATCAGGTAATCGGAAGCCGGATTTGGATATACCCTAATATCTTCGGTCGAATTAGCGGTTATACCATTGGGATAAAGCAAAGTGTTATACAACGCCTGCGCATGCTCTGCAGTCTGTTTGAGGTCGAAATAGTTTTCGGCCGCAAACATAGCAAATACCATGGTTGCAGTGTCGGCGGGAGCAATGTTCACAGGGCCTGCTGAAACCACATTTGCTGCGTCTTCGCCGTTGCTGTCGGTAAGCATTTCATCTCTCGAATTCGAGATTATATAAAATCTTTCACTGTCCGACATGCCATCAGTAAGATCCACCAAGCCATCTCCACCGCTCACCAGTTCCAGACAATAGTGGTTTTCATTCTGGGGCGATAACAGTTTCATCGCACAATACAGGGTATTTGCGCCTGTATGCTGGGTAAATATAAACTTATCCTGAAAGTCGTATGAAGCAATATTCTCATACGGGTTCACCAAATCCCAGTCGGCAAATATTCCTGCATATAACCCCGTAACAGGGATGGTTGTAGTATTGATAAATTTATAATCGATAATTACAAGATTTTTATATTCTTCGGCCATCCAAGCGTAAACATTCTGATTAATTGTAATCCCCAATGAATTAATATCGTTCGATTCGTTCATGGAACAGCTTATTTGCATATCGCCGGACTCAGGAGGATTCACATATACAGGTGAAGTTACCGGTAGAAAATCAGATTGCTGCCTTACGGAGCAAAACACGGTGTTTAAAGCGGTTCCTGCAATTAAACCACAATCGTTGAATAAGTCATCAAATTCACGATAATCCATACCATCTCCGAATTTCCGTGCAACATCGTAATAGCCGAACCTGCCATTCGCTGCCACCGGCAAACTGATATCATTAACATTCAAGTTTTTACATCCGGGGTTTAAAGTGATCTCGATATTCTGAACCGTAATATAGTTATCGGCTGTAAACTGCAGCTTGAGAAGAACAGGGGTATTAACGGGAGTGCTTGCTGCCATGTTCAGCTGAATAGAGTGTTCATCAAGAGAATAATGCTCCATTGCTGCCAAATCGCCAATGCTGATTTGTGTTGTAAGTAAGGTAACAAACAACGAAGAACAAGAAACCTGTACAACAACATTTTCGGCATCGGCAAGGTAATTAATCACATTTCCTTTAACCTTAACCAGCGTGGAGTTCTCATAGTTGTTTTCACGATCGTCTTCAACCACAATATCTTCCATAATAATAGAAGGTGTGAATTCATCGGTTATAGCATTAAACATGTTTATTCTTCCGGCTCCGAGCATACCGGCAAACGGCTCATTAAATGCCACTGTGTCGATGTTATCCGAGCTTATTTTCAGTAATTCTCCAATCTGCAGTGCCGAAAGGTGTGGGTAATATGAGCGTAAAACTCCGGCAGCCCCGGCAACTACCGGTGATGCAAATGACGTCCCTCCCCAGCAGGTCAGGTAACCTCCATTGTCGGTGGAATACAACATAGCACCCGGAGCAGAAATGTCAACGCGATAGCTGTAGGAGCTTCCCGAGGTGGTTTGTGTGTTCAGTGGCGACCATTTTTCATCTTTCCAGGTTGTTGCTGCTACCGACAGAACCCTGTCGAACGAGGCCGGGTAATAGTCTATCTGATTGTTGGTATTCCCACAGGCGGCAATTACCAATACATCTCTGTTGATTACGGCATAATCAACCACATCCTGCCCCAGAGCATCACGATGGCTCCCCCCCCAGGAACAGTTTATAACCTTGCAACCATGATCGGCAGCATACACTATACCTTCGTAAGCCATAGTGAGTTGGTTTTCGTTATCCGAAATCTTCACAGGGAGGTATTTGCATTTAAAACCAACACCCGCAACCCCGATACCATTATCGGTTTCTGCAGAACTTAATCCGGTAATCCATGTTCCGTGCGGTGACGAGTCCGCCTGAGGGTTATTATCGTATTCTGCCAGATCCCATCCCCTGAAATTATCGATAAATCCGTCGCCATCGTTATCGGCTCCATCAACCGGATCGTTGGTATTATAGGCAATCTGATAAATAAGGTCAGGATGATCGATGTCGGTTCCGGTGTCGGTAATACCTATCACAATGCTGCTGTCGCCCTTGCTAATGTCCCAGGCTTCGTATGCCATAATCTTTGCCAAATGGAACTGGTTTGTTGTATTATAAGGGTCATCGGGGATATACAGAAGCTGTGGAAGGTAGTGTGGCTGAGCATACTCAACTATTTCAAGCTTTTCAAGTTTACCGATAAATGCAAATATGTCAGCATTCAGCTCTGCTTCGTATATAGTGCTGATATCAATCATTTTACGCTTATATTTATCGAATTCTGTTTCTGGGGCCTTGCTGCCTATAAATTTCTGATAATAAGCGGAAACCCGGTATTCTTCAAACAGATACTTCAAGTTTTCGTCGTGAACTTTTCTATCAGAAATTGCATTCCTGTGCTCGGGTCTAATTTTAAATATTACCCTGTTTGGGAGGTAATCGGGATATGTTTGTGCAGTGGCAAGAAAAACAATTGCAAGGAGAAATATACAACTTGAAATCAGTTTTTTCATAGTTAGGTAATTTATTGAATTGCAAATTAATAAAAAAAGGCTGACAAACAGCCAGCCTTTCGTTTTTTTTTACAATGCTCCTATTCCAACACTTCGCCTTTTACTTTGAGAATAATGCTGGGTGAATCCGGATCGTTGGCGATAACGGTAATGGTTTTATTCTGATTCCCTTTTTTCCCGCTGGAATTAAAGGTTACACCAATTTTGCTGGTTTCGCCAGGTTTTATCACCATTTTTTCGGGATTGGTAGCAGTACAGCCACATGAAGCTTTGATTTTGCGTATATACAGGTCGCTTTTCCCTGTGTTAGTGAATGTGAAGTCGTAGCTGGCTTTTTCTCCTGTTTTAATTTTGCCGAAATCAAATTCAGTTGAATTAAACGACATATGGGGAGCTTTTGCTTTTTCTTCAGGTGACATGTATGAGAAATCTTCTTCAACCGTAGCGCTTATCGAAATCCTGTCGTTGGTTTGGGGAACACCGTTAAGCGACATCACTACCCTGTCCATGATAAACCCAAAATCTTTTTGTTTTGTACCGTCGTAAGTTACAATAATGTTGCCTTTCTGTCCTGACTCTGCATTGCCTGATTTGCCTTTTAACACTTCAGGAACAACTTTAATAGTAATATGAGCAGGGATTTCGGAAAAAGTAAGTTTCAAATCAGTTGTTCCCATATTAACAATAGGAATGGAATCGACCGCCTTTTTCGTGTTATATACTTTTACAAATGCAAGGTGTGAGGTTTTGAGGCGTAAATCTCCAATTGCCTTTGGGTAGAAATCCTCAAGAGTTTTTTCTCTGGGTGTAACGTCACCAGAAATGCGCAGAATAGTAGTTGGTTGCTCTGTGTTGGTTGTTACTGTTATCGATTTATCGAATTTTCCCGGTCTGTTTTTGGGGTCATAGGTGGCTTTAACAAAACCTTTTTGTCCGGGTTGAACTGGTTCTTTTGTCCAATCGGGAGTTGTGCAACCGCACGAAGCTTTCACATTGGTAACAATAAGGGGTTCGCTGCCGGTATTGGTGAAGTTGAAAACAGCAGTTTTGGGGCCAGCCTCTTCTTTAAACGCACCAAAATCGTGTGATGTTTTCTCCCATGAAATGTTAGCGGTTTTTTGCTGAGCCATCAGGCCAAATGCAGCAAAAAGAGCTGCCGAAATTAAAATTAATCTTTTCATATATTCAACATTTTAATATTTAATTAACTGATAAATACTCTATTTATTTTCCTGTGGCGGAGCCATAGGTATTACTTCTCCCGAAATCTTCAGTACGGTTGAAGCAGGATCGGTGTTTGCAGTAACGGTAATCGACTTATTAAATGAGCCCGGACGGCCACTGGGGTTGTATGTAGCAGTAACAAATCCGCTTTTACCCGGTTGCACGGGTTCTTTCGACCATTGCGGTGTGGTGCAACCGCACGAAGCTTTAACATCAGTGAGTACTAAAGGTACTTTTCCCGTGTTCGTGAAATTAAAAGTAAACGACTGGGGACCGGCATCTTCTTTAAATGTTCCGAAATTATTTTCGGTTTGCTCCCATTTAATTGTGGTAGTTTGAACAGCTCCCTGAGCATAAACGGCAATAAAGCCCATCAGTAATATGCCCATTAAATAGATTTTTTTCATTTTGCCCTGATTTAGGTTAATTTTCAATGTAACGTGCAAACTTAAACAATTATCAGACCAAAAAAATAAAAAAAGTTGCCTGCTTTAACATTTTTTAAAGAAATCAGCAATTAATCGCGTGCACCCATGTAAATAAGGACAAAATACAGTAAAGTGGCGAGCGACGATATTGCAGCAATAAAATAGGTAGTTGCAGCCCATTGCAAAGCATCTTTAGCGTACCGGTGATTCTCATCAGTAGTAATGCGGGCTGTTTGTAACCATTGCAAAGCACGGCTGCTCGCATTCACTTCTACGGGGAGGGTAATAATGCTGAAAAGCGTGGTAAGGGCAAACAGCACAATGCCGGCAAGCAGCAACTGTGGGAAAGAATTCACCATAATTATTCCTGCAAGCAGGACCCATTGTACCCACCGTGATGCAAAGCTTACCACAGGCACCAGCTTTGAACGAATATTCAGCATACTGTACGACTGAGCATGCTGCAGTGCATGGCCGGTTTCGTGAGCAGCCACGGCAGCGGCTGCAACCGAATTCCCGGAATATACATCCTGGCTAAGATTAATGGTTCTTGTAAGAGGGTTGTAATGATCGGTAAGCTGACCTCTGACCGAAACAACATTTACGTCGTAAATACCGTTTTCGCGTAACATTTTTTCAGCAACTTCTCTTCCCGTAATAAAACCCTGTGTTGGAATCTTTGAGTATTTCTTAAACTTTGATTTAAGGACAGAACTTACAATAACACTCAAGATTAGAAAAAATCCAAATATAACCCAGTATAGCATAATTTTTTAATTTAATTGTTCCGAATGGTGATTTCAAAATGTTTGCCACAGATTAATGCAAGACAAAATGACAGTTTTTATCAAATCTCAGAAATCCTGAACATCGAGGCGGGCAAGCGGAGAAACGCTAAGTTCATCGAAAAACCCTTTTGAATAGCAATAATTGGCAACCACAGCAATCATAGCTGCATTATCGGTTGTGTATTGCTTTTTCGGAAGGAACACGTTCCAGTGATTTTTTTCGCTCAGCAAGGTCAGTCGTAATCGTAATCCCATATTAGCGGCAACACCACCGCTGATGCAAACTGTTTTAATGCCGGTATCACGAATTGCTTTTTTCAGTTTTGCGACCAAAACATCGATGATTGCTTTTTGGAGGCTGGCGCAAAGATCATTCATATTCTCTTCAACAAAGTTTTTATTGTCTTTCAGATGATCGCGAAGCGTGTACAAAAACGATGTTTTCAGTCCGCTGAAACTGTAGTCGTAGTCTCTGATGCGCGGCAGACCAAATGTAAATGCGAGTTCATTACCCGTAGCCGCAAGTTTATCAACCATGGGACCACCCGGATAATCGAGTCCGATTGCTTTGGCACATTTATCGAATGCTTCTCCCGCAGCATCGTCAATTGTTTTTCCTATAATCTCAAATTGCAGATAATCGCGCACAATTACGAGTTGCGTATGTCCACCCGAAACCAACAAACAGAGATAGGGGAATTGTGGGAAAACAGGAGCTTCGTCTTTTTCAACAATAAAATTCGATAATAAATGTCCATGCAAATGGTTTACAGCAATAATCGGGATTCCCTGTGCCTGTGCAAACGACTTGGCAAATGCAGCGCCTACTAATAAGGATCCAAGCAATCCCGGACCTTTTGTAAAGGCAACGGCATGAATATCGGAGACTGTAAGCCCTGCTTTTTTTATGGCCAAATCGACTACAGGCACAATATTTTGCTGATGAGCTCTGCTGGCCAGCTCGGGAACCACACCTCCATACAAGGAGTGAACTGCCTGAGATGCAATTACATTCGACATCACTACAGAACCGCACATCACAGCTGCTGATGTATCGTCGCATGATGACTCAATAGCGAGTATGTTTGGATTATTAACCATAATCAGTTGGCAAAAATAACGAAAATGGCGTTAAAATGGTTTTATTGGAGCAAAATCTGTCTTAGTTTTGCATTATTAATAATATCGACTTGGGTTGGTTCAGATTTAAAAGATTTCTGTTGGTTGTAGCCTTATGGCTACTGCATTGGTTTTTTGTCATATTCATCCTACTTCAGCTTCCTTCAGTACAAAGTGTTATGACCCGCACGGCCATACAGTATTTTGCTGAGCATTACGGGTTGAAGCTCAGTATCGAAAAAGTGTATGTCAATTTCCCGAATAAAATTGTTTTCGGAGGTGTATATCTCGAAGATATGAACCACGACACCCTGATTTATGCCAACGAGCTATATACGAAAATATCAGCGGTAAAAATAATGGATTCAAAAATATATGTCGACCGCCTGGTTTTTAACGAAGCATACCTGAATTTATATGTGGACACAGCCGGTGTGAATAATATGGATTTCCTGATTAAAAAATTCACCTCCAACGATACCACGTCTTCCGGTGGCTTCGATATTTTCTGCAATGAATTTGAATTTGAAAATTCACGGTTTGATTACAACGACCGGAATGCACCCATTGCTGCAAAAGGTCTTGATGTTAAGCATATCAGCCTTGATAATTTTAACGTATGGATAAGCGACTTTCAGATGTATGCCGACACAATCGAGCTTGACCTGAACGAATTTAGTTTTTACGACCGAAGCGGACTGAATATAGAAGAGCTTTCGGCACATATAAAGTATAATCCGAAGGGAATTGATTTCGACCAGCTTGTTTTCAGGACAAGTGAATCAATATTGCTATGCCACAAAGCACAGGTAGAAGGTACCGACGATGACTATATGAGCGATCCTTTCAAAAAAATGAAAGTTAATCTGCAAATCGACACCTGCCGGATTTCGTTACGCGACATTTCACTTTTTATGCCCGATGTACTCTGTGTTGATGAATATCTGGCATTTCAGGGCAACCTGAAAGGAAAACTCTCCGACATCAAGCTCAAAGACTTCAGTTTTTTGTATGGTGAAAACACACGACTGGATGCCGATATCAGTTGCAGCAATCTGGAAAACTTTTCAGAGGCCTTTGTTTTTGCCGACATTTCCAATTTAAGTACATCGGTTAATGAAGTAGAGCATCTGATGCAGTGCTTTACCAGCGACCCGGCAGCAAAGCTACCCGAAAACATTCACGCACTTGGCTTAATACGTTACCAGGGTAATATAACAGGTATGATAAATGATTTGGTAACATACGGTTCGTTGAGCACCGATGCAGGCGACCTGAAAACCGACATGGCACTGTCGTATGATATGGACAAAGAAAAGATTGCTTTCAACGGGAAAATCGATGTGTACGACCTGCATCTTGGTGATATAATTCAGGATAATAAAAACTTCGGGAACATGAGCATGAATGCCAAACTTAAGGGTGAGGCAGACTCAAAAGGGAATTTCACGGCAAATGTTGACTGCAGCATCGATTACATTAAAATACTTGATTATACCTATCGAAACATTGATATAGAAGGCGATTTCAGCAACGCGTTATTACTCGGCGAAATACATATAAATGACCCCAACCTGAAGTTCAACATAAACGGCAGTTATAATACAACAGGCGATGAGCCCATGGCTCTTTTACAGATGGATATTGATGCTAATATTGATGAAGTGTTGGCCGATACCTCGATGAATGCATCAGTTAAACTGAATATGAACGCCGACTTCAGGGGCGATATTACCGAAGCTGTGATCGGAAAACTCGTTGTGAACGATATCAATGTAAATTACAATGAAAAAATAATTGCCCTTGATGCCATTAAGGTAAGGGCTGCTGAAGAAAATAACCAGCAGATCTTCACTGTTAAAAGCGACTATCTCGATTTGAATCTACACGGGAAATATAACTTCATCGAAATAACACAGGTGTTTTCTTCGCTTGTTTCAACCTATTTACCATCGATGGTAACAGAGAATACCGAATACCGGCAGTTTTCGAAGAACGATTTCACGTATGACCTGCACCTGAAAAACCTGAACAGTATTTTTGATTTCTTCATACCACAGCTCCGAATAAGCGACGATTGGCTTGTAGTAGGCAACATGAAATCATCGGCTGGTTTGTTTACAGCGCAATCGCAATTACCCCGCATTACCTACGATTCCATATCGGTGGACGGGGGTAACTTCTATATTTCCACCAATTCAAACAGCATTAAGCTCGATATGGGATCTGCAGCTGTAAATGCAGGCAAACTGAATATATTCAATAATCTGGCTATCGGTCTGCATGCTGAAAACGACAGCATTTATCTGGGAATGCTTTGGGATGATAAAGCAGAACCCGACTATTCGGGAAATGTTTCGCTCTCTGCAATTCTGAAACGAAAAGAGAACACCGGCAAATTGTTGATTTTTGCCAATATTTACGAATCGGAGATAAATATTAATAATACAAACTGGAGGGTCGATGAAACTGCAATTATAATTGATACTACCGATATCACTATCGACAACTTTGTAGTATTCTACGGCGACCAGTCGCTTCGGATAGACGATTTTCTTTCGGAGGATAAAAATAAGCTATTGCGGTTTTATATCGAAAATACCCAACTGAATAATATTAATCCTTTAATAGCCGATTTGGGATACAGCCTCGATGGGGTTTTAACGGCAAGTGGCAGAATTTCGGGACTTTACGACACTCCTGTGTTTAAAACCAATATTTCGGTCGATCAGCTTACGGTGAATAAGGAGAAATTCGGAAGGTTCGACCTTTCGGCCGACTGGCTGAACAACGATCAGGGATTCCGGCTCATGGGGTCAAACCCTTTTCTGCGCTTCAACGGGAATTACATTGTAGAAAAAGATCTGATGAACATTACAGCAGAAATCGACAATTTCAAACTTGAGGTACTGGAACCCTATCTGAACACTGTGGATATAAGCGATACCAAAGGATTTATTGATGGCAGAATCAACATCACAGGAACCACAAAAGCTCCGGCATTGGAGGGCTTCATCGATTTCGAAAGAGCTCAGCTAACATACGATTACCTGAAGCTTAAAGTAAACCTGAACGATACTGTTTGGATTACCCCCAACTCGATTTTGTTCAACCGTTTTGTTGTTAAAGACACCGAAAATAATACAGGGACAGTTAATGGAGGTGTATATCACGATAATTTCGAGGACTTCAGATTTGCATTTGACATTAACACCAACAATCTGAAAATGTTGAATACTACCGAGGTTGATAACAGTTTGTTTTATGGTACAGCTTATGGATCGGGAAATGTTCAGATCAAAGGTAACATTTCGGCATTTGGCATTGATGTGGTTATAAAAACAGAGCCCAATACCATATTTGTTCTTCCGATGACCGAAAGCTATGAAGCCGGTGAAAATACCATTCTCACATTCATTAAAAGCGATACTGCTGTTACCGACATAGCTTCTCTTACAGAGAAAGAATCCGACATGTCGTATTACCTGAACATGGATATTGAACTAACACCCGATGCTGAAGCCCAAATAGTATTTGATCCGAAAGTCGGGGATATGATAAAAGCCAATTGCAAGGGAAACCTAAATATCTACTACGATTCTAACGAAGATTTTAAAATGATTGGAGAAGTGGAAGTGGTAAAAGGGAGTTACCTCTTCACTCTTGAAAATGTGATTAACAAACGGTTTGAGGTCGCCGAAGGTGGAACCATAGTATGGAATGGCGACCCTTACGATGCCGTGATGAATATCAACGCAGTGTACCGGCTCAGGGCACCCCTCTACGATTTAATGATTGCCATTGATTCGAGCAGTACCTATAAAAAGCTTCAAAATGTTGAGTGTTACATCAGCATGACCGGAAGCCTGATGACTCCGGATATTGCTTTCGATATAAAAGTTCCCAATGCCGACGATAAAGTTCTGTCGCAATTGAATAACATGTCGGATGATGAAAAGAACAAGCAACTGCTTTACCTTCTCATAATGAATCGTTTTTATACACCCGAAAACATGCGCCCCGACTATGCTCAGGGAAGGAATGCCAGTGCCGTTGGGAATACAGCAAGCGAACTCCTTACAAATCAGTTAAGCAACTGGCTGTCGCAGATTACCAAAGATTTCGACATCGGGGTAAAATACAGGCCAGGAGACGAAATTTCGTCACAGGAGCTGGAGGTGGCTCTATCAACACAGTTGCTCAACGACAGAATCCTGATAAACGGGAATCTGGGGGTCGGACAACACCAGTCGCAGGCAAGCAATATTGTTGGAGATTTCGAAGTACAGGTAAAAATCAACAAAAAGGGCAACCTGCGTGTTAAAGGTTTCACACGTGCAAATAAAGACCTTGACATGGAATATGGTCCATATACCAATGGAGCCGGTATATTTTTCACCGATGAATTCAATACGATCGGTGATTTATTCCGTAAAATGATTCAATGGTTCGTCCCCGACAAAAAAAAGAAAGAAACTACCAATTCCGATAAGCGCAAAACCACTACAAAGTGGGCTCATCCTAACAGCCATCAATCTATGCTGTTAAATATGTTTTACCCCGAAATTCGAAGTTAAACATATTGAATATCTTCTAATTTTGTGCGTTTATTCTTAATTGAATTAATATTAATTAGCGGCCTCATATGAGCCTGCAAAAATTAAGTATTGAACATTTCAGCCCCCGGGATTTAATGTCTCACGCAAGAATTTACTCCGAAACCCAAGTTTTAATATTAACAAATAATTATGTAAGCTTATGAAATCATTTTTAATGAAGTCATTATTCATCGTTATCATGATGTGTATTTTACCGTTGGTATCGATGGCGGCCGGGCATACCACCGGAGGGCCGGAAATCGGCGGCATCAGAGTTGAGTTTCTGCTTTTTGCACTAACGCTTATCGGAGTTGCGCTATTTCATAAAAAGACCTTTCAGGTAGCATTGATTGGGTTAAGCATAATTGTCATTTACAAGCTGATATTTATATCAGGGTATGCATGGAGTTCTCATTTTATTGGAGACAACTCGTTTTTGGAGCAGATACTTCATAAGGATATGAGACAGGGCGAATGGGGCATTTTATTGAACCTGCTTGGTTTATTGCTTGGGTTTGCAGTGCTGGCTAAAATTTTTGAAGAATCAGGCATACCGGAATTATTACCCCGCTATCTTGCCGATGATTGGAAAGGACCTTTTATGCTCCTGGTATTTGTTTTTATTTTATCCTCGTTCCTCGACAACATAGCTGCTGCAATGATTGGAGGTACTATTGCCCTTGTGGTTTTTAAAAACAAGGTACATATAGGATATATAGCCGGTATAGTTGCTGCCAGCAATGCAGGTGGCTCCGGCAGTGTTGTTGGAGACACAACCACAACAATGATGTGGATAGACGGTGTGAATGCATTGAGTGTTGTACACGCTTATGTAGCTGCAATTCTGGCATTGTTTATCATCGCATTTTTTGCCTCGAAACAACAGGATAAATTCCAGCGGATTACCAAAGATGCAAACCCAAATGTAAAAATCGACTACCTTAAACTGTTAATAGTATTAATGATTCTTGCGGGTGCAATATTGTCGAACATTTTATACGACATGCCTGCACTTGGTGTGTGGATTGCCATTATTATAGGCGCAACATTCCGGAAAATTCCATGGCACGAAGTAGGTGGCTCAATAAAAGGTTCAATTTTTCTTTTGTGCCTTGTAACAGCAGCATCTCTGATGCCTGTTGAAACCCTACCGGATGCTTCATGGCTTACAGCATTTATTTTAGGCTTTGTGTCAGCAGTTTTCGATAATATCCCGTTGACAAAACTATGCCTAGATCAGGGACACTACGACTGGGGTATGCTGGCATACACGGTTGGATTCGGTGGCTCTATGATTTGGTTTGGATCTTCAGCAGGAGTTGCTATTACTAATCACTATTGTCCGATAAAAATATGGAATAATTTTTAATTTTTGCTAAGTTATT
>ENA-UPTA01004226-UPTA01004226.1-activated-sludge-metagenome-genome-assembly--contig:-NODE-4226-length-13703-cov-9.744431_pt1 | contig 13703 bp, 11 predicted proteins | sample MGYA00238184_ERZ773361 | MGnify/ENA primary metagenome ERZ773361 (study PRJEB29100, sample SAMN05720205) | activated sludge metagenome | isolation source: anaerobic digester from wastewater...
AGCACAGGATTCATAATCCTGGGGTCGAGGGTTCAAGTCCCTCTTTCACCACCAACAAAGACGCCTCACTCGAAAGAGTGGGGCGTTTTTCTTTTTTAGAGCTTGCGTGATAGGAGTCAGGTAGTAGCCTTCCAGCGCCCAAACCCGCTATACTCACGCCATGCCCTTATCCTGGTCAGAAATAAAAAGCCGGGCAAACGCGTTTGCCAAACGGTGGGAGGACGCCCATTACGAAGATGGGCAAGCCAAGCCATTTCTCATTGATTTCTTTGAAGTTTTTGGCATCACCGATAAACGCGTCGGTTATTACGAGCACGCCGTCACCAAATACGGCGGCGGCAAAGGCTATGTCGACCTGTTTATTCCCGGCCTGTTGCTGGTGGAGATGAAATCGCTCGGCAAAGATTTGGACCGCGCCTACTCCCAAGCCATGGATTACTTTCCCGGCATTAAAGAGCGCGATTTGCCGCGCTATGTGCTGGTGTGCGATTTTGCCCGTTTTCGTCTATTCGACTTAAAAGAAGGCACTTCCAGCGAATGCACGCTTAAAGACCTTTACCAGAACGTCAAATCGTTCGGCTTTATCGCGGGTTACCAGACACAAATCATCAAGCCGCAAGACCCCATCAACATCAAAGCCGCCGAGCGCATGGGCAAGCTGCACGATGCGCTCAAGGCTGTGGGTTACGAAGGCCACCCGCTGGAGCTTTATCTGGTGCGCCTGCTGTTCTGCCTATTTGCGGAAGACACCACCATTTTCGAAAAACGCCTGTTTCAGGATTACATCGAGACCAAAACGGCAGAAGACGGCAGCGATTTGGCGCACCACATCAACAGCCTGTTCTATGTGCTCAACACGCCAGCGGACAAGCGCTTGAAGAATCTGGACGAGCACCTTGCCGCCTTTCCTTATGTCAACGGCAAGCTGTTCGAGGAGCCGCTGCCGCCCGCGCAGTTCGACGCCAAAATGCGCGAAGCGCTGCTGGATTTATGCGCGCTGGATTGGAGCATTATCTCCCCTGCTATTTTCGGCAGCCTGTTCCAAAGCATCATGGATGCCGATGCGCGGCGCAACCTGGGCGCGCACTACACCAGCGAGGAGAACATCCTCAAGCTCATCAAGCCTCTATTTTTAGATGCGCTGTGGACCGAGTTCGATAAGATAAAAGGCAACAAGAACAAGCTGGTGGAGTTTCACAACAAGCTGCGCACACTCAACTTTATCGACCCTGCCTGCGGCTGCGGCAACTTTCTGGTCATTACGTATCGCGAACTCAGGCTGCTGGAACTCGCCGTCCTGCGCGCCTTGTACGGCAGCGGCCAGCAAGTGCTGGATGTAGACCAGCTCATTCAAATCAACGTAGACCAGTTCTACGGCATCGAGATCGAGGAGTTTCCCGCGCAGATCGCGCAAGTGGCGCTATGGCTCACCGACCACCAGATGAACATGCGCATCTCGGAAGAATTTGGCAACTACTTTGCCCGCATCCCGCTCAAAACCACACCGCATATCGTCAACGGCAATGCGTTGCAGCTGGATTGGGCGCAAGTGCTGCCGCCGGAGCGCTGCAGCTATGTGCTAGGCAATCCGCCGTTTATTGGTTATACGCAACGCTCGGCTGAACAAAAAGCGGATATGGAGTTGGTTTGCCATGACATACATGGTGCCGGCGTGCTGGACTTTGTTGCGGCCTGGTACATCAAGGCTGCGCGGTATTTGGCGCTGGCTCCTTCCCCATCTCAGGGGGAAGGCGGGGATGGGGGTACACAGGCGAAACATTCAACCCCCACCCTAACCCTCCCCCTGCAAAGGGGAGGGGATATCCGCTGCGCCTTCGTCTCCACCAACAGCATCACGCAGGGTGAGCAAGTCGGTGTGCTATGGGGTTGGATGCTGGCGCAAGGCATCAAGATTCACTTTGCCCACCGCACCTTTAGCTGGAACAACGAAGCGCGCGGCAAAGCCACCGTGCATTGCGTGATTGTCGGCTTTGGCTTGCAGGATGTCGCCGACAAAACCATTTATGAATACGCAGATATTAAAGGCGAGCCGCATGCAGTGAAAGCGAACAATATCAACCCATATCTAGTCGATGCGCCAGATATAATACTGCAAAAAATAAGCAACCCAATTTGCAATGTGCCTGAAATTAGAAAAGGTAGCCAGCCTACCGATGGCGGCAATCTGCTTCTAAGCTCTGATGAAAAAGCAGAATTAGTAAAGCTTGAGCCGCAATCTGAAAAATGGATAAGACCATTTATTGGTGCAGATGAATTTATTAACAATATACCGCGCTATTGCTTGTGGTTGGTAGACTGCCCACCCAACGAGTTACGCCAAATGCCACATGTAATGACAAGAGTAAATGCAGTAAAAGAGATGCGCTTGGATAGTAGAAAGCTACCGACAAGAGAATTGGCAAACACCCCGACGATTTTTGGTGAGATTAGGCAGCCAACCACTGACTATGTGCTAATTCCGTCACATTCCTCTGAAAATAGAAATTTCATTCCAATTGGATATAAAAATCAGCTGGCAATATCTAGTAATGCGAACTTAACAATTTCAAATGTCGGATTGTTTCATTTTGGTATTCTTACTTCAACCATGCACAACGCTTGGGTACGCGCCGTGTGTGGGCGTTTGGAAAGCCGTTATCGTTATTCCGCAGGCATCGTTTACAACAACTTCCCATGGCCTGCCCTGCAAGGCAAGCAGGACGCGGCGATTGAGGCATGTGCCCAAGCCGTGCTGGATGCACGTACCGCACACCCCAACGCATCACTGGCCGATTTGTACGACCCGCTGACCATGCCTGCCAATCTGCTGAAAGCGCATCAGGCGCTGGATAAAGCCGTGGATGCGGCCTATGGCTACAAAGGCGCGCAAACCGACGCCGCGCGCGTGGCGTTTCTCTTCGAGCTTTATCAAAAACTCACCAGCCTGCTGCCCGCCGAAAAAGCCAAAAAACCACGCAAAACCAAAACCTAAAAGCTTTCTGTTTTATATTCATTACCAAAACAGATGCCCTGGCAGCCGCATCCTGCCTGCCTTGCAGGCCGATGACTTTTGCAATGAACGCGCGCGTGGCGTTTTTGTTTGAGCACACCAGCCAGTTGCCAGCCGAGAAAGCCAACAACCACGCAAAAATGGTGGTGCAGCCGAATAGGCTGCATACGAAAGATTACTGTGTATTAACTACTTGGCGTTTTTTGCCAGAAGCATGGTTGCTTCGCTGATGTTGGCTTCTACCTCTTTGCTTAGCAGTTCGTCTTCCTTGCCAATCAATGGTTGCAGGCGTTTCCAGAAATCTATCGCTTTCTGGTATTCGCCCTCATTAAACGCGATGGTGCCGGCCAGCAACAGGGCTTTGGGGTTCTTGGCGTCGATTTGCAATGCTTTATCCACCAGGCCTTTTGATTTCTCATCGAACTTGCTCTGGTTCGTCATGGCCAGCGCATCGGCATAATCCGCCAGCAACTGCGCATCGTTCTGAATCAGGTTTGCCGCTTTTTCAAATGCGCCTACGGCTTTGTCGTGTTGTTTGACTTCTACATAGGTACGGGCAAGCAGAGCCCAGTTATCGCCATTGTCTGGCGATTTCTCAAGTTTGGCTGCCAGTTTTTCTGCCATCGCTTCCAGATCGCCCATCTCATGACCGTTGCCGGGCATGGCGGGTGCGTTACTCATCTGTGCAGGCGACATGCTTGCTGGTGGCGCCACGCTTACTGCCTGCGGTGAACCGATCTTCCAGTAGATGAGGCCTGCCAATAACGGAACTGCAAGAAACACAAGAATCATGGGCAGGTTTTGCTTGAATGTTTTGCCTGCCGAAACGCCAATCACCGGCAAAAACACTGCCGCTGCTATCGCACCCAGAATAAAGCCAATCATCAATAAAGCCATACTATGCATCCTCTGCTTCAAAATTCTCATCACCCGCACGCTTTTTAAGGGTGCGAATCAACAAAAAGGCGCCCGCCAAAAGCCCGATAAACGGCCCTACCCAAAGCAGCGCGGTACTGCGATTGACCGGAGGGCGGTAGCGAACGAAATCACCATATCTGGCCACGAGGTAATCAATCACCTCCTGATCGCTTTTGCCGGCGCGCATCTGCTCGCGAATCTCCTTGCGTAGATCCTCGGCCAGCGGCGCATTGGAATCAGAAAGGGTCTGGTTCTGGCAGACCAGGCAGCGCAGCTCTTGCGAGAGCACCTTCAGTCGCGCCTCCAACGCAGGGTCTTCCGCCAAAGGCTTTGCCTCATCCGCGAATGCAGTATGAGATGCGAGCAATATCAGCCATAGAACAAGCCATCTTTTCATCGCTGCAACTCCTTCACCATAGGGAGTATCTTGGTATATAAAAGCTCTTTAGTGATTGGGCCAATCTGCTTGTAGCGTATCACCCCTGCCTTATCGATAAGATACGTCTCAGGCACACCATATACGCCATAATTGATGCCGATCTTGCCTTCCGCATCTGTCACCACCAGCTTGTATGGGTTGCCGGAGGTGTTCAGGACATCCTTGGCTTCGGCGTCGGTATCTTTGTAATCCAGCCCAACCATTTCGAATTCGCTGAGCTTGGACATATCCATCAACACTGGATGCTCTTCGCGGCAAGCGCCACACCAAGACGCCCAAACGTTAAGCAGCCAGACTTTTCCCTTCATATCCTGACTGGAAAAGGTCTTGCCTGTTTCTGCAAGCACCGGCGCAGTGAAAGCTGGTGCAGGTTTGCCAACTAATGGCGAGGGAACCTCATGCGGGTCTAGGTACAACCCTTTGAATAAAAAGCCCACCACGATAATAAATAACGCCAGCGGTAGCAAAGATTTGATTAACTTGTTCATGCAACAACCCTCTGCAGATCTTCTGTTTCTGCCAATACTTTCTTATTGCCGATGCGGTAACGGCGATCAGATAGTGCCAGCACGCCGCCTATCGCCATCAGTATGCAGCCCGCCCAAATCCACTGAACAAAAGGCTTGATGTAAATCCTGACGCTCCATGCACCGTTTTCCAGTTGTTCGCCCAGGGACACATATAAATCCCTGATTACGCCGGGCTTGATGTCTGCTTCGGTCATCACGGAACCTTGTACCGGATAGTATCTTTTCTCCGGTTTGAGTGTGGTTATCTCCTTACCGTTTTGCAATACCACCACAGTGCCTTGTGAAGATATGTAGTTTGGCCCGGCGATCTCTGTCGCGCCGTCAAAACGGAAAACCAGGTTCTGGATAGTGGCTGTATCGTGCAGCTCCATACGCAGATCCTGCTCGGTTTCGTAGCCTTTCACCAGGGTTACGCCCAGAATAAAGACGCCTACCCCCAAGTGTGCAACCAGCATGCCATAGAAAGCCAACGGAATAGCTTTTAAAGTACCTAGTATATGGCTAGCAGCCAAGCCTCTGGTCTTGATTCGGTTGAGTAGCAACACCCATGTGGTACTGATGACCCAAATCCCCATGAATACGCCCATTGCCACCATGGCTGTGATCTTGCCCATGATGAATGGAATCAACACTGCGGATAGCAAGCTGACAATGGCTGCGACACGGATCCTAACCCCGATATCTGGTAAGCTGGCTTTCTTCCATTTAGCTAATGGGCCCAAACCCAACAGGAATATGCCCGGCACCATGATAGCCACGAACACTGCATCGAAATACGGTGGGCCGACCGATATCTTGCCTGCGCCTAGAGCATCCATCAACAAAGGATAAAGCGTACCCAGCATCACAGCGCCTGCCGCAGCCGCCAGCACCACGTTATTCGCCAACAGCAAAGATTCTCTGGAAACGACGCCAAACCTTTCACCCAGGCCGACATTTGGCGCCCTTAACGCAAACAGCAATAACGCGCCACCAATCACAACAACCAGAAAAAGAAGAATGAACAATCCTCGGCTAGGATCGGTTGCAAAGGCGTGCACTGAAGTGAGCACGCCGGAACGCACTAGAAACGTACCTAGCAAACTGAGAGAGAATGCACAGATGGAGAGCAGAACCGTCCATACTTTGAATGCATCGCGCTTTTCCGTAACCGCCAGTGAGTGAATCAGCGCCGTACCCACCAACCAAGGCATGAAAGATGCGTTCTCTACCGCATCCCAAAACCACCAGCCGCCCCAACCTAACTCGTAATAAGCCCATTTACTGCCAAAAGCGATACCCAATGTCAGGAAGACCCATGCCACTGTGGTCCAGGGCCTAGTCCAGCGCGCCCAAGTAATATCCAGGCGGCCATCCATCAATGCCGCAATGGCAAAGGCAAAGGCAACTGAAAATCCCACATAACCCATATAGAGCACCGGCGGGTGGAATACCATACCTGGGTCTTGCAGCAAGGGGTTCAAATCGCGGCCGTCCATCGCCGCTGGAATCAGGCGCTCGAAAGGGTTAGAAGTAAAAAGTATAAACGCCAAAAATCCAATGCTGATCAAACCCATCACTGCAATCAGCCTGATTCTGAAGCTCTCGGGAAGATTTTTCACGAACATCGTCACCGCCATCGTCCAGACCGACAAAATAGTGACCCACAACAGCATAGAGCCCTCATGCCCGCCCCATAGCGCTGCAAGCCGGTACATCACTGGCAGTTGAGAGTTGGAATTAGACGCGACATAGAGAACTGAAAAATCATTCACATAGAATGAATAATCCAGACATAAAAAGGCGATGATGATGAAAATGAACTGCGCCCTTGCCGCAGGCACTACGGTATTCGCTAAATTGTATTGGCCCTTCCAAACCCCAACCAATGGAAATATGCCCTGAATCAGCGCGAAACAAAATGCCAGAATCAGTGAAAATTGACCTATCTCAGGAATCACTTGCTATTCTCCATGGAAAGTGTGCCGGTTTTATTCGCCTGGGCTTTTGCCAGCGCTTCGGCGGCTTCTGGCGGCATGTAGTTCTCATCGTGCTTCGCAAGCACTTGTGTGGCCACGAACAAACCTTCCTGATTGAAGGCTCCCTCAGCGACCACGCCTTTGCCTTCCTTGAACAAGTCCGGCAAGATGCCCTTGTACTCCACCAACATAGATTTGGCTGTATCGGTCACTTTAAACTGCACACGTAATCCGTCCGGCAGACGCTTGAGGCTGCCTTGTTCTACCAAGCCGCCAATGCGGAAATTCCCCGATTTAGGCGCCTCACCATTCGCCACCTGCGTGGGAGAAAAGAAGAAAACCAGATTACTGCGGAAGGCGTTAGTTACCAGAATGGTCGCCACTATAATTAGCGCCAACCCGGCAGCGATTATTGCCAATCGTTTATGTCGAGCCTTCATGTTAAATAGTCCCTTCATTCGACATTTTAGCGATACGCTGACGGCGCTTCTTAAGTGCCCACAGTTCTATCATCATTGCCAGAAAAGTGATGCCAAACGAACTCCAAACATAGAATCCGTAGCCTCCCATCGCAATAAATTCCTGAAAGCTATGCCAGTACATTTTATATCCTTTAAATTTCCTGTCTGAGTAGGGCAGCTTTATTGTCCCGCTCTAAAATCTCGCAACGCACACGCGCAAAAATCACAGCAACGCTGTACAACCAAAAACCCAGCGCCATCACCAGCATGCCTTGCAACATAATGGCCGCCATCGCAGGCGCTTTTGTCAGGCTGACGGATGCGCCCTGATGCAGGGTGTTCCACCACTTAACGGAAAAATAGATAATTGGCACATTGATTGCCCCAACGATTGCCAGAATCGCGCTGGCCTTGTCGGCACGGTTTGTATCATCGATAGCAGACTGCAAGGAAAAATAGCCGATATACAAGAATAACAGGATCAGCTCAGAAGTCAGGCGTGCGTCCCAGACCCACCAAGCCCCCCACATAGGTTTTCCCCAGAACGATCCTGTGACAAGGGCGGCCAAGGTAAACATCGCACCTGTCGGTGCGATCGCTTTGGCCATCATATAGGATAGCTTGGCATTCAGCACCAATCCCAGCACCGCATAACCTGCCATCAATAAATATAGAAACATGGAAAACCACGCAGCAGGCACATGCACAAAAATAATCCGGTACCCCTCACCCTGCTGGAAATCGGTTGGTGCCACCAGTAAGCCCAGATACAACCCATAAGCAATCAATAAGAATGCCCCGGCGGAAAACCAGGGGATCAACCGGCCAGCCAATGGATAGAATGTTTTAGGGGAAGCATATTTCAGCCAATTGATGCCATTCTTCGCTTTAACGGTATCCATATTTAATCCACTCATACAATTATTCCAGCGCAATTTTCAACGCAATGGATGCAGCCAATGGCGCAAAAACCAATGATAAAGCCAATATTGCCCCCAATAAGGACAATGCACCCTGCGGGCTCATTCCAATGGTTGTTGCTGTGACAGCGCCAGCCCCAAACACGAGAACCGGGATATACAGAGGCAACACCAAAATGGCGATAAGCACACCTGCCCCCCTAAGCCCTAAGGTCAAAGCCGCACCGACACTGCCTATCAAACTTAACGCCAAAGTACCAATAAAAAGGGACAACGCCAACACTTGTAAACTTTCAGAGGCTAGATTGAACTGCAATCCAATAAAGGGAGCGATAATGACCAACGGTAACCCAGACAATATCCAGTGCGCGAATGTTTTCGCCAAGACAACCAGTATCAATGGCTGGCTCGAAATAAGCATTTGTTCAAGCGTGCCATCAGAAAAATCACTGGCAAACAGCCTTGACAAAGAAAGCATGCAAGATAGCAAAGCCGTCACCCACAACACACTTGGCGCCATCGAGCTTAACAGCTTGGGATCTGCTCCCGAACCTAAAGGAAACAAACTGGCGGCAATGACAAAGAAAAAGAATACTGCTGCCACATCTGACTGTCTCCGCATCGCCACAAGGATATCTCTTGCCAAAATACGGTATAACACAGCAAAAGTACTCAGCCTGCTACCTTGTTGAATAGACGCCATCTAAAATCCAGAATCAGTTAACTGTTTAAGCGCAATCGCACAAGATCAGGAACTTGCATTTGCAATGCTTGATGTGTCGTCATGATGACGATACCACCTTGGCTGGCAAAATCTTCCACACGTTGTTTCAGCATATCTACAGCACTAACATCTAACGCGGTAAACGGTTCATCCAGCACCCACAACGGGGAAGTTTGCAACCACAACCTGGCAAGTGCTACACGCTTTTTTTGGCCTTGGGATAGATATCTTGAGGGCAAATCCATACATCGTTTCAGGCCTAACTCCTCTAATACGTTTCTGATGGAGGCCTGCTCGCTCTTCAGCCCCGCCAAAGTCAGGGAGAATTCGAGGTTTTCAATGGCTGACAACTCTTCTTTGATACCGGGAAGATGGCCTATATACAGTAACTGCTGAAAGAAATCTTCTGCCAGTACATCGGTCGAATCTCCACACCAACTTATCGTTCCTTCTAACGGCTTTGATAAGCCACAGATAGTGCGGAGCAGTGATGTTTTACCTGAGCCATTTTGGCCTTCAAGATGCAACACCGATCCATTATCCAGACTAAAGCTCAAATACTTGAATAGCAGCCTATCCCCGCGAGCAATAGATAAGTTATCAGCAACCAGTTGCCGGCTCTGGTTTAAAAATCCCATCGATACCCAACAAACATAAATTCACGTGTTGATTTGGTTTTTGTATCCAGGGCATTATCGTTCACATACGACCGCTCGAACCCCAGTTCAGATTCTAAAAGCATGTTATCGCGCATTTGATACGATAGGCGTACCGTCGGGGATGCTTTAAATGTTCGTTGGCCCAAGTCCCTCTTTTCATTATAGAAATTCAAGGAACTTGTCACTCGCCATTTACTTCGGAATGTTGCTACGTTCGTGAGGCCCAGTATTTCTGCATAATAGTCTTGGTCATCTACATAGCTTGCATTGATGATAGATGTATCATCGGAAAATACAGCATTATTACCTATTGCTTGTATAGAGTAAGTATAAGTTGGTCCGGAGCTTGGTGTAGCCAGAACCAAACCGCTACCCTTTGTTCCAGAGGTATGGTTATAACGGATATCGCCGCCTAATTGCCATTTAGGAGTAAATTGTTTAGTAGCTCCAAACAAAGCAGAATCTGAATCTGCTGTTATCTTATTCACCGCGGAAATGATGTCTTTCTTGCTCAACAATTTTTGCAGCCCACTCACTGACACCACTCCTGCTACTGTTGGAATAGCAGTCTCTGCATATAAAATGGGGGACTTTCGATGATCTATGAGCATATTGTATGTAACTTGGTTGCTTGTAGTCCAGTTGCCCTGCAATGTCGCGATATTAACGCGATCGTAGATGGTATCGTAATCCATCAAGCCAAACCAGGAAGATGCATTATTGAAATATCTCAACTCTGACCCTACAGCACGACGTTCGGTCATCCCATCTGCATTTTGCTGAATTGCATAGATATTCCCGCTGAAACTATCACTCGGCGCACCGAACTCTAAAGCAGTACCATAAAACTGTCGGTTAGTTCTTATAGGAGAGTGAGACCCATTATCCGGCACACCGGCGACACCTGCGATGCGAAATTTATCACTGATAATATATTTTGCAAGTCCACCATCGAATCTTCCTAGAACGCCTTGTGAGTTCCCTGGCTGACGCCCCAAGCGCAACGAATATCCAAGCGACTTATCTTCATGATCCCAATAGGCTGCGTTCAGTCGATTGATATCGCGGAAATTATCCCCAGGTGGAAAATTGTGTGTCTGTGCATCACGAAACACGATTTTTTCATCATACTGGTTGTGGCGCCATCTTGCTGAAGTGTCAATACTCGTCACTAAAGCCGATTGATCAGTATTACGCGTATTGGTCTTGATTCCTGCAGTATTGGTATTGGTAAGCGTTCTGCCACCGTAATAATATTGCGACAAACTACCAAACATGCTTTTCTGATCGATTTGCCTAACGACTTTTTGGGTAGAGACCTTGTTTTCAGCAACCTTGGCTTTTCCTTCATTAATAGCAACCAAACGCTCCTTAACCCTTAACGCCCCAATACTTTGTGGGTACAACTTTAGATATAGCTCATACTCGACTTTTGCTTTGGTAAAGTCTCCATTACTCTCGCGCGCGACACCTACTAACTCCTGTGCTTCTTGCGAAAATTCACTTGGTGGGAGATTCAGCAACCGATTGAATATTTGTACCGCAGTCTCATACTCACCTGCCTTCATAGCCGCTCTACCGGATTGCATCAACTGCTCAGCTGTAGCATTTTCGGGGGGCATAGCAACCGTAAGTTTGGGCTGCACGAACGTTGTGACGGGTTCAGAACGGAGTGGGACTCGAATTATAACGCTGTGGTTGTCCTCACCTAACCGTACCTTGTATGTATTGACAGTATCGAACCTGATCAAGAGCGTCTCATTAGTCTCAACCCTGTTGCCTGTGGCTCTACAAACTGCTTTACCTTTATTCGTTACGGCAATCACTTCCGGGAAAGTCACCACAAAAGGCGTTATCAAGTTACCCTTGGGGGAGTTTTTTGATTCTTGAATGCGGAGCTGCTCTGCCAGGCAAGGATCAGGTATGTCGAACGTAATCCGTAACACATCACTAGGTCCATCAGGAAAATGTCGCAGATAGTTCACTGGCGCAGTGAAGTTGATTCGGATATCCGCCTCATCGCCTACCTGTACTATTTCCGGTTCATCTAGAATTTGTGCAACATCAGTAGTAGTTGTTAGTCCTGCAAAAGCAGAAATTGACCAAGACAAGAGCAAAAATAGCCGTAAAAACCGCATACTACTCCTCATTATTTATAATTATCATGCACTTAGTATATCAACTTAATGAGAAATAGCAAATTTGTGTGATAATGTCCCACCAAATACATACATCCATTACTTATCAAACGTTTTTGTCGTATGGCAGGAACTGCAATCAGCGGTTGTTTTAGGGTGATCGCTTTCCTTGCCTTTTGCATAAACTCCGTTATGACATGCCGCACAACCGCTGGTAATACCAGTATGGTTCATGCTTGCACCACTAAAGCTAGTGAAGTTTTTATGGCACTGATCACAGCTGATTGTTGTTGGCAAATGATTTGTCGATTTACCTTTGGCTGTCGTACCGTTGTGACAATTCGCACAAGTACCGGCAGCTACACCAGTATGGTTAAAAGCTGCACCGCTAAAGCTGGTAAATGATTTATGACAAGTCTCACAACCCGCGCTAGTCGCAACATGGCCTGCAGGCTTACCTTTGGCTGTAGTGCCGTTATGACAGTTGGCACAGCCTGTCACAATCCCTGTGTGATTCATCGTAGCACCAGTAAATGTGGTGGTCGATTTATGACATGTATTACATTCCATAGATGTTTGCACATGCAATGCAGGTTTGCCTTTGGCAGTTGTACCGTTATGACATGTTGAACAACCTGTCGTAATACCGGTATGGCTAAACGTTGCTGGCACCCATGCTGTTGTTCTATGGCAAGTATCACAAGATTGTGTAGTCAATAAATGGTTCGCGGGCTTACCTTTGGCGGTAGTGCCATTGTGACAAGTCGCACAAGAGCCAGGCGCCACACCCGTATGGTTCATCGTCGCCCCAGTAAACGAGGTGAAGTTTTTGTGGCAAGTGTCACAAGAAGCCGTAGTAGAAATATGGTTCGCGGGCTTACCTTTGGCGGTCGTACCATTGTGACAAGTCGCACACGAACCTGCTGCCACACCGGTATGATTGAAGGCAGTACCGGCAAACGAGACCGTCGACTTGTGACAAGTCTCGCAGGCCGCAGTAGTGGCCACGTGACCGGCTGGCTTACCAATAGCTGTCGTGCCGTTATGGCAAGTCGCACAGCCGGTGGTGATACCGGTATGGTTCATCGTCGCCCCAGTAAACGAGGTGAAGTTTTTGTGGCAAGTGTCACAAGAAGCCGTAGTAGAAATATGGTTCGCGGGCTTACCTTTGGCGGTCGTACCATTGTGACAAGTCGCACACGAACCTGCTGCCACACCGGTATGATTGAAGGCAGTACCGGCAAACGAGACCGTCGACTTGTGACAAGTCTCGCAGGCCGCAGTAGTGGCCACATGACCGGCTGGCTTACCAATAGCTGTCGTGCCGTTATGGCAAGTCGCGCAGCCCGTGGTGATGCCGGTGTGGTTCATCGCCGCACCGGCAAAACTGGTGGTCGATTTGTGACAAGTCTCGCAAGCCGCTGTCGTGGCGATGTGGGTACTTGGCTTACCTTTGGCAGTGGTGCCGTTGTGGCAACTCGCACAGCCGGTGGTGATGCCGGTATGATTCATCGCACCGGTCGAAAAGGTGCTGGTCGATTTGTGACAGGTCTCGCAAGCAGCTGTGGTAGCGATGTGGGTGCTTGGCTTACCTTTGGCAGTGGTGCCGTTGTGGCAAGTCGCACAGCCGGTGGTGATGCCGGTGTGGTTCATCGCGGTGCCGGCAAAGCTGGTAGTGGACTTATGGCAGGTCTCACAAGCTGCAGTCGTTGCTATATGAGTACTTGGCTTACCTTTTGCGGTCGTACCATTGTGGCAACTAGCACAGCCGGTGGTGATACCAGTATGATCCATTGTTGCACCGCCCTTGAAGCTGATGGTGGACTTATGACAGGTCTCACACGCTGCCGTGGTGATGATGTGGGTACTTGGTTTAGACACCGGGGTCACACCCTGGAAGGCGCTGCCGTTATGGCAGTTCGCACAGCCGGTGGTGATGCCGGTGT
>ENA-UPTA01004228-UPTA01004228.1-activated-sludge-metagenome-genome-assembly--contig:-NODE-4228-length-13700-cov-57.643459_pt1 | contig 13700 bp, 9 predicted proteins | sample MGYA00238184_ERZ773361 | MGnify/ENA primary metagenome ERZ773361 (study PRJEB29100, sample SAMN05720205) | activated sludge metagenome | isolation source: anaerobic digester from wastewater...
TATGCTTCATCTCAAATTCATATTGTATATATTGCCGTAATATTGTCTTCTGTATGTGGCTTTAATAGCGGAAGCTAAAAATGAATTATTTAGAAATGCTGAAATTTCTCAAAAATGCACAGGTTAAAATGGCGGAAAATACCAGCAGAGGCTGGAGATAATAATTGTTGATTATTTTTCGACAGTAAAATTGAAGAAAAATACCGACTTTCGCCGGCGAAATATCTCTAATTTGAAGGGGTATGGATATGATCTGCAGTTATCGGATTCGTTATTTTACAGGTTGCGGGCCGCCCTGACCACGGTGGCTCCGCCGAGCAATCCCGTAGCCGCTGTCAATGCCGGCAGCAGGTAGTTCTTTTTCTTTCGCTTTTCCAGGTATGCCTTTTCCGCTTCAGAAAGATTCGGATCTTTTATAAGCTCGTTGGCTACCCTTCGGTATTTATTGGCTTTACTGGCGGTGAGAGCGCCGATAAGTGCCGTCGCGGCTCCTGTAACGCCAGCTCCGACCAGCTTTTTACCCCTGGCGGCGGGCGAACGCAGAGCGGCAAGTGACGCCCCCAGCCCGGTAGCCGCTCCGAGGTTGGCGATGTCTATCTTGCCCGTATCATACTCCTTCATAGCCTCTGACAGCTCATGTTTGCCTTCCGGAAACAACACTGCGGTGACCGGGATATGCTTCAGTCCCCCGGTACTGTCGATTACCGGGGCACCCATCCAGTATACCTTTCTTTTCGTGCGCCCCTTTTCGGGTATCGGTATCAGCAGCTTACCCGTAGATTCATAGCTTGCCTGCGGTATATTAGCCTTAGTCTTGAGATCGGGGCTGTCTTTCTCCAGCTTTTTCTCTTCCCTGTTAGCCGAAAGAATGGCTGCAGAGATTCCACTGGCGGATAAACCGCTAATCAGGGCTTTTGTCCCGAAGGTTTTTAATGTTTTCCCCTTCAGCAGCTCTTTTGAGAAAGGTGGCATATCTACCTCCTTACACGTCAATCTGTCTCATATTTCCTGCCTGGTCTATGATTACCCTTCTGTTTCTCCTGAGCGGCAGTGCAGTTTCATCCACGTACTTCGCCCGCAGTTCTTCATCGGAAAGGCTCAGATCCTCCTCCGGAACACGTGCCCTGAGTTCTTCTATGGTCATCCTTCTTCTAGGGCGCTTGCCCGCTATGAAAGTTAAATTCTGCCCATCTGGAGTCAATGCTATTTTCGTCATATCAAACGCCTCCTGTATATATTGGTGGGGATCCACCATGCCCGTTCTTTATCTTCAAACGCTATCCGCACCCTGGTGAAATCTTTAAATTCTTCTGCAGCCTCAAACTTAACGGGAAGCCCGGCTTCCATGGCGACCAGTAAAAGCTTTAACACCGATAGTTTGTATTGTATGGCGTCTCTGTAAAGGTAAACATCGAGGCTTTCTCTGAGCGATGCAATCCTTTCCCTATATTTTGAGGAAGAGGGTATCCTCGTGTTTTCCGTTATTCCCATCATGCTCCGCGACCTCTTTTCTGTTAAAAGTCCCGATCTTGCTGGTGTTCACTTTATATTCCTTCCTGGTCTTGAATTCTTCCTGTTTGCCATAATTCCAGTTCTGTACGGGTCTGTAGTAGCCTGTTACCCTGGAATAAACCTCCGCCGGCTTTCCGCAGTACGGGCATACAAACTGTTCCCCAGACAGGTATCCGTGTTCCTGACATACAGAATAAGTGGGGGATATGGTTATATACGGAACCCGGTAATTTGACAGTATTTTTTTAACCAGGTTTTTTGTGGTGGTCCAGTCGGATATCTTTTCCCCCAGGAACGCATGGAACACCGTACCTCCAGTATACTTCGTCTGCAGAGGCTCCTGCAGATCCAGTGCGGAGAAAATGTCGTCAGAGAAGTCCACGGGGAGGTGAGTGGAGTTTGTATAGTATGCTACGTTCTTTCCGGAGGTGATTATTTCGGGGTATTTTTCCTTATCTATTTTGGCCAACCTGTAGGAAGCAGATTCGGCCGGGGTGGCCTCGAGGTTATACAGGTTTCCTGTGGCTTCCTGGTAGTCCTTCAACTTTTCCCTCATGAAATCAAGCACCCTTAAGGCGAAGGTATGCCCTTCCGGTTCGGATATTGGAGTGGATATCCATTTGGCGTTCCTGCATGCCTCGTTCATGCCTACCAGACCTATGGTGGAGAAATGGTTGTCGAAGTTCCTTAGGTATCTCTTCGTATACGGGTACAGCCCGAGATCATTAAGTTTATTTACCATCTCTCTTTTTATCTCAAGGCTTCGGCTCGCAAGATCCATTAGCTTTTCAAGCCGTGCCTTAAATTCAGTCTCAGAATTGCTGGTATAGGCTAACCTGGGCAGGTTTAGGGTGACTACCCCTATGGAGCCCGTAAACTCATCGGCTCCGAACAGCCCCCCGCCCCTTCTCTTCAGCTCCCTCTTGTCTAATTGGAGCCTGCAGCACATGCTTCTCACGTCGTCCGGATCCAGATCAGAGTTTATAAAGTTCTGGAAGTACGGAATCCCATATTTGTCCGTTATTTCAAATAGCAGTTGTACATTCTCGTTATTCCAGTCGAAGTCTTTCGTTATGTTGTAGGTCGGTATGGGGTACTGGAAACCCCTGCCGTTTGCGTCGCCCTCCATCATTATCTCCAAAAACGCCCTGTTAACCATATCCATTTCTTTCTGACAATCCCCGTAGGTGAAGTCCATCTTTTCACCGCCCACTATCGCCGGCATATCCCTCAGCTTCTTCGGAACCACCCAGTCCATAGTCACGTTTGTGAACGGAGCCTGGGTTCCCCATCTGGAGGGGGTGTTGACCCCGAATATGAAAGATTGCACGCACTGCTTGGTTTCAGCCAGGGAAAGGCCGTCGATCTTTACGAAAGGCGCAAGATAGGTGTCGAAGGAGGAAAACGCCTGGGCGCCTGCCCATTCGTTTTGAAGTATCCCCAGAAAATTCACCATCTGGTTCGTAAGCGTGGAAAGATGTTTTGCAGGTGCCGATGCGACCTTTCCCCTGACTCCGCCAAGCCCTTCTTCTATGAGCTGTTGCAGGCTCCAGCCGGCACAGTAGCCGGTGAGCATGGACAAATCATGTATGTGTATATCTCCGTTTTTGTGTGCCGAGGCTATATCTGAATCATAGATTTCGTTCAACCAGTAGTTGGCGGTTACAGTGCCGCTGTTATGCAGTATGAGCCCACCTATGGAATATGTTACGGTAGAGTTTTCCTTAACCCTCCAGTCCGACATATCCAGGTATGAGTTCATGACTTTCGTAAAGTCTAGCATGGAGGCGTTTATGTTCCTTACCTTCTCTCTCTGTTTTCTGTAAAGTATGTACGCTTTAGCCGCTTCGGAAAAGCCCAGGCTTTCCAAAACCCTTTCCACCGAGTCCTGTACGTCCTCTATATCAATTGTCAAGTCTTTTATTTTTGGCTGGAAGTCGGCCACCGTTCGCAGGGCTATCCTTTCCAGGATCTCTTCGGTGCAGGCGGTACCCGTGGCGTCAAATGCCTGTTTTACTGCCGAGCTTATACGCGTTAACTCAAATTCGGTTATTGAGCCATCTCTTTTTCTAATGTTCAGCATGTCCTACCTCCATATTGAATTTTATTTAGTCAGGAACAGTTAAAATTCTAGCATTTTAACCCCTGCTGTCCAAATAAACGGACACCTTTTTACATTAAGTATTTGAAAGGATATGGTTAATATTGACCGCTGGTGCCACGAGAGATATCGGCACCGTAAACCCAAGCTGTGAGCGGGTTATAGCCGTGCAGATTTGACTCGTTTCCCATTACCGCACTCTCCGGCAGAACCTTTCTGAGGTAGCGGAACGTCATCTTGTGGAGCCAGTCGTTTCCCACCGTAGTTTGCCTTCCGGAACCGACTATCACGGGCTTCCAATCTACCACGTCTTCGTATGCTTCAACAATAGAGTGACCTTCCTCCTTGAGCTCGGCAGCTATTTCCGGGGTTATCTTGGTGTGAACCAGGGTTCTGCCGTAGTTTCTAGCCAGCTTCATGCCGATCGCCTCGTCTAGTTTTACGGGTTTCTTGTTCTCGAGCCCCACCGCCGTTATCTTCTGCACAGGCATTATTGCACCTGCTGAAAACCCGGGTCTATCCTTGGCATCTATGACTTCTGCCGTTTGGGTTATGCCCGAGACCAGCGTCTCCAGCGTACTTCTGTTTATATCCTCGCCCATGGCTTTCAGGTACCCTTTCAGCTCTTCCACCAGCGTATTCTGCATATCCGTGAGCCCTCTGAGTTCCAGCATATCTCTCGGGGGAATCTGTCCTGACGACAGGGGCTCTCCCACCCTGACCGTCTGCCCTTTATCCACCTTCAATTTCAGGTAGCCTGGAATTTCGTGGGCTTCTCCAGACACCGTTACCAGCCATCCGCCCCCGGGACGTTCCTTAATGTCTTCGACTATCCCATATTTTCTGGAGAGAACCGCAGCGTTTTTCAGTGTTTTTGGCATGTTTATCGCCGTCTGTATTGATTCAAACACGTTCCCTATGTTCACATTATCTTCGCCTGAGGCTCCCCCGGTATGGAACAGGGACATCGAGGTTTGGGAGAGGGGCTCCGAGAGTGCCTGTCCGCTCTTTACCCCCACGTTATCCCCTATTTTCGGGAAGTTCCCCGTCTCGTCCAACCCGAAGTTGTCGGCGGCAAGACCTTCTGCTATTGTAGATGTGAGGGGTGATTTTACCACCATAGAGTACACATCCTCCGCCAGCAGCTTCTTCCTGAGGGTGCCGTCTATCACATCTCCCCGTGATGCTAACTTTTTTCCGTTCTTGTAGAGGTCTTCTGCGACGACCCTGCCCTCCACATCCCTGTTTGACAGGGACACGGGGATCCCCGGATCCTTTTCGTCGGTTGTGGCGCTTATAACCTTTTCTACAAGCGTGTTCAGTATCTCTTTATTGAGGGCGCCGGGTTCTGCTACCATCATCTTTTTCGCTATCATCCCGTACCTCGCTCCGTACAGCGATGACCAGTATTCGGTGGGAGACAGCCCCTCGGCATATCCTCTTTTTATGGGAACGGGAACGGTTTTACCGAACGTGTCAGATACGGCCACAGGGGCTTCCAATATCTGTTTTACCTGCCCCGGGGAGCCTTTAGCACCTGAAATAAACATCTGATAAAAGGCATTACCGCTATCGGCCAGGGCTGGTGCCTCTTCCACCACCAGATCCTCCAGCTCTTCTGCAAGCCTCTCAAGCTCCCTGGCTCTATCGTCGTCATCCTTTATGGTTTCGACTTCTTTAAGTTCCTTTTCCAGTCTGCTCTTCAATTGCCCGGTATCTGCCAGATCGGATATTCCCATTCCTATGCCGATCCTGTAAGCAGCAAGTCTCCCAAGTTCCTTTAAGGTGTTGGAAACCTTAACGTAATTATCCGGATCCTCTTTAGCCATGCTGTTGAAAGCGGCGTTCAGATCCTTTTTCGTCCACTGTTTATCATAGTTTTGAAGGGACTCCGGGAACAGGGCGTTTACCAGGTGTTTTCCAAGCGTGGATTTTCTGCCGTTAAACACGGCCGGTTCCGAATACTTGACGTTATTATTCACAAAAGCGTTATACATGTCTTCGTATGTTTGGTAGACCCTGGCGTCACCCTCCTTTATGGGTACATTTTTCGTCAGGAGGTACAGCCCGGAGATGTACTCCATGCTCAGCCCGTGTATAAGCTTTCCAGGCGTGCCTGTTCCCGGTTTGAACAGGTTAGCAGACGGCAGCATCTTGTAGGCTTCCTTTCGCGCTTCCTCCGTTACCGGCACATGGATGCCCATGGCGTCCCCGTCGAAGTCTGCGTTAAAGCCCTTCACTACCTGCGGGTTTATCTTTATTGCGTCCCCGGCAACCACTTTAGGCTTGAAGGCCATTATATTAAACTTGTGCAGTGACGGGGAGCGGTTGAGCAGTATGGGGCGGGTCTCCATTTCCTTTTCCAGTACTTTTCTGGCGAGGGGATCGCCCGACTCTATCATTTCCCTTATCTGCTTGGGATCGTAGCCCAGCCCCTTAAGTTTCTGGATAACGAAGGGTTTGTACACCGAAAAAGCCATTTTTTCAGGCACACCGGCTTCGTCCATGTCCATGTCGGGAGCGTTTTGGATTACCCCTGTTCCGGATAATTCCTGCCGTCTTTTCAGAGTCTTTCCCTGAAAATAACCGGACTTGGGGGAGCTTCCCACGGAAGAACCGACAAACTCGAGGACCCCTCCTGCTCCGGCTTGTAAGGCGTCTTTAGATATAGGGGCTCCGTTACCGGAAAGGGCTTTTAGGGCATCATAAAGCCCCGCATATACCTCTCCCAGCTCATCTTCGGGGAGCCTGCCTTTAAGTTCCTTCAAGGAATTGTTCATCAGAATGGCGTCCCTGTAGAGGAGGTTTATATCGGCCATTCTCACCTGATCCTCCCCTTCCACCGCGTAAACAGGCCGCATCTTGGAAGGTATAACGGGAACGTTCTGTATAACCAGATCCTCCGGTTTCGTGCCCGTCTTTTTCAGCCCCTTGAGATATCTCAGCCTCCTTAGTATCTTGTTCAGGGTGTCCGGGTTGTTTTCGGTCTTCGCCTTCTCCTCCAGCTCGGCTATTACTGCGTCTGTATCCAGCATGGATAGTAGCTTTTTGAAAGCCTCTCCCCTGATGTAGTTTCCTTCGGCGGGGGGTGTGATGAAATTACCGTGTTCGTCGACTCCGGTTATGCCTTTAACCAGCGCATCGTATTTTGGTTTCGTTATGTCGAGAATTATCCTTATCTCGTCGTCGAATGTCGGGTTAGGAACCGGTTCTGAAAGGGTGATATGCCCCCATTTTGAGCCTTCCAGCCCTCCCATAACCTGCGGGTCGAACAACCCTCCTTTTTCAGGCTCGAAATTGTACCCCGACAGCATAGATGCGTTATATACCTCCCCGTTACTCTGCTTCAGAACCTCTTTATCCTTCATCGGTCTCACCAGGATGGAGCCGTTATTCTTCTCCGTATTTATCCCTGCCGCCTTCAGGTAACTCAGAAACTTCTCGAAGGCGAAGGTCGGTTTGGGAGCCGGGGGTATCCTGCCGTTCTGAATGGCATCCCAAAAATCGTCGTTTCTCTCCGCCTTATATGTGGCCATTTCCTTCAGATTCGCCCTGGCGTCATGGCTCATGAGGGAATATGCCGTTAACGGATCGATGGCTCTGGATGCCCCGTATTCTGAGCTTCCCCTGAGCGGCTGATAATCTATATCGTAGCCCCTCTCCTCCCTAATGGAGGTCTTCTTGGAGATCTGCTGGGGCAGTTTAATGAAGTATTCCTTTCCCACCAGCGTCGGCGCTTCTATCGGCCCCTCTTTAGGGTCTATGATCTTTTCCTTATCCTTTATGCCGAACCTGTCCGTGAGTCCCTTTATCCACTCCACCCTGGAATCCGGGTTTTCACTGTCGGTAAGCTCGAAAGCGGCGACCTGAACCGGTTCTCCGAGAACTTCCGCTATTTTCGATGCCGCCATTTCCAGCAGCTGCGACGGGTTTATGCGCGATGTTATGCCGTGGGGGTTAAGGATCACGTCAATCCTGCGGCCGTCCTCTGTGTGCGGCATCTCGGAATCGGGTATGATCGCGCCTATGGTGCCTTTATTTCCGTGGCGGCCTGTTATTTTGTCTCCCACCACGACCGGTTCGGCGGTCTTTATATACACCTTCACATAGGAAGGCCTCACCACAACTTCCGTAACTTCGCCCTCCACTGCGCCGTCCCACACCTCGTCCGAAGCCTTCATGTCGCGTAAAACCTGTTTCGACAGGTCTCCCAGCAGTTCCTCGTTCATAGTCCTCGATCTCCTGGTTAGCGCCAGTATGATAGGATCGCCCGGTTTCAGTTTGACGCCCTTCTTCACTATGCCGTCATCTCCCACCTTTTCCAGTTGAGCGGCGGTGTACTTGGTGGGATAGTATGCCCTGAACTTATCCTTACCGAGGAAAGTGTTGTCGTTCACGGGCTTGTCGATTACATACATGTGTTCGGACGTTAGCTTTTTTGAGGCCGTTTCTGAAATGACTATGCCATCCTCAAAATTGAAACCCTTATAATTCATATACGCCGTATCCAGATTAGTTCCAAGTGCCAGGGCTCCATCTCTGGTATAGTTTGAATCGGCAAGAAGGTCTCCTTTTTTTACCCTGTCGCCCTCCTTGACCCTTGGAGTATGATTCAGGAAAAAGTTGGCGCTGGTGTGAAAATTGTTCGCCAGGGAGACATTAACCTTCTTGTTGTCTTTATCTATTATCGTTATCTTCTTCGGGGTGACCTTGGAAACCGTGCCGTCCACGGGGGACGTTATAGCTATTTCATTACCGACTGTGTATTCGTAAGGCTGTTCATTGGGATCTTCCGTCATTACCAGTGGTATCTCGGGATCCTTCAGGGCTATTGCATGCGACATGTGCTTTGAAGCCATCATGGCTCTGGCTCCCTGTGCTGAGTCTAGAAACGGCACCAGGTTTGTGGTAGGGTCAAAAATCTCTGTAGGTTTCTTTATGAAGTAATCAACCTGTTCGGGCGGCACCTCCACTATCTTTCCCCTGTAGAGAACCTTCACCTTATCACCGTACCACCTTATCTTGCCACCTTCAAGTTTTCCTTCGTTCGGGAAAGCCACCCTCTTTTCATATATCCCGATCGGGGTGACTTCCTCGTCCCTGCCTGTCTTCACATTCCACATGACCGTCCACAGCTCTTTAGTTCCAGGTTTGAGTTTGGAGCCCAAGGAACGGAAGAGGTTTACCCCTATCTTGTCGGATTCCGGGGTGTGCACGGGATCTAAAAATCCCAGGTAATAGGGGTCAAGGGAACGGTCAAGGTTGGAGATCGCTCTGTCGTCCCCGAAGCCCCCCTCTCCCGTGAGGGTCACCTTGTAAAGCTGGTTTATCATGCTGGTGGGGTTTTCCGTCTCTATCGCCTGAGCCAGCGAAGATTTGCTGAAAAACTGGTCGATCGGCTTTTGCATATATGAAACCGGAATTATCTGGGTCAGTTTATCATACTTGTCCACCCTGTTCTGCAGTGTCTTCTTTACCAGCCGCATCTGCTTGTTGTAGGCTTCCGACAAAAGGTCGTCGGGAGAGAACGCTTTCTTATAAATCAGCGAGCTGGTAAGGTCTTCCTCACCCCTGCCGCCGGCGAGCTCGGTAAGTTTTTTTGCCGAACGGAGAAGGGCGTCCGGAGTTACCGTATCGGCGGGAACTCCGAGCGTGAGCCTGTTCACTTCACTGTCCATAGCCGTGCCGTTTAAGTAGTCTATCGTCCACTTTCTCTTGTCGACCCCTTCATCTGATCCGTAGTGCACTATCGAGAAGAATTTCTCCAGCTCTTTTTCCGGGGTGCCCGTGGCCGCATCAGCTATTTTTGTGAACAACTCACTGCCGAATACGGCTGCCATCTCATTGTCGCTAACGCCGACACCGCGAAGAAAGTTTATGAAATCCAGGGTCTTGCCGGACATCACTATCCGCATCCTGTATGATATGGGATCATATACGAGCCTGAAATTCAGACCCCTCTCAAGGTTGAATCTGCTTTCGAAGGTGTTGTCTGGCTTCTGCCTGTGATATACCCCCGCCTTCAGTCTCAACTGGGTGGGAACATAGTAATCTGTCCCACCGACTATGAAAGCGCCTGTGGCAGTCATGAGGGGAATCTTCACCAGAGTGAACTCTCCCCTGTCCACTTGTTTTCCTGACAGGTCCTTCAGAATCAGGGAGACTTTAACCGGGGTAGCCACGGTGCTGTTGTCGTTTTTGGCTTTGGTAAGGGTGTCGAAGTCCATCACATCCGGTTCCCTGGATTCGTCTATGCGTATGTTTTCCAGCACTATTTCGTGTCGGTTGCCCTTTATCGGAAATATATCGGAAATATCTCGGAGAACCTTCTCCTTTATAGCCCTGTTTACATTATCGGCATGCTCCCTAATCATTTGTCGACCCCCTCGTTAGCTTCTTCAGGTACGCTGGTGTCTATAAAGTCAAGCTGCAGCTGGCTCATTTCAGGATCACTGTCTTCCTTCACCAGTTCCAACTCGAAGGCGAGCGCAGTAGCCACATCGTGATTGTTCACGGTTTCCATGTCCTTCAGCAAGTCTGCGGCCTTCAGTGCCAGTGCCAACACCTTCTCAGGATGGTGGTATGATCTGAGTTTCAAAAGCTGGTTCACCGATTTAAATCCTGCGGCCGTTATAAGTTTCAGAAGCGACTTGACGGAGATGTTCGGAACCACTCCCGCCTCGAGCTCGGCCTCCCATTGGGTACCGGTGAGGGCAACCATATAGGCTTCTTTTTCGTCAGGCCTGAAGTCGTTGACCGTCCTCAAAAGAAGGTGGTAATCTATGTCCGTGTCCCAGCACAGATCCCTGTAAAGCGAGACCACTTCCGGGCTCACCGGGAGCCTGTGAGAATCCATCATCTGCTTACTCAGAGTTTCCGGGGTATACCCCAGCAACAGCAGCGTGTTCATGGTCTTACGGATCCCCACGACCGGAAGGATCCGGTAATACACCACGTCAAGATCTGCATCCAGCTCGCCGTTAGTCGTGAACCACCGGCAAAAACGGGAAACCGTCCTGTCGTTCGTCGGTTTCTTTATAAGGGCATCCAGCATGGCGGGCATGGGAAGCCCAAGCCTTTTCAGATACCCAGGAATTTCCTTTATCTTATCTAAAAGCACCCATGCGGATATCAGTCTGTGATAGGGTGTCATCTCTACTCCCCCAGATGTTTCATATTTGGCGACCTCAGCTCAATCGCTGGTCTCCTTGTCTTTCTTCTTATGCTTGTAGGCCAGGTAGCCTGCCAGCGCAGATGCCGCCCCGACAGCTGTAGGGACTTTTTGGAGGAGTTTGGCTGATCCGGCGAGTGCCCCGCCGAGACGGTTCAACTTCGCCTTATTGGCCACAACCCCTGCCGCTGCCGGTATCCCTGAGACGGCGTACCCAAGCCCCGACAGTGCCAGAAGCGGACCCCCTACTAGCCCTAGGCTGCTCATGGAGACTGCCTTTTTGCCGGGGCTCATCTTCTTAATGCTTTCTAAAAGCGCATCTGTTTCCGTGTATTTTACTGCGACCTTAATCATCTCTTATCGCCTTCGAATAATCTCTTTACAAGATTGCCGGCCAGCATGGCTGCCCCCGCCAACCCAACGGCACCTGTTCTAACCGGATGCGCCGTCATGACCTGCCGAACCTTACCGACCGTAGTTGCCCCCGGGAGTTTACTGGCTTTTAACCCCTTCTCCAGCCCACCTACGGCGTCTCTCATCACCCTGCCAGTGCCTACGGTCCACTTCTTCCAGCCGGTGTATTTCTGGGTCGGTGTCGTGCTCCAGGCGGCAGCCGATTTAAAAAATACTTTCACCATGCCTATCACTCCCCGTACACGGCGGCTTCAAGCTGCTCTATGTTGTTTATTAAATCCTTTATGGTATTCACCAGGTCTTCATTCGGCACCTGCGCATCTATCCTGTACCTCAGCAGATACTGCGCCAGATAGGATTTGATCTCCATCAGCTGCTGCACGTAGGCTACAAAATCTTTATTGTCTTTCTTGGTCAGCGCGGGCAGCTGAAGGATCTGCCTAACCGTGGCGTCGGAAACGTTGGCGTCGGCCGCCAGCTTCACCGCCGCATTAAGGGCGCATGCCCTTATCTCTTCCAGTTTCTGGGCATCCACTTTTACCTCTGCTTTCTTCTCCATGTTTTTGGACAGGGATTTCACCAAAAACCTGGACATTCCCTCGGAAACCGCTGCGGATTTCACCAGGTCCATCTGTTCCGGAGAGAGGCCCTTCTCTGCCAGCGCGGCGTCGACCTCGCCCTCGGTGTAAAGCGTTTTCCTGGACTTGCTGTCATCCAGCACCCAGATCCTGTTTTTATAGGCGAGCTTCACCAGGTTTTCCGGCTCCAGAGCCGCCTCCTTCAGGATGCTCCTGTCTGAGGGCTTCACCCTGGCCATGCTCCAGTCTTTCGGTATGAAAACCGTATCATCCTTCTTAACGGGGTATCTCAGAAGCTCCGCCCTCTTGAAGTGAAAGGTTTCCGTGGAAGACATGGCTATCCCGTCAAATTCATTTTCGCTGCCCGAGACCACTATGATAGGTTCGGTGAAGAAGGAATTTCCGCTCCCGACACTTCCGAAGAAGCCCACCAGGTCGTTCTGCTTCAGTTCGGCTATCTTCTCTATGCTGTAAGCGGCCGAGATAGGAGAGACTTCTTCTATCCGCATGTCCTTGAAGAAGAAGTAAGCGGCTTCCTTCGTAAGATCGGGGTCTTCCCTGGGCTTTCCAAGGAGCTCGACCGAAACTTCACCGGCGGACGAGAGTGTTCCGGACTCCCGCTCCCCTAACTTTTCAAGCTGCATTCCGCACAGAGACAAAAGGGTTTTAGCCTGGGCTCTGGTGAGGGCGGTGTGCTTGCCTTCCCCCTTCACGGTAACGTCGTATAAGTCTCCGTACCTGTAAACGTCGGCTACTTTTATCATTTCACTCCCCGCCTTTTTCTCTAAGGTTAAGTCTATAGATGCCACGGCAGCCTCTATATCCGTGTTTCCGGGCCACTCCAGCCTGCCGTTTTCGTCAAGGCTCCTGGCCTTGCTGAGGCCTGTTGCTATCACCGCCCCGATCTTCACTATCGGTTCCTCGAGACCGTAACCCTCCACCCTGTCGTTTCTTACAACCGTGGAGGTCATTACTGTCTTTTTTCTCACGGGTACACCCTCGTTGGTGATATGTGAAAGCATCACCTGGTTGAAGGAGTGGGCGGTCAGGGGAAATATCTCCCCGGATGCCGTTATGAACGTATCGAACGATGCCAGTTGCCCGTCATGAACTATTATCGGGGAGATGAACGAGACCCCGTCTTTACTGAAATAGACTCCCCCGGCGTCGTTGACCCCTGCCCCGTCCTTCAGGATAACTTTTATGATCTGCGGATTTATATAGTTATGCTCCCTGTAGAACTGTTTCAGAATCAACAGCGACCACTGTTTTCTGTCAGGGGGCAGCTGCGTAGTAAAGGCTCCCATTCTTGTCCCTCCCTATTAACCCATTGGCGGCGTGGTCGGTATTGCCATGTTTCCCAGATGGGTGTGTATTATGTACTGGCTCAGAAGAACCACCGGTATTCCGTTCACCGTCAACATTCCGGTTACGTTAGTCGTAGCCTGTATGGTGAGCGGCAGCCCTCCGGTCGATAGCATCGCGGCGGCTCCCTTATCCGTAAGCTTCACTTTATTTAATTTGAGAGTGTTGTCGGCGGGCGTGTCGAGGAGGGATACCTTTTTTCCGCGCAGCTCCATGTTGTTCGACGTGCGCAGCAGATAGTCCCTCGTCTTTACGGAATACTTCGCCCCGGGAGTCCATTCCACCGTATTGCCCCCGCGGGAAGCCCTGATCTTTAAGATATCGGAACCGCATCCTTTAAGTTCCAGGGTGCTGCCCTTTATCCGCAGCTCGAAATCCCCCACTTCCACCTTAAACTCTCCGTCTATAGTTTTCAGCCTTATATCCGGGCCGTCCACTTCGAACTCAATTCCCTTCTTGTTCTTCTTGTTCTCGAAGTGCAGCCCGATCTGAGTCCTCTTGGAATAAGTGTAATTTTTGTCCGGATCGGTCAGTTTTGTCTCTATATGCTGGTGATCCG
>ENA-UPTA01004230-UPTA01004230.1-activated-sludge-metagenome-genome-assembly--contig:-NODE-4230-length-13689-cov-4.170750_pt1 | contig 13689 bp, 9 predicted proteins | sample MGYA00238184_ERZ773361 | MGnify/ENA primary metagenome ERZ773361 (study PRJEB29100, sample SAMN05720205) | activated sludge metagenome | isolation source: anaerobic digester from wastewater...
GCCGATGCAGAACCCGCAGGCGCTTTCCGTCAATCTCGCCCCGGCCCCGAGGAAATCGGCAAGGTAGCCGTCTTTCGTGAGGTTTTCCAGAACCTGCCTGGAGCCGGGGGTGACCACAAGACTTACGCCCTCGTGGACGTGTTTTCCCCTGAGAATTTTCGCGACGGTGACGAGATCCTTGTAGGAGGAGTTCGTGCAACTTCCTATGCAGACCTGGCTCACGGGAATTCCCCCGGCCTTTGCCACCGGGTCCACGTTGTCCGGACTGTGGGGTCTTGCCATCATGGGTACGATTTCCGAGAGGTTGATCTCGACGGTTTTTTCGTAGAGGGCATCGGCGTCGGGTTTGATCTCGGACCAGTCTTTCTCCCGGCCCTCGGCGCGGAGGAACCGCCTTGTCATTTCGTCGCCGGGAAAGATGGAGGTCGTCACACCGCACTCGGCGCCCATGTTGGCGATGGTCGCCCTTTCCGGGACGGAGAGCGTGGAAAGGCCGTCGCCGCCGTACTCGAAAACATATCCCACGTTGCCTTTCGTGGTGAAAATCTCCAGGACCCTGAGAATGATGTCCTTGGCGGACACCCATGGCGCCAGCTTTCCCGTCAGGTTGATCCGGATCACGCGGGGGCAGTCGAAGTAAAAAGGCTCCCCGGCCATGGCGAGCGCGACGTCGAGGCCGCCGGCACCCACGGCGAGCATGCCCAGAGCCCCCGCCGTGGAGGTGTGGCTGTCGGAGCCGAGGAGGGTCTTCCCCGGTCTGCCGAAGCGCTCGAGATGCACCTGGTGGCAGATGCCGTTTCCGGCCCGGGAGAAATAAACCCCGTATCTCCGGGCGACACTCAGGAGGTAGCGATGATCGTCTGCATTCTCAAATCCGATCTGGGTCGTGTTGTGATCGATGTAGCTGACCGACAGTTCCGTTTTGACCCCGTCGATTTTCATCGCCTCGAGATGCAGGTAGGCCATGGTCCCCGTTGCGTCCTGGGTGAGCGTCTGGTCAACCCTCAAGGCGACCTCCTCGCCTGGATCAAAGCGTCCGGAGACAAGATGAGTTTCGATGATTTTCTGCGTGATCGTTTTTCCCATGACGGCCATGGATCAGGACAAAAGTCTCGACTACCGTAAAGGCGTTCTGCGTCTTTGTAAACACGCAGGGGTGCAATGGAGAGGAACTTTATTTCTTTGAGTCCTGTTTTTCAACCTATTTTTGTACTCGCGCGGCCGGGAAATTGCCCCTTGATCATTACGCGGCCGAAGGATTAGAATTCAAAACCTTTGGTACCCCTCTAAGCACGCCGGGCCTTCCCAAACACTGTTCAGCCGGGTGCACTTTTTTAATTGAAGGAGGAGCATTATGATCGGACTGCTCATACGCTGGCTTGTCCTGACGGCGGCCATCCTGGCGGCGTCCTACATGCTGCAGGGAATCTCCGTCACCAGTTTCTGGTCCGCCCTGGCGGCCGCCGCCATCCTGGGCGTTCTGAATGTCATCCTGCGTCCCATTATCATCATTCTGACCCTTCCTGTCAATATTTTGACGCTCGGGCTCTTCACCTTTGTCATCAACGCCGCGTTGCTCATGATGGTTTCGGGCCTGATTCCCGGCTTCGACGTCCGGGGGTTCTGGCCGGCCCTGTGGGGTTCGATCATCATCAGTATTGTGAGCTGGCTGCTCACAACCTTCATCAGTGACCGCGGCAAGGTCGTTTCCATCCAGGAAGAAAAAGCCATCGATCTCAAGAAGCGGGGAAACAGGTGGGAATGACGAGCCTCACGCCGGCCATGCGGCAGTACCTCGAGATCAAGGAGAAACACAAGGACTGCATCCTCTTCTTCAGGATGGGTGACTTCTACGAGATGTTCTTCGAGGACGCCGTGGTGGCCTCTAAAGTCCTGGAGATTACCCTCACGTCCCGCAACAAGGGCAAGGAAGACAGCGTCCCCCTCTGCGGTGTTCCCTACCACGCGGCCTCTTCCTATATCGCGAAGCTCATCGAAAAGGGGTTCAAGGTGGCCATCTGCGAGCAGGTGGAAGACCCGCGGGAGGCGAAGGGCATCGTCAGGCGGGAGGTCGTCCGCGTCATCACGCCCGGGCTCGTCGTCGACGCGGAAAACCTGGAGGCCAAGGAAAACAACTTCCTGGCCGGGATTGCCTTGCGGGATTCTCTCTTCGGCCTGGCTTTCATCGACATCTCGACGGGTGATTTCTGGGTGATGGAAGCCGAGGACCGTGATTTCTTCCTCGACGAGGTAGCCGGTCACGGCTTCAGGGAGATCGTCCTCGAGGAGAGCCTCCGGGGCGGTTCTTTCCAGAAGGCCCTCTGCCGGGACCTCGGTTCCTGCGTCGTCAATTATTTCCCGCCGGAGTATTTCGATCCGGCCGCTTCGGAAGTAATCCTCCGGAGCTACTTTCCCGCCGAGACGCTTTTGCGGATCGATGCGGGGCGGCACCCTGCCATGGCATCCGCGGCGGGAGCCGTCCTCCGCTATGTCAGGGAAACCCAGAAAGAAGATGTCGGCCACATCACGGACATCCGGTGGTATCAGCAGGGAAACGCCCTCATTCTGGATGAAAATGCCCGGATGAACTTGGAACTCTTCGCCACGATCCAGGGCGGCCGCAGGGAGGGGACTCTCTTTCATGTTCTCGACGAAACGGTATCCGCCATGGGCGGCAGGCGGCTGCGCTGGTGGCTCAACTACCCCCTGGTCGTCCCCGGGCGGATCCGCGAGCGTCTGGCGGCCGTCTCGGAGGTCAAGGACGAACACCTCGCCCGGCGTGACCTGCGGGAGACGCTCAAGGGTATCTATGACATCGAGCGGCTGGCGGGGAGGATTTCCATCGGGGTGGCGAATGCACGGGACCTGAACGCCCTTGGCATGTCTCTAAAAAATCTTCCGGCCGTGAGAAAGCTTCTGCGTGATTTCGATTCACCCCTCATGGCGGGTATCCGCGACGGGATCGATGAAATGCCCGACATCGCCGGGCTCATCGAAGCGGCCATCGCGGAGGATCCGCCGATGACCATCCGGGAGGGGGGCATCATCCGGGAAGGTTATGACAGAGAACTGGACGGGCTTATCTCGATCACCCGGGATGGCAGGCGATGGATCGCAGCGCTCGAGGAAAAGGAAAAAAAACGAACGGGGATTTCTTCTCTCAAGGTGGGGTTCAACAACGTCTTCGGCTATTATATCGAGGTGACGAAAACCCACAGCCACGCCGTTCCCGGCGACTATGTCCGGAAGCAGACCCTGGTGAACGCCGAGCGCTACATCAACCAGGAACTCAAGGAGTATGAGGTCACCGTCCTCAATGCCGAGGAAAAGAGGAGGCAGCGGGAATACGATCTCTTCATCCGGGTCAGGGACGAGGTCGCCCGGCACATCCGGCGGCTCCAGTCCACGGCCTCGAAGCTGGCCGACCTCGACGCCGTCGTGTCCCTGGGTGAGGTTGCCGAGCGCCACAATTACCGGATGCCGAATGTCGATGACGGGGACGTAATCGAGATCCGCGAGGGGAGGCACCCCGTCGTGGAGAGGATGCCCCTTGCCGAAGGCTTTGTGCCGAACGACACTTTCCTCGATCTCGACGGCGACCGCTTCCTGATCATCACGGGTCCCAACATGGCGGGAAAGTCCACCTACATCAGGCAGGTGGCCCTCATCGTGATCCTGGCTCAAATGGGGAGCTTCGTCCCGGCGCGGGAGGCCAGGATCGGCATCGTGGACCGGATTTTCACCCGTGTAGGGGCTGCCGACAGTCTCGCCCGCGGTCAGAGCACCTTCATGGTTGAAATGACGGAGGTCGCGAGCATCCTCCGGAACGCCACCGCGCGGAGTCTCATCCTGCTGGACGAGGTGGGGAGGGGCACGAGCACCTTCGACGGTCTGAGCATCGCCTGGGCCGTGGCGGAGTTCATTCACGACTCCGAGCGCCTGGGCGCCCGGACCCTATTTGCCACCCACTATCACCAGCTGACCGATATGGCCCTGACCCGCGACGGCGTGAAGAACTACTACGTGGCCGTCAAGGAGTGGGGGGACAAAATCATTTTTCTCCGGAGGATCATGAAGGGTTCGACGAATCGAAGTTACGGTATCGCCGTCGCCCGCCTCGCCGGCGTCCCGGATGACGTAATCCTGCGGGCGAAGGAGGTCCTGGAAAACCTCGAGAAGGGCGAGTTCGACGAGATCGGCATGCCCACCATCGCCCGGCGCCGGAAGGAAGCGCGAGGGTCCAGAAGCGGCCAGCTGAGCCTTTTTGCCGACGAGGAGAATGTCGTCCTGGCTGATCTTGCGGACCTCGATGTTTCCAACATGACCCCCGTGGAGGCGATGATCAAACTCGGGGAGTGGCAGGAGAAGTTAAAGAAAAAGTGAAGAGTGAAGAGTGGTGAGTGGTGAGCAGGAATGAAATATCGAATTAAGAACCAGTAGGGTTGGTGCTTAGAATGCGTCTTACCGCGATCCGCCCAACTTTGTTATCATGCTGAAAAGCATCCGCTGAGTTTCGTCAATCTGGGCGAGTAGCTTTTTATAATTTTCTTCGTCCAGATATCCCAGCTTGTTAGAAAGCGTCAACTGGGTATCCAGCTCAGCGAGGCTACCACGCGAAATATACAAAAACTGAACGAAGTCTTTCGTGGTGCGTCTGGCCTGACCCTCGGCAATGTTTGAACAAACAGAAACCCCGGCACGTCTCACCTGGTTCGTCAAACCAAAACGTTCGTTTTCAGGAAATGAACGTGTTCTTGAGTAAAGGTCCCTGGCCAACTCAATACTCTTTTGCCAAACCTTGAGGTCTCGATAACTTTTTGCATTGAGATTATTTTGCTCCCCACTCACCACTACCCACTCACCACTCTTACTTGATGCAGACCCTCCGCACCTGCTCGAAGTCCGTCTGGCCTTCGAGGACTTTGAGGATGCCGTCCTGCAGCAGCGTGGTCATGCCGTCGACGATGGCGGTTTCCCGGATGACATCGACGGTCTCGTGTTTCTGGATCATCCTCTTGATGTTGTCCGTGGCGACGAGCAGCTCGTGGATGGCGGTCCGGCCCCGATAACCCGTATTGTCGCAATCACCGCAGCCTTTCCCCCGGTGGAGCTTGAAATCGTCATCGTAGGGGATGTTGAGTTTCGCGAAATGGTCCGGCCCGTAGGACTCGACCAGTTCATCGTACTGCTCTTTCGTCGGGTGGTAGGCCTCTTTGCAGTTCTTGCAGAGCGTCCGGGCCAGCCTCTGGGCGAGGATCCCCAGGAGGGAGTCGGCGAAGTTCAGGGGGTCAATCCCCATGTCGAGGAGTCTCACGATGGTCTCGGGGGCGCTGTTGGTGTGAAGGGTGGAGAAGACAAGGTGCCCCGTGAGTGACGCTTCGACGCCGATCTTGGCCGTCTCGAAATCCCTCATCTCGCCGACCATGATGACGTCGGGGTCCGCGCGAAGGAAGGACCTCATGGCCCGCGCGAAATCGAGGCCGATCTTGGGATTCACCTGGACCTGGCGGATGCCCGACTGCGTGATTTCGACGGGGTCCTCGATTGTCCAGATCTTCACATCCGGCGTGTTGATGAGGTGAACGGCCGCGTGGAGGGTGGTTGTTTTACCCGAACCCGTGGGCCCCACGCAGAGAATGAGGCCGTAAGGCTTTGTCAGGAGCCTGGACAGGTTGTTGAAGTTGTACTCCGAAAGTCCCATGTCCTCCAGTCGCATGATTTCGCCCTTGGCCAGGATTCGGAGCACCACATCCTCCAGATTCCCCTGGGTCGGGAGCGTGGCCACGCGAAGCTCTATTTCCTGTCCGCCGGGGCGCTTGAATTTAATCTTGCCGTCCTGAGGCAGGCGCCTTTCGGTGATGTCCAGGTTGGCCATGATTTTGATCCTCGAGACGATGGCCGCCCGGTAGCTGTACGGCACGGTCTGGAAGAGAGAGCAGTGACCGTCGATGCGGTACCGGATCTCGACGTTTTTCTTCCCGTAGTTGGGCTCGATGTGGATATCCGATGCGCGCCTCGACTGGGCGTCGTTGATGATCTTGTTGACCAGCTGCATGATGGCGCTGTCGGACTCGGAGACGGCCTCATCTTCCTCCTCCTGTCCTTCGGGAATTACCTCGAGGCCCTTGAGGATGTCCCCGACGGAAGGGCCGGAGTCGTCCCCGGACTGATAGAAGTGGTTGATGAACTTGATGATGTCTTCCCGGAGGGCGACGCAGTACTCGATGGACTTGGTTTTCAGGAGGTTCTGGATGATGTCCCGCTTGATGATATTGTTGGGGTCATCGACGACGACGCGGATCTTGCCGTCGGTCTTCTCGAGGGGCACCCAGAGCTCCCGGCGGAGATAATCGCTCTTCAGTTCCCTGAGGAGGTCCTCCGGGATCGGTTGCTTGGAATTGTACTGGACGAATTTGCACCCGAAGAAATCCTCCAGGGAGCGGCCGATGTCCTCCTTGGAAACTTTGTATTTGTTGATCAGGAGGCCCTCGACGGTTTCGCCGGATCTTCTGGCCTCGATCCAGAGATTTTCCAGGTCCTGCGGCTTGATGAGATCGCGCAGGACGAGATAGTCGAACCTTGTCCTTCGCCGGGGCGTGACGATCTTCTGCTGGTTGTAGAAGGCGATGCCCAGGACCTCGCCGATCTCCTCCAGGAAGCTCTGATCCTCGGCATTGAACTTTTCGCCGCCCTTTTTGTTGATGAGCTGGACGACGCCCATCAGGTTGTTCTCGTGATAGACGGGCACGGCGAGCACCTGGGTTGTCCGGTACCCTGATTTCTTGTCCCAGCTTTCATCGAAGGTGAGGGATTTGTGGAGGGCCTGCAGCTCCGCCTTGTCGTAGGCGTCGGCGATGTTCACGGACTTGGCGTTGGCTGCGACAAAGCCCGCGATGCTCGTGTTGTTGATGGGCACGCGGATTTCTTTGAGCTGGGATCCAGCCAGGAAATAGGTAAAAAGTTCATTCTTGGACCGATCCACCACGTAGATGTAGATTATGTAGGCATTGCAGAGGGAGAGGATCCCGTCCTTGAGATCGACGAGGATCTCCCTGATGTTCTGGGCGGCGTGTATGCGGTTAGTGATCTCGAGCAGGGCCTTTCGGAGTGCGAGTTTCTCCGAAAGCTGCGAGATCTCCTTAAAGTCAAAAACGCCTGCCGTTCTATCGGTCTTTTCCGGGAACATTCTTTGCTACTAAAACCCTGAATCGGGGAATTTATGAATGCCTGGTAACTATTCCAGTAATCCGGGCATTACCTGCCCAAAAGATTCAGATGATATTTGTATTCAGTAAGTATGCCAGACTTATGCCAGTTGACTGATGACGCGAGGGATATTTGGCTCATCCTTATAATCTCTTATCGACACTGAAAGCCTCTGTTTATGACGTATCTCCTAATGCATGGTCTTCAGGTAATTTGCCAGTAATTCAGTCAAATATGCATTTAACATATCTCTAATATTGAGATTTCTAATTTGTAGTTTGTGAACGTGTGAAACTGATTTTATTGTTTCTAATCTGTCGATATGGAGTTTATGTCCTCGCGAATACTTCCACGCTTCGACAGTTATGAGTTTCAAGATTACTGCGAGGATAAGAAGTCATGGTTCTGAGGTGGTGGAATACTCCAATTCAGTTTTCATGCATAAAGCTCTTGAATTAGACTTAATAAAAAGTGTGCGTTCAGGCACTATTTTTGCACATATTAAAATATGTCTGCCCCTTCCTTTCATGGTGACGGTCTGGCGGGACCGATAGCAGCCTGCCTGATGGGAGACAGAACCAGCATCTGATACAGACAGGCTTGCGCCGCTATTTATATTTGGTAATACCTTATATTAAGAATCCCTGGACCACTGGTCGATACTCGAAATCATTGAGCAATTGCGAGCAGAGACATACCAGTATGACTTACGATGAATATTCAAATAGAGATAAATTTAGAGTGCTTGCATTTTGCAGTAGTTTATTTCTGCTGTGCATCTCTCTGATTGCATGCGGTAACAATGGGAATTCATCTGCTCACCGGGTGCAAACCAATCCACCACCAGCGGCTCCGGAAAACCGTCCCCCGGTGCTGAACCCCATCGGTACCAGGACTGTGGACGAGGGGGCAATGCTCCAGTTCACCGTCACCGCAAGCGATCCTTATGGCAACAGCCTCGCCTAATCCGCCAGCAACCTGCCGGCCGGGGCGCGCTTTGACCATGACCCTGCAACCCAGATGTTTACCTGGACGCCTGACTATTGACAGGCAGGCAACTACCCGGATATTCTCTTTGAAGTGTCGGATGGTTCACTCGTAGACAGTGCGGGTATCGCGATTACCGTGAATCCAACCCCCATTTTACAAGTCAACATAGATATAGTGCCTGACCTAGGGCGGCAGAACATTTCTGTTGCAATATTATCCGCTGCTAATTTTTCTGCACCATCAGAGGTAGTTAGGGCAACCCTTACTTTTGGGGCCACAGGCGACGAGAACAGTTTCAGAAATTGTGTCCCTGGGGCAGCGGATGTCAACGGGGATGGTTTAGGCGATCTTACGTGCACATTCCGGCCAAGAAATACAGGATTCCCGTGCGGCGATACAACAGGTATTCTGAAAGGCAGAACGGCATCAGGAATATCATTCGTGGGGAGCCAGGCTGTTGTGATCACACCGTGCCCTTAGGGTGATCTCAGTTCAAGCGTAATATATATAAATCACGACTTCAGAAACATTTCCAAGACTTGCCGGTATTTCGGTATCAGCAGACAAACATTCTACGAATGGAAGCAGCCCTACGCCGAAAAGGGCGAGGCGGGGCTGATTAACAGAAAACCCTGCCTCGAAAATCCAACGCTACGAACTCCTCCGGAAATCGAAGAGAAGATCCTCTATATTCGCATGACTTATCTCCTGGGCCAGTTGCGTATTGCCTGGTACCTAGAACGGTACCACAGTATTAAAATCTCTTTTCGAGGCACCATGTCTTGAAACGTTATGGGATGAGCTGGTTGCCTCGAAACGCGAGGTAATACCTAACGAAAACGGACCAGATCATCTAGAATGGTCTGGCCATGAAAAGCTGTCCTGAATGCAGTTGCAAATGGTCCTGGCACCTTGCTGACGGTAGATTCAAGTGCCGCTGTTGCGGTGAACGTTACAGTCGGATTTCCGTGTGGGATTCCAGCCGGCTTCCGAGGGCTGCGAAGAGGCGGTTGCTGGAGCTGTTCGTTTTGGGCGTCCCTGTTTACAGGATGCGCTTCAGGGTTGACACCTCTCTTGCTGCCATTGAGGGATTCTTTCGTTTGGCCAGGGCGAGGCCCTCCAGGAAGAGTGCAGAGAGCCCTTCGAGGGTGCCGTGGAGTGCGACGAGACCACGTTTGGCGGGCGCAGGAAGGGCAAACGCGGTTGGGGTGCCGCAGGCAAAGTCATTGTGCTCGGCATTCTCCAGAGAAACGGCAAGGTTCGTGTTTTTCCGGTTCAAGGACGGAGCGGCGCCGAGGTGACCCGACTCGTCAAAGCGCACACGAAACCGGGTAGCCTCTACTACACGGACGACTGGCACGCCTACGGTTCTCTTGCCGTAAGAGGCGATCGTGGCCAGAAAAGAGGCTGGAAGGCCCAAGGGACGCAGTTATATAAACGGCATTGAGGGCTTCTGGAGTTATGCGAAACATTGGCTCTATCCGTACCGTGGAGTCCCCAGAAAATTCTTTCATATTTATCTGGGTGAAATTTCCTTCAGGTTCTTAAACCCTGCGTTCGAAAAAGACAGCCATATAATGGAAGCGGCATTGGCAGGCCGAAGATTACTGACCGGGTATTGATCTCATTTTAACACCATCAACTCAGGGCCTTAAGAAATTTTGACCGGTGCCGATATTAGCTGCAAGGATACTGACACTCTGGGGAGTTTACCGTGCAGCCAGCAATAAAATCTGGGACTCTATTTAATGAGCCCTTGGGCCAGATCCTTCTTAAGAGAGGGCTAATAACACAATCTCAACTGGATGTGGCTCTGTTTGTGCAAAAGCACAGGGACAATGAGAACGTGAGCGAGATATTAAAGTATCTTGGCATATCTCAGGACAAGATAGATATAATTCGTAAAAATCGTGATAAGAGAAGGAAAATCGGTGAGATTTTAGTTGATTTGGGCTTTATTAGCCATAAGGACTTGGAGTGTGCCCTAGGCCTCATTATATCCTTTAAATGTGATTAGGAAGAGGTAAAGAGTTCTAGGCGTAACATAAGCCGGATGTGATTTTTGCCGGAAAATCTTGACAGGTCGCCAATTCCTTGGAGTCAAGCCTACCCGGTATCGGTGTGGTTTTCGTTGGGCCGTTGACAGCAGGCTCCAGAATCCTGCTGAATGTGCTCTTGGGGCAGGTGTCTTAAATAATTCTATCCAGGTGAGAAAAATGGAAAAAGATAAGGCGATATTAGTCATAGAGGATGATGTCGTTACACGGGAAATGATAAAAATAATTTTTGTGGAGCAGGGCTATGAAGTCTCAACAGCATTCGATGGGGTTGATGCCGTTCTGCGCCTCACGAAAAGAAATTTCGATTTGATTCTTTGCGATATTTTCATGCCCAGTCTCAATGGATTCCAACTATTAGAATTTCTGAATAGAAAAAAACTGAGCATACCTGTTATTTTTCTAACTGCATCAGATAAAGTGGAAGATGAAATAAAAGGATTGATGTTGGGAGCCAAGGATTACATCAGGAAACCGATTAATAAAAGCACAATGTTAATTCGTGCAGAAAGAGTCATTAACAACTCAGCGGACAAAATAGATCAAATTTCTTTAGATCATTCGACCCTCGTGCCAGAAGGTGAGAAAAAGGCGAAAAGCCTTTGCTATGACTCATAGGCGGACGCTCTTTTTCATCTGCGTAATAATCGATTTCTAAACAGAATAGCATTTAACGGAAGGGGCAGGGCCAGAAATGGCCCTGTTTTTTTATTGTTATGAAATAGACAAAAAAAGCAGAGCCATTTTAACCCTGCTTCTTATTAACAGCCGCCTTCGGGGTGCAGAGTTATACTATTTTCAGGGGGACGACATAAGAATCATACTAAATTCGTCCCAGTTTATTTCGGTCCCTCCGCCCTTTTAAAAAATTTGAAGGCAACCTGAAGAAGAAACTGGACGACAAAAAAAATGAGCAGAGCAACAGCAAATACAATTATTGGGATCAATATCTTGAACCATGTGATTTTCCCCGCCTCTAAGGACCAAAAACCTGAGGCTATCACTGGAGATCCATTTATGGGAACTAACATAAGTTTCTCATTCATAAGAAATATTATTTTGCCTTTTCTCTTGGGTCAATAGTTTCAGGTAAACAATGAAAACGGATTATTGAAAAACCGGGCGTGAGTCCGGGCGTGTCCGGCATAAACACGACATATGATTCAAATGATGGCGGATCGGTTACCTTAGAATACTTTTTCGAGAATCTTGCTGTTTCCTCTTTTTTATTCTTCATTATGTTCATACAAGTCTCAAAATCAGTAGCAGACGATTCGACAGACCAAGTTCTCATGTTTTCTTTTAGGTCTTTAATAGCGTTGAATTCAACCTTCTTCCAAAGAACCCATACTGAGTCGGCATGTATCAGGGAAGGTAGAAGAAAGAAACTCAGGATGGTCAGCACGATAAGGCTGGCGGTCTTCATACGAAACTTACTGACGATTTAATACCCATTCGGGGCAGGATCAATATTCTTCTATCCTCCTAATGTGCAATCCCCTTGGATTTGAGAAAATCGATGGCCAGCCTGTAATGGAGGTCTGCGGCCACTTTCAGGTCGGTTCTGGCTTCACTCTCCTTTTCTAAACGCCACAAGAGGGCCCCTCGAAGGTAATAGATCTTGGCATCCTGAGGGGACAACTCTATCGCCCTGCTGTAATCCTCGACGGCCTGCTGCAGGTTGTTCATGCGCTCATAGGCCATTCCCCGACTCAGATATGCTCGGGCATTCGTAGGATCCAACTCGATCGAGATTGCAAGCGCCCTGATGGCTTCGTAGCAGTCACCTTTCGAATGCAGGAGAACAAACCCCTTATCAAACCACTCCTTGGCCGTCAGCGGCTTTTCCGGAGTCTTGCGATTTAGCAATCTTGACAAGAAATCGGCTGATTTCCTTTCTTTTTTTCCCTGAGATATTCCCTCCGTTCGAGCCCCCTGTAGCCATTTTCCTTCATCCGGATCGAGTCATAGTCGACATCGACCCATCGGTCCTCGGAAGGGCGATAGAACTGTTTGATCCTGCCAGACGCTATCAATTCATTCAGCGTGACGTCATCGACAATCCCTTCTCGATGATTCCGGTATCTGACTTGGATGAGTTTGTACATAATATCACCCGCAAGCGGTTATGTCGGATCCACAACAGAAAATATTCATGATAACAAGCACTTATAATGCATGCTGCGTGCCATTTCGGCCAAGATAGTGGCATTGCCAAAATCTTGTTCAGTTTTAATTACTTAAATTGATTGAAACGGAGGATTTATTAAAATCGGAAGTGGCAGAGAAATATTTTTAAGGTAGTCTTCATCCGCCTATTAGCCATTTCCAATTGAAAGACGCATATAAACCGCATTGAGTAAAATTATCAATTTAGGAAGTAAGATTCGAAAAAGATCTCTCTAGGTTATTAAATGTCCAAGATGTTACTTGGAATACCATTTGCTATATGTGAATAGTGCTGACATCACAAAAAAAACTTTGATGTCCTGGAGAGATACTTCTAAATATTTCAATAAACTTCGTCTTACATAGAAAGAAGTATTTGCTGATTGGTTGATGTTAAATGTGTGACCTTCACACATTGAGCGTTTACTTAACTCAATTTCTCGTACTGCATTAAGAAGAGGGGAAGGGAATGTTTAATTTTTTCAAAAAATTAAAGCAACAACATAGTAATGGAGATGCCCCAAGGCAGGATAAAAGTGTAGATAAAATCATAAATGATTTTGTTCGTTTTTTAGCGTATTCCTATCGACCCGGTATGATCTATGACGTTTCCGCCTTGCCCTATAAAAAAGAACACATCAAACAGGCTTGTCTTCTCTGGATGCAAAACAACAAAGGAACCGAGATGGCTGAGGGATGGGTATCTTTATTTCCAATACTCTCACGGTTTCAAGAAGGAGTAGGACCAAAACCGGCAGGGACTGATTATTTGAGTATCAATTCATACAAAGAAAGCATGGAAAAAACCCAAGACCTTGGAGAACCATGGCGAGAGATATCAAATAAGGTGGATCACGAGTATATAGAACTGTACGATCTGGCACACAAAATATTGGATTAGATGTCCTGAACCATACTTGAGTTCACAGAGAGTGTCAGATTAAGTTTTGACCAGCCATCCACCTACTATTCCACATATCCTCAAGATAGGGCCGATTGAAGATTTACAGTTGAGATTAAGAATAACAGGGGCTATGGCCCAGGTTATATGCTGGAAAAATGTGTCCCATAATCACGTCCATCATAATACAGATTATTGAAATCAGCGCCTATGCGTGTCCTTTTATCCACAAACAACGACCATAGGGGTTTTCCCCATCGACCCCCGCCGTGTGTTCGTCCCCTTGGATTTTTTTCATGCCGAAGTTGCCGAAGGGACTGAGCTCAAACGAAAATCGTTTGTGCCAAAACCTACCATCCCAAAATG
>ENA-UPTA01004231-UPTA01004231.1-activated-sludge-metagenome-genome-assembly--contig:-NODE-4231-length-13688-cov-8.025600_pt1 | contig 13688 bp, 14 predicted proteins | sample MGYA00238184_ERZ773361 | MGnify/ENA primary metagenome ERZ773361 (study PRJEB29100, sample SAMN05720205) | activated sludge metagenome | isolation source: anaerobic digester from wastewater...
AGTATGTTGCAGCTTGCAGATAATTTTTTTTGGATAATCAATTCATAGATATACCACTGAACAGTAAAAAAAATACTGTGTGCAATTTATAAAAACATGTTTTGATCAATGAAACATACAGTATTTACTGGTGTTTTGAAAGGATGCATATTTTCTGTATCGATTTTATAAATCACGCACGACAAAATTAAACCATATAATGAAGGTCTTTTTTGTCACAATAAAACATTTGTAAATGACTTGAAATCAATGCAATCGGAACCATCGTTTTCCACAATTATTAACAAATATGAATAACTCAAGTCTTGCATCGACTAAATATTGTATTACTTTTATATAGCAGAAGTTTTAAGAGTGTATTTCAATCTGTTTAAAAAATAAAATACACTGACAGCATCGTTTCAACTGTATAAAAATGAAACAACAAAAAAAACTAAACAGCAATGGCAAAGAAAACAGCAAGCGCAAAGCCAGCAGCAAAAAAAGCAGCAGCTCCTGCAAAAAAAGCAGCTCCTGCTAAGAAAGCGGCAGCTCCTGCAAAAAAAGCAGCAGCTCCTAAAAAAGCGGCAGCTCCTGCAAAAAAAGCAGCAGCTCCTAAAAAAGCAGCAGCTCCTGCAAAAAAAGCAGCGGCTCCTAAGAAAGCAGCAGCTCCAGCTAAGAAAGCGGCAGCTCCTAAAAAAGCAGCAGCTCCAGCTAAAAAAGCGGCAGCTCCTAAAAAAGCAGCAGCACCAGCTAAGAAAGCAGCAGCTCCAGCAAAAAAAGCGGCAGCTCCAGCTAAGAAAGCAGCTCCAGCTAAGAAAGCAGCAAAAAAGTAATCGCTGTACAGCGACGAAAACAATAAACCCGATATGCTACATATCGGGTTTTGCTTTTTTATACATGTAGTTGAACTACAAAAAAGGAAAGCCGCTGATGCGCTCAGATTCTTTCCATAAAAGATCCTGCAATCGCTGATCATAAGAAATGGCAGAGCTTGGTTTTGCTTTACAGTTGTGAAAATATTTTCCGGTAATGCCGTTCACCTCTTCGCTGCCCGCAAGATAAATATGAGATTGCGCGCCATCTTCCACTTTTTTCCCGAACAACTTAGAAGCAGTATTCCACACCATTCCAAAAAAGGCGTTCCCGTTTTTAGAACCGATGGGTGTGTACACAAATCCGGGATGCAAAGCATTCACCGTAATACCAAAAGGCTGTAACTTTTCGGCAAGGCTGTAGGTAAATAATACATTGGCGAGTTTGCTTTGTTCGTAAGCACTCAGCACAAAATATTTCTTCTTTTGAGTAAAACTTTCTATGTCGATATTTTTCGCTTTGTAGTGCGAGTCGCTCGCCACATTTACAATCCGCGCGTTGCCGGCATTTTTCAACAGGTCGAGCAGGTAGTGAGTCAGCCAGAAATAATTGAAATGGTTGTTGGCGATTGTCATTTCAAGACCATCTGCCGATAATTTAAATTCGTCAAACACAGCGCCGGCATTATTCAGCAGTACGTCCAGTTTCGTAAAATCTTTTTTGATTTTGCCTGCCACTTCCGCTACGGATGCATGAACAGATAAATCCGCCGTGTACAGATGTATCTTGTTGTTTCCGGAAAATGATTGAATGTCGGACACAGCGGCATTTCCTTTTTCCTGGTTTCTGCACAGCAGGATGATTTCATGACCTTGTCCGGACAGTTCTTTGGCGGCTTGCAGTCCCAGTCCGGAAGAAGCACCTGTGATGAGTATGGTTTTATTTTTCATTAGGATTTATTTCTTTTCGCATGTCAAAAATATTGAGGACGGTAATCGTATTTTTTTCAACTTTGTAATAGAAAGAAAGATACTCGTTAATAGCCAGTTTACGAATGGATGTATCTATATAAGAAGCCCTGCCTGCAAAAGGAAAAGATTCCATCAGATGCAATCGCTTCAACACCGTTATAAGAAACTTATCTGCTACAGGCACAGACCAATTTGTAATAAGGTATTCATATACCTGTTCCAGATCTTCTTTGGCATTTTGAGTCCAGACTATTTGGTAAGCCACGCCTGAATCTGATATTTAACGCTAGAATCATTTACCACTTTACCATCTTTCGCCTGTTGTACAGAAGATTGTAAACGGGCTTGTTGAGCAGGTGATAACTCATCGAGAATATCCATGTCTTTAGAAATGGCTTGAAAGGATTCATTTAAAACCATCAATGTTTCTTCATCCTCGATTTTATCGATGAGCAGATGAAGTTCTGATTTCAGCCTTTTTTTTGACATGATTAAAATTAAGAAAAACGTTGCTTATTTACAATAGCCACTTTGCCAATTAAAATGCACAGTGCATTCCTATCCGCCTAATTTTTCCTGCCATTTAAACATCTCATCGCGCAGACGTGCGGCTTCCATGAAGTCCATTTGCTGCGATGCTTTCTGCATGGCTTTTTTCAGTTGCCCGATTTTTTTTTCTATTTCCGATTGTGATAAAAGCACTGCCTGTTCTTCTGCCGCTGTTTGCATCACGGCTTCTTCCTGTTTGTAAGTAACTGCTTTTTTATCTTCCTGTTTCCGAATATCGAGGATGGAAGCACGCTGCAGGATTTCTTCTTTACTTTTAAAAATTGTTTTTGGTGTGATATTGTGTTGTATGTTGTAGGCTACCTGTTTTTCTCTTCGCCGGCTGGTTTCGTCGATGGTTTTTTGCATCGAGCCGGTGATGGTGTCCGCATAGAAAATCACGAGACCGTTGGCATTCCTCGCGGCACGTCCCGCTGTTTGGGTGAGGGAGCGCACATTGCGGAGAAAGCCTTCCTTGTCGGCATCCAGTATGGCTACCAGAGAAACTTCCGGAATATCGAGGCCTTCGCGCAGGAGGTTCACGCCGATGAGCACATCAAAATCACCGAGTCGCAGTCCCTGAATAATCTCTACCCTTTCCATGGTGTCTATATCGCTGTGCAGGTATTTGCATTTCACATGCAGTTTGGTGAGGTATTTCGCGAGTTCTTCCGCCATGCGTTTGGTGAGTGTGGTCACCAATGTGCGCTCATTTTTATCGATGCGGAGATGAATTTCTGACAACAAATCATCAATCTGATTGATGCTCGGCCGCACTTCTATCGGCGGATCCAGCAGGCCGGTGGGACGCACCACCTGTTCCACAAATTCGCCGTGTGTTTTCATCAGTTCGTAGTCGCCGGGCGTGGCAGAGACAAACACCACCTGATTCAGCAAAGATTCAAATTCGTTGAAGTTCAGCGGACGGTTGTCCATCGCCGACGGCAGCCGGAAACCGTATTCTACCAGATTCTGCTTGCGGCTGCGGTCGCCGCCATACATGGCGCCCACTTGAGGAATGGTCACGTGACTTTCATCCACGACCAACAAAAAATCTTCCGGAAAATAATCGAGCAGGCAGAACGGTCGGTCGCCCGGACTGCGGCGGTCGAAAAAGCGGGAATAGTTTTCAATGCCGCTGCAATAACCCAGTTCTCGTATCATTTCCAGATCGAAATTCACGCGCTCTTCCAGCCTTTTGGCTTCGAGGTGTTTGCCCAAAGAATGATAGTAATCCACATGCGCCCGCAGTTCATCCTGTATTTCGTGGATGATAGTAGGTAGCTGATCCCGCGGTGCGATATAGATGTTGGCCGGAAAGATAGCGATATCCGTCATGCGCTCGATGCGCTTGCCCGACACAGGATCGAACGATTCCAGTTCTTCCACTTCGTCGCCCCAGAAAGTAATGCGGTAGGCGTAATCGGCATAGGCCAGAAACACTTCGACGGTATCGCCCACCACCCGGAAATTTCCGCGCTGAAAATCGGCAGTGGTACGTGCGTACAGGATGCTCACCATGTCAAACAACAGCGTATTCCGGCTCAGCGTTTGTCCTTTGCTGATGCGTATAATCTGGTTTTTGTACTCGGCCGGGTTACCCAAACCGTAGATACAGGAAACCGAAGCCACTACGATGACATCCCGGCGGCCACTCATCAGGGATGTCGTGGTACTGAGTCGCAGTTTTTCAATTTCCGCATTGATGGAGAGGTCTTTTTCTATATAGGTATCCGTTACGGGAATATAGGCTTCCGGCTGATAATAGTCGTAGTAGGAAACAAAATATTCCACTTTGTTGTCGGGGAAAAACTCCTTAAACTCCGCGTACAATTGAGCCACCAATGTTTTGTTGTGTGTCAGTACGAGCGTCGGCCGTTGCACTTTTTCAATCACATTCGCCATGGTGAATGTTTTTCCAGAACCCGTGACACCGAGGAGCGTCTGATATTTCTCCAGCTGCAGAATTCCTTCACTCAACTGTTGAATGGCGGTCGGCTGGTCGCCGGCAGGCTGATAGGAAGAATGTATTTGAAACTGCATGGTCAAAAAGTGATTTTACAGGAACAAAGAAGAACAAATAATTTTGTTTTACAATGCTTCATCAAAACTACTTTGAATATCAGAAAAGGAAGAAATAAAATCAATAAAAAAAGAGAAAGGTAATCAATAAATTATAAAACATTCATTATCTTGGATATACTCCAAAAAAAATGCGTTTTTATGAATACCTTTTACACAGTTTTATCGCTGCTGCCGTGGTTTATACTGGGCTTTCTGTTGATTAAATACATCAGAAACCGGATGGTGGCGCGCAGGAACCTGCGCCGCCATGATTTGCGACTCGCCGCCGATGTGATGGGACTTCATCCTCTGCCTCTGCGATGGCAGCAGGCCAAAATCGCCTTACGCGGAGAAGAAGATGTGCCCAAATCCACTTTCGGACTGTCCAGTCTGAAGCAGTTGTATCCGGGCATCTCGCCCAAGCTTTGGCGCGGAGAGTTTTATGTAAAAAACAAAGTCATCATTTCCAATCTGTTCAATCATACCCAAACGCCGATAGAACAGGGCTGGTCAGTGCAGAAAACGCAGACAAAAGATTTCCGGGGAAGAGGCCTTACCTACAACAGCCACAACGGCACCGATTTCGCCATTCCCGTGGGCTCTGTCGTTACCACTGCCGCGCCCGGACAGGTGGTGGCGGTATTGTCGGAATTCAATCGCGGCGGACTTAAAATATTCATCGACCACGGACACGGACTGATGACCTGCTACGCGCATCTCGCCAAAAGTCTGGTGAAAGTCGGCGACATCGTGCACCGCGCTCAACCCATCGCGGTTTCGGGATATAGCGGACTCGACGGCACCGTCACTTATCCCATGGGTATTCCGCATATTCATTTCAATGTTTGGCTGAATAATGAACCGACAGATCCATTTCCGTTTGGTGTTCACGATAGCTTGTGGAGAGCCGGATTATTGCCGGCGTCCGCGGAGGATATGTCATCGGATTTTATACCTTCCGAATTTGACGAAGCGCTCGTTGCACAGGCAATTGCCGCCTGCAAAACAGCATCGGTCAGGGACAAACTCCAACAAATCCCGGATTTGCGAGAAAGAGCCTTTCACACCATTATACACATGAACTATTACCCGACCCGCTTCACGCGAAGAATAAATCTTTATGGCACCGAACATCCCAGACAGGCGATGCTCGATCTTCCGTTTCAGAAAAAACAGTTTGAAGGCGTCGTTTTTCTGGACGATATCAGAGGCCGGAAACGAAGGGAAAAACAGCCCGTGTGACAGGAATAAACAAAAGATAAGAACATTATTTTCAAAGAATAGCATGTAATTTAGTTTGAAAAAAAAGTGTATATTAGTTCAAGAAATACACATTATGATCCGATTTTTTTACACGTTTATATTTGCCCTTTTTGTTATTTTTTCCGCCCATGCGGAGGACTGTACCAACGGTCGCTATCTGAAGCCTGTGTTTGAAAAGGTGGATGTTACCAAAAACATCAAATATGCCCGCAAAAAACAAAGCGACGGTGCCTATATCGAATTGAAATACGACATCTATCAGCCGCAGGGCGATACCATGGCGGAACGCCCGGTCATGCTGCTGATACATGGTGGTGCTTATCTGAAACTGCTCGATCAGAACAGTCCCGATATCGTTTTATTGTGTAATTACTTTGCGCAAAGAGGATATGTAACTGTTTCCATCGACTATCGTCAGGAACCGAATCTGCTGGGTTTGCTGAGTGAAGAAACGATGGTGAAAGCGGTGGCCCGCGCATTGATAGATACCAAAGATGCCGTTGACCACATGATGCTGACCTATCAGAACGGCAATCCCTACCGCATAGATACTTCAAAAGCCATTATCGGCGGTGTGTCTGCCGGTGCGGTATCTACGATGTTCATCGCCTATCTCGACAGTTTGCAGATGTTGCCACAGCGCTATCAAAACTGGATCATTGAAGCCACCGGCGACAGTTCGGATTATATTCTGCGACATAAGTTCGATCTGGTAAAACCAAAAGCCGCCATCAGTATTTCCGGTGCGGTGCTCGACACTTCCTGGATCAGAAACAACGGTATTGATTTGCTGCTGATTCACGGCTCTGCCGATGAAATCGTACCGTACAACTACGACCATCCGTTCCACTTGCCGATGCTGCCGAAACTCTATGGTGCCAAAGCACAATATCCGGTCGCCATCCGCGAAGGCATCCGCTGTGAGTTTGAAGATTGGATTGGTCGCGGACACGTGCCGTTTTTCAACCTCGATATTGCCAGCATTCTTACCCTGAATCTGATAGATTTTGATGTACTCGACAGCACACAACGACATATTGCCGAGTTTTGCTACAACATTGCCGCCAACTGCGACGGACGCGTGACCGGCATCCGCGAAAATATCATGCAGGAAAAATTGCATATTTTCCCGAATCCGAGCAGCGGCAATTTCACGATTCAACTGCCGAAACAAGTGACCCTCGGCGAGTGGAATATGCAGTTGTTTGATTTGTCAGGCCGTCAGGTGTTTGCACGAACCTATGATTACAATACCGCGCAGATCAGTGTGAATGAAACGCTGCCGCCGGGTATGTATCTGCTCAAAATGAACTATTTATCTTCCCTGGAAAATCTGGTGTACACCCAAAAACTGGTGATTACTCAATAGGGTTTGCTATTAACATATTTTCGTGTGCTATTCCACAACATTTTCCTACTTTTGCGGAATAAAATACAGATATGGAATTCAGAGAAATTATTGCCGTGACCGGCATTGCAGGATTGAAAAAGATAGTAGCCAATCGTAATGATGGATTGATACTGTGTGAATTAAACGGTGATAATAAGAAATTTTACTCCAACAGATTACACATGTTTTCTCCTCTGGAAAACATTGCCATATACACGGATGAAGACACCGTTCCCTTGCTGGATGTATTATTGGAAATGAAAAATCAGGAAGCCTCCAATCCTCCTGTAGATGCCAATGCTTCCAATGATCAGTTGCGCGCTTATCTGGCCACCATTCTACCGAATTTCGACAGAAGCCGTGTCAATATCTCCGATATCAAAAAGCTGATTAAATGGTATCAGATTCTGGCACCACTTGATCTTATCAAAAAGCCGGAAACAACAGAACAGGCTTAACCAAAGCCCTGTTGTTTTTCAAAAACACATCTTATGACAACAAAAGAAGTTAAAAGAAGGGAACGCCATTTTCTTCCGCAGGATCTCGTTATCCGCGAGTGGAGTGACATCGGCCCTTTCTATACCGCGCTGGCGGAAAGAGCCATCGCCTCAGCAGATGAACTGCTGCGCTGGATAGCAGACCGCAGTGAAACAGATGCCGTACTGGATGAAGAATACCGCTGGCGATACATTCGTCAGACCTGCGATACGGACGACGAAGCCTACAAAAAAGCCTACGAAGATTTTATTGAGCATATGATGCCCAACTGGATGACGGTAATGAATCAGCTCAATAAAAAACTGGCGGAAAGTCCGTTTATGAAAGAGCTGGATCAGGACCGCTTTTTTGTGTATTTCCGAAGTCTGAAAAGTCAGCTCGACCTTTTCCGCGAGGAAAATATTCCCATCACCCAGCAGATACAACTGTTGTCGCAGGAATATGGCAGCACCATTGGCGCCATGACCATCGAGCACGAAGGCACCGAGTACACTTTGCCGCAGGCTGCCGTATTGCTGCAGCGGGAAGACCGCACGCTGCGCAAGGAAGTGTTTGAAAAAATCAATAACAGAAGACAAAAAGACAGACAGTCTTTGAATGATCTGTTTTCCAAACTCATACAGCTGCGTCACACCATGGCGTTGAATGCAGGCTTTTCCAATTACCGCGATTACATGTTTGCGGAGATGGGCCGTTTCGACTATGATGTGGCGGCTTGCGAGCAGTTTCACGAAGCCATCAAAACGGAAGTGCTGCCGCTCGTGAAAAAAATCCTGGAAAAAAGAAAATCGGACTTACAACTCGACACGCTGCGCCCTTATGATCTGGAAGTGGAGACAAGCGGACACGCGCCGCTGAAACCCTTCACCACAGATGAGGAGCTGGTGGAAAAATCGGTGCAATGTCTGCGGCAGGCAGATCCGTTTTTTGCGGAGTGTATCAGCATTATGAACGATATGCAGTTCCTCGATCTGAACTCCCGCAAAGGAAAAGCGCCCGGTGGATACAATATGACTTTGCCGGAAATCGGCGTGCCCTTCATCTTCATGAATGCCGCCGGCACGCAGCGCGATGTAGAAACGATGGTGCACGAAGCCGGACATGCGGTGCATTCTTTTCTGATGCGCACGTTGCCGTATAATTTCGATCAGGAAATCACTTCCGAGATTGCGGAACTCGCTTCCATGAGTATGGAACTGATGACTTTTGACGGCTTATCCGCGTTCTATTCGGAGGAAGATAAAAAGCGCGCGATACAGACCCATCTGGAAGGCATCGTGCTGATACTGCCGTGGATTGCTATCATCGATAAATTCCAGCACTGGATTTACCTGAACCCGAATCATACGGTGGAGGAAAGAGAACAGAAATGGCTGGAGATTCATCAGTGGTTGTCGGCAGAAGTGACTGACTGGAGCGGCTATGAAGAATACCGAAAAGCGCTGTGGCAAAAACAACTGCATCTGTTTGAAGTGCCATTCTACTATATCGAATACGGCATCGCGCAACTCGGTGCCATTTCCGTCTGGAAAAACTACAAACAGGATAAAACAGCGGCCATTCAGGCGTATAAAAATGCGCTTTCACTGGGCTACACCAAACCAATTCCGGAGGTCTATAAAACGGCCGGTGTGGCGTTCAATTTCTCGCGTTCCTATGTGCATGATCTGATGCAGTTCCTGCAGCAGGAGTTGGATAAAATGGCGTAGCATATAACGCATAAAATAAAAAAACCCGCTTACTGTAAGCGGGTTTTTCTGCTTTAAAAAAGCAATACAAAGGAGATTATTTTTTCCATTTGATAGAACAGCCGATAGCCTTCGTATTTGGTATGGCTACTGTTTGTCCGTTCAGTAAAGCATTGACTGCGGATTCCACATATTTTTCCGTCACGGCAGCGGCATCTTCCCAGTTGTCGTCAATGGCACCGATATATTTTACTACATATTTATCCCCGGATTTTTGTACCACGAACATGTGTGGTGTGCGCAAAAAGCCGAATTTTTTAGCCACTTCCTGTGTCTCATCGTGCAGGTATACAAACGGGAATTTTTTCTCTTTCGCACGAATCTGCATATTCTCGAAATTGTCGCTCGGATACTGCACCGCATCATTCGGATTGATGGCAATCACCGGATAGCCTTTCGCGGCATAGGTGTTGTGCAGCGCGATGATACGGTCTTCATACGCTACGGAATACGGACAATGATTGCAGGTGAAGGTGATGATAAATCCTTTCGCATCTTTGTAATCGCTCAGCGATACGTTTTTTCCATTTACATTTTTCAATGAGAAATTGCTGATGGTTTCGCCCACATGATAACCTTCATGCGCCATTGTTGCCACGGAAAATCCGACAAATGCCAGCAGTGTAAAGAGTAATTTTTGCATAATTATTGTTTTGCGTGAATAAAATCCTGTAATGTTTTCTTATCCGGAAAATCGCCTTCGTGAAATCCCGTTTTTTGGCCGTTTTTGTATAAGATAGTTGCCGGAATAGAGCCAGACCATTTCGGTTCTATCTGATCAATCCACACATTCGGATTGCCCGCTGACAGTATAAACACTTCGGCGGTGTAATTGTTTTTGGATAAGAAATCTGCGACCTGTTTGGTGCGGCTTTTGGCATCGTGGCTCACCCAGATGAAATGCACCGGACGGTCTTTCCATTCCGTACGCAGGCTGTCAAAATAAGGCAGTTCTTCCACACAAGGTTTGCACCACGTCGCCCACATGTTCACCACATAAAGGGTGTCGTTATTTTGCTGCACGCGTTGCTGATATTCCTTTAAGCCAAAAACAGGAACCACGGCCTCCTGCGAAAATGCGCGGAAGGAGCAAAAGAGACACCATGTACAAAAGAGCAATCGGGACAGCATGTTTCAAAATTAAACACTATACCGGCGTCCAATTGATAAAAGAAGTTAATTTGAGGAGGCAAAAAGTTAATAGGCCACTTTCCTTATCTGCGGATAAAACCAGGCGCGTACTTTTTCCAGTGCCGCAATATTGCCGTCGAGGTGATTCACATTTCCGAGGTTGATGAGATCGACATTTCCTCCTTTGTTTTTGAATGTCTGGTAAGCGATGACGCTGTTGTCGTAGAAGGCGACTTCGTCTGCTTCGCTGTGGTAGAAGCGGGTGGGCACCGAAGGTGCCCACCCGTCGATGACGTCATAAGAGGCGGCAGCTTTATAAAACGCGCTGTTCGCATTCCGCAGCTGCGCCAGAAAGGAAGACTGAAACACTTTTCCGACAGCAGCCGGAAACTGCGCATTCACATAAGCCGCGTTGTAATTGCCGTTAAACAAAACGTTGCTCAGCGAATCATATGGTGATACATAGATGGATTGATTGTTGGGAAAAACCTTTCGCGTATCCTGAATGCTGTTGATCAGAAACGGATATACGGCAGGAAATGGATAGTCAATGGAATCGGTGAGCACATCGAACTGAGAGGAAGATGTGAGGCTGAAAAATCCGGCCATCGGAGCGCTGGCTTTCAGGTTGTATTCATACCATCGGTTGGTTTCCATCGCTTTCTGCGCGGCCAGCGTGGCATGTCCGCCCTGCGAATAACCCATCAGAAATACATCGCGGTTGTGTGTGAGCGGCGTGTAGGTTTTTTTCAGTAAATCACCAATACTCCGTATCAGATCGAGCACTGCATTCGCCTCTTCTGTGGGTTCAAAATAATGGTGTACGCCTTCGCTGAAACCCATGCCGATGTAGTCGGGTGCGCACACGATGGCACCGCTTTCGCTGGCCAGCACAAACGGAACGTAATAATCGAGATCAGCGGTGATGGAGGGCACTTCGCCTTTGCTGATGGCCGTTCCGTGCTGATAGCTGATCACCGGCACAAAGAAATAGCGCAAATCCGGGAAGTACACCAGTCCGCTGGCGATGAGCGGTTCTCCTTGATAGTTTTTTGTCTGATAGCGCACTCTGTACACGGTCACACCGTACTGCAGCTGTAATGCCTGCACACCGGCGCTACCAAGATAGGGCTCCAGTGCCGCGCCGATTTGTAAAATACTTCGTTTGTCTTTGAATTGATGTCCCGCATAGGTTGGCCCCGGCAGCTGATACAGATTCTCCGTTTCTGTTACTTTCGTACAGCCGGCTATGATTATCAATAGCAACAGGATACCATGTAACCGCATTTTTTTCATCTTATTCAACCAACTTTTCACTGGTATAATATCGGAAAAGAAAAAAGGTGGACAAAGCACACAATAAATGCCATACGCCATGCCATTGAAACAAAGAATCGGGATTGCAGAAGCAATGTCCGTCCCATCCGAACTGCCACACGCCGAATGCTACTATAAAACTCACAGAGCAATACACGGCATATTTAAATTCCATCACCGGACGATGTTTTTTCAGGTTCAGGTATTCAAACAACATACCGATGATGCAGACCAATCCGAACGCCGCACTGCCCGGATAGAAATCGAGTCCGAAAACACTGCGGTAGCTGCCCGCAATATTGCAAAGTGCCACCACCGCAAAGTACAACCCGATAAACACGAACGTGGATAATGAATAGAAACGGGACAGCGCGTAGGAAAACATAAAGGAACCGAAGAGATACATGCTGTTCATGTCAAACAGTCCGCCGGTACGCGTTTCTGTGGCATGCATGGCCATGGAACACGGCCCCAGCAATATCGTAACCAGACAGAAGAATACAGGAATAAATGGATGCTTAAAGAAATAACCCGAGGTATTGATATTACGGTGACTCAGTATCCAGGCGCCATATAAACCGGATATTACAAATCCTATATTGGAGTATGAATTGGCGGGTTGCAGAATAAGGCCGTTTCGTGTGGCTTCACAGAAATTGCCGCCGGTTCCATCCGTTATACCGAACCATCCCGAGGTGAGCGCGATATAAAAAAGTGAAATGACCAGCACAGTAAATAGTACTGCTATCCGGAACGTGTATTTCAGCATGGTTGGCTTGTATTTTCGCTGTTACAGAAAAGGCAATTTCACCACCACTGCTTTCAGCAGTTTTCCGCGAATATCGATGTAGATTTCACTGTCCACCGGTGAAAAAATGGTATCGACATAGCCCAGTCCGACGCCATAGCCGAGTGTCGGCGATTGTGTGCCGGAAGTAACATGTCCTATTTCATTTCCGGCGACATCTTTAATCAGATAGTGGCCGCGTGGAATACCGCGGTCTATCATTTTGAAACCGACCAGTTTCTTTTGTAATCCGGCCGCTTTTTGCGCCAGCAAAATATCCTTTCCGACAAATTCTTTGTTGAATTTGGTCACCCAGCCCAGTCCTGCTTCCAGCGGAGACGTGGTGTCGTCGATGTCATTGCCATACAGGCAAAATCCTTTTTCCAGTCGCAGTGTATCGCGCGCGCCGAGGCCGATAGGCTGCAGTCCGAAAGGTTTTCCGGCTTCCAGGATTTTATTCCACACATCCACCGCGTGTGCTTTGTTGAAATACAATTCAAAGCCACCCGCGCCGGTATAGCCGGTAGCGGAAATAATGACATTGTCCACACCGGCGAAAGCGCCGCGGACAAAACGATAGTATGGGATAGTGGATAAATCCACATCAGTCAGCGATTGTAATGCCTCCGCGGCTTTTGGCCCCTGAATGGCGAGCAGCGCGGTATTCTCAGAAATATTGTGGAGCTCCGCACCTTCCGTGTTGTGTTGATTGAACCAGGCCCAGTCTTTGTCGATATTGCCCGCATTCACCACGCACATATAGTTGCCGTCATCCAGGTGATAAACGAGCAAATCATCCACGATGCCGCCCTGTTCATTCGGCAGATAGCCATACATCGCCTGTCCGCGTTCCAGTTTGGAAATATCGTTGGACACTATCTTTTGCAACAGTGGCAAAGCCTGTTCTCCTTTCAGAACAAACTCACCCATGTGCGACACGTCGAACATGCCGGCGGCATTGCGCACGCAGTGGTGTTCATCCAGATCCGAAGTGTAGCGTACCGGCATATAAAATCCGGCAAAGTCGACCATCTTTGCACCCATGGCAATGTGTGTGTCCGTCAGCGGTGTAGTTTTCATTCAGGAATTTTTGCAGTTAATTAGATAGATAGTCAAAAATACGGATTTTAAACAGGAAAGCAATTGTTGTGAATGGATAATTGTAAATGGAAAATGGA
>ENA-UPTA01004233-UPTA01004233.1-activated-sludge-metagenome-genome-assembly--contig:-NODE-4233-length-13686-cov-3.891057_pt1 | contig 13686 bp, 10 predicted proteins | sample MGYA00238184_ERZ773361 | MGnify/ENA primary metagenome ERZ773361 (study PRJEB29100, sample SAMN05720205) | activated sludge metagenome | isolation source: anaerobic digester from wastewater...
CAGCATCTCGAGAGCATAAACGAAAAAGTGGAAAAGATCACAGGGATAAATATAACCGAACGGGTACCCGACCTTGTGATCAACAGGGCTGATGAAATCGTTAATATCGATCTTACCGTCGACGGTCTTCTCGAGAGGTTAAAAGAAGGGAGGATATATGAACCCTCAAAGGTTCCTGTCGCGCTTCAGAACTTCTTTCAGCCCGAAAAGCTGTTGCAACTCCGCGATCTTACCCTTAAAGAGGTGTCGCGCCAACTCGAAAGGAAGATTGTAAGCAGTATACCTCCGGAATGCAGGGATCAGCTAAAAACCGTGGTCTCAGCCATCAGCCTCAACACGGCTTCGGCCAAAAAGGTTATAAGGGGGTCATCAAGATTAGCTTCCATTTACAACTCAAAATGGTTCACTGTTAACATTCAGGAGCCCGGTGAGGAACCTGAAGTTGTGGATCCCGGTCTTCAGAGGCATCTGATGAACAATTTTAAACTCGCGATGGAACTCGGATCAGAAATTGTGCAGCTCAAGGGGCGTGAACCGGCTATAGAGATCGTGAAATTTGCCGTGTCGGTCGAAGCTGCATTGATCGTGATCGGCAAACCGGTATTTTCTTTAAGTTACAGGCTCAGGCTGAAAAATTTCTTCAGAGAACTCGTCAGACTGACCGGGAAAAACAACATTGACATTTTAATGGTTTCATCAAATGCTGACACTAAAAAGTAAGATCATCGCCGGGTTCAGCCTGCTCTTCATCCTGGTCCTTTTTACGGGACTGACCGGGATATTTTTCATTAACAAGCTGGCGAATGAAGCCCATGGCACCATCGTGGATAATTACCACACAGTCGATTACTGCATGTCTATGTACAACGCTCTCGATGTGATCGAAGTGGCTGTAAACAGGGCTTACGGGGGGCTCGATGATTACCCGGAAGGGGAGGCAGGCAGCGCGATCACCTCCTTCAAAGAAAACCTCAAAAGAGAGAAACTGAATATCACGGAGGAGACAGAAGCCGATCTGGTTGACGAAGTGGAAAAGAACTTTAACAAACTAACGCTTGCGCTCGAACAGTTGAAAGCACAGGGCGGGAACCGGGATGCCATCAGGCGGACGGTCTGGTTGGCGATCGCACAGACCAGGAAAGCAGTTTCTGCAATCTACGATCTGAACATGAAAGCAATCATAAGCAAAAACGAAAAACTCGTCTCAACCGCCGAAGAAGTGACGATCTGGAAGATCACGGCAGTCTCCTCCAGTATAATCCTGGCACTGATCTTTATGATAGCCTTCCCAAGAAAGGTTATTAAACCGTTAAAGGAATTAACCGCGAAGATCAGGCTTATCATAACCGGAAAGTACCACCAACGGCTCGATGTAGTGGCCGACGACGAGATAGGTAAACTGGCCGCCGCGTTCAACGAAATGGCCGAAAAACTCGAGGCATATGAAGAACAGCACTATGACCAACTCCTCTTCGAAAAGCGGAGAATCGAAGCATTGGTTGAGTCGATGGAAGATGGTGTGATGTTCATCGACGACAACAACAAAATTGCCCTCGTGAATTCCTCGATGACCAGATTAACCGGGATGAGAAAGGAAGAAGTTACCGGATCGCCGGTTAAAGATCTTGCGGCACAAAACAATCTGATAAGTCTTCTTGATGAAAGGGTAACAGCCCGTGGCTCCGGTGTGGATGAACCAACCGCCCCAATAAGGGTTGTATCAGAAGGCGAAGAATTGTTTTTCAACGCGAGGGTGGAGACTCTCGTGAACTACTCCTCTTTTTTCAAAAGAGAGGTGTTTACCGGTACCCTTGTGATAATGCAGGATGTAACCCAGTTTCACAAGCGCGATGCAGCGAAAACCAACCTTCTGGCCACAGTTTCCCACGAGTTCAAGACTCCGCTTTCATCGATCAATTTGTGCCTTAAGCTTCTTGAAGATAAACGCACCGGCACACTGAATGGCGAGCAGAGAGAAATTCTTTCCACTCTGCGGGGGCAAAGCAACCGGCTCTCAAGGGTGATCAATGAGTTGTTGGAGTTTTCACAGATCGAGACGGGTAATATAAGATTGAATATCCGAAAATTAACCCTACCGATGTAATGGAGTTAAGCGCGACCGCCCTTATGTTCAACGCGGGCGAAAAGCAGATCGAGATGGTTACTGAACTTGAAGAAAGCTATCCCGGAGTGATGGGCGATATCGAAAAATCGGTATTTGTCTATGTAAATCTTCTCAACAACGCAATCAGATACTCACCGGTTGGGGGAGAGATCATCCTTCAGATAAGAAAAGAAGATAATATGGTGATTTTTTCCGTGAAAGACAGGGGGCCCGGTATCTCCCGGGAGAATGTCGAAAAACTTTTTAAGCGGTTTTCACAAATCGACCCCAAAAGCAGCAAGGGATGGGGGTTGGGCCTTGCGATCGCGAAGGATTTCGTTGCCGCGCAGGGTGGAACCATCGGTGTGAATTCAGAGCCCGGCAAAGGGAGTGAGTTCTGGTTCTCACTCCCTGTAGCTAAAGTTTAATGTCTGTAACTATAATCCGTAAGCTGCCAAGCCCGGGAATGCCAGACTTAATGTTCCAAGGATCAGATAGAATGCAACAAGCACGCCTATTGAGAATGCAACATATTTATTGGTGTCGTTGCTGTTTGAGAGCTTTGCAAGACCAATACCGGTAAGGTACGCGGACCAGATCTTTATCGGGTCAACGATCGAAAGATACGACTTCATCGCGCCCTTCACAGGGATAAATGAAGCAAGTGAAGTGTCGTTGATCATTTGCGACAGCACAAGCGTGGCGATCGTGGAGATAACCATTCCACCGACCGCCAAAAGTGCGGGCAGCGAGTAGGTTATCATCATTCCTTTATATGTTATGGGACTCTTCAGTATCAACTTGGCAAGGAGAAGATAGATACCTGAGGCGATGAAGAACATAATAAAACCGCCGATAAAGATCGGTACAACGATGAATACATAGCCGATCGGGCCCGACATCATCTTTTTCTGCGACTCCATGGCGGACTCAAACTGCTTTATCTGTTCAGCGCTCTTGTTTTCTTTTTTCAGTTGCTCCAGAGTCTGCTGTTTTTGTTTGTTCCACATCTCGTCTGCCACCTGGGCATCGGTGAACTTGAGAATAGTGAAAAGAGCCGCTGCCGCTAACATAATGGTGATCGGGAGCAGCCAGTCTGAGGTTTTCAGTTCAAATTTCGCGATCGATTCGAATGTTGCCGCGGGGGCGGTGATCACACCGGTGAATTTATCCGAAAATGAGAGTTCTTCGGAAAGCACCTCTTCTTCTTCACGGTTGAATTCATTTTCCATATTGGTCTCTTTCTTGAGTGATATTATTATAAAAACTGTTAAACCACACTTTAAAAATATGAAATAAAGGTTTCCGAACCACTTTTATGCCCTGTTGATACACGGCAAATTGAACCTTTAAGGCGCGTTTGTCGACAAAAACAGGGCACTCGTCGAATAATTCGGTCACAAACACACTAAAACTGAAGGTTTGAGCCGGAAATCACGACTAAATATTGCTGAAAATCTTTATTTTCGATCTCTAATGAAGATTTTTATGCATTTGGGTTAAACCTTCTCGCAGATTGATCTGTCAAAAGTTTGGATCATCAAAATGTTATTATCAACAACCCTTTAATCAAAGGAGGCCAGATGAGGCAAAAAATCTCATTGTTAACCCTCGCAGTAGTTTTGTTCGCGGCACTTCCGGTTTTTGCCCAGTTGGCACCACCGGACAGCCTCAAGGCGACTGAAGTCAGCTCGTTCCACAGCAAGTATGTAAAGCTTGAGTGGAAGTACGCGCAACCTTCGCCAACAGCCATGGTTCGCTACAAGGTTTTCAAAAAACACCTTGACAGCACCAACTTTGTTGTGATCGCCAGCAACCTGAGAGACAGGAAGTTCAACGATCTCCGTGTTGCACCGGGTGCCACATATGAATATTATGTAGTGGCCTACAACAACAGCACGACCAGTGACCCCTCAAACACTGTAAGCATCACCCTTGCGCCACCACCGCCACCTCCGGCTTTCGGTCTCATAACCGGAACGGTTGTCGACGCTAATGGCGCGCCTATTCAGGGTGCTTTCGTGAAGACATTCTCGCAGTCATCGCACTATGGTGTTTCTGCAAGAACCGACGCGAATGGCTTCTTTAAGATGAGGGTTAATACAGGTTCATATTTCCTGCAGACATCCAAACCCGGATACTTCTGGGAATATTACGATAATGTGACCTCACTAGCCAATGCCACCCCTGTAGTTGTGGCCGAGAACGATTCACTCGCTCTTGCCATCGACCTGGCATCTTTTGTTCCACCTGCAACTTACACCCTTTCCGGAACCGTGACCAACGACCAGGGTGCAGCGCAGAGAGCTGAGATATATGTGTACAAGGTAAGAGGCGGCAACTATCACTGGATGGTTAAGAGAACCCACACCGACAGCCTCGGTGCTTACAGCGTTTCAGTTAAAGAGAACGACACGGTTATAGTTTACGCGAAGACATACGGATTCGTTTACTATCCCGAGTTCTACAACAACAAACGCACTATAGCCGAAGCTGACAGGATCGCTATCACCGGCAGTGTTACCGGCGTTGATTTCGTAATGGATCCTCTCCCTGTTTACGCGAATGGTGTAACCGGTCTTATCGAAGACACAACAGGTACCCCGGTAATGGGTTATGTTTCTGCTTACAGAGTCGACAACACCTCCTTTGGCAAGAAAATGTACTCGGTACACACTGATTCGTTTGGTGTTTACACATTCGCTAACCTGGCCCCCGGCAAATATGTCCTCTTCGCCAAACCAATGGGCAGCTACTTCCCGACTTGGTTCCGTTACGACGGTACCCAGGCTTGGAGAAGAATTCAGGCTGACTCTGTAATGGTTGACGAGCTGACAGTGGTTAACGGCATCAACTTCACCGTCCGCACAAGACCCGACAGTGGTTTTGCATGGATCTCGGGTGCGGTTATAGCCGGCCTTGGTGAATCAGGCGTCGAGTCGTTCGTTTATGCAATCGATGAAAACGGCGAGGTTGCCGGTTTCGCGATGACAGACCGTAACGGAAGATTCGTTATCGACGGTATGTACCCGGGTCAGTACACTGTAGTGCCTGACAGGGCCGACTACCTCAGCGCGGTAACCGCGAATGCTGTGATCAGCACCGGAAACTATAATCCATTCGTAAGCGTCAGACTGCAGAACGATTCTCCTTCTGATGTTATCGACGGAACAGTGGTCACCGGATATGATCTGGCACAGAACTTCCCGAACCCGTTCAACCCGTCAACAACCATCCGCTACTCTATTCCTGAAGCCGGAGTTGTTACGGTAAAGGTTTTCAACATTCTTGGAAAAGAAGTTGGAACCCTCGTTAGCGGATTCCATCAGGCCGGAACATACAGCGTTCAGTTCGATGCTTCGAAACTCGCGAGTGGTGTTTACCTCTATCAGCTTGAAGCAGGCAGCTTCAAAGCAACGAGGAAGTTTACGCTCCTTAAATAGGTATGAGGTATGAAGTATGAGGGATGAAAACTGAATACTTCTACTGAAAGAAACTTTAAAGCCGCTTCTCTGGAAAGGGAAGCGGCTTTTCTATTTGGGGAAATGTAGCCCTGGGTTTAGCTTTTCGGGAGCCGGATTATGTAGCTTGCGCCTTTACCCAGGGTGAGCTTTGTACCGCGAAGCCATGGGTTAAGGTAGCGGAGCGTTTTGTAATTCGTACCGTTTTCGATCGCGAACGCAACCAGATCGTTAATTGTGGAGGATACAACAACCTCTTTGTAGGGGGTGGGTTTCCAATAATCGTTTTCGGTGAGTAGATATCCGAATTTCGCGGGGTCTTCGAAGATCAACTTCGCTGCCGCTATCCGGGGGACATACCGCATTGTTTCATCCGGCAACAGAAGGTTAAAGTAGTTGTTCGTTTTCTGCGAAGCGATCCTGGTTTCCATTCCGTACATTCCCATATTGTATGAGCCGGCGGCGGCGCACCATGAACCGAATTTTGCCCGGGCACTTTTCAGATAGCGGATGGCAGCCACGGCAGATTTCTCGGGGTCGTACCTCTCATCCACTTCCTTGTCGATCCTCAGTCCGAACTGTCTCCCCGTTTCATCGAGGAACTGCCAGAATCCGGTGGCTTTTGCAGATGAGATAAGATTATCGAGCCCGCTCTCAACTATCGCGAGGTACTTGATATCGGTTGGTACCCCTTCCATTTTTGCGATTGAATCAAATTTCGAGAACCACTTTCCTGACCGTTTAAAATACCTGAACATCAGATGCTCCTGGCGGCTAAGAAGGATGAGTTCGTTCTCTATCCTCTCCTTCACTTCGGGGTCTGAGAGTGGTACTTTCTCACCGAAAACCGTTATCTCTTCCGGAAGGGCAGGGTTGTAAACCCAAGGCTTGGGGGTGTCGGTTAATTTTGCGGCTGAAAGGAACAATGTGAGGAGTATGAGGGTAGAAATCTTGTATATTTTTTGCATATTTGACTCTATAAAAATGGATATCTGCGAACAGACCAACGGCTGTTCGTGAATTTTAAACAAGAAAAGCGAAAAGCTTATATGACCGGAACGGAAGTTCTTAAAGAACAAGCGGCACATGCTGCTCTTAAGTATGTCAAGAGCGGATACACCGTCGGATTGGGCACAGGCTCAACCGTAAAATACGCTCTTGAAGGTTTGGCAAAAAACCTAAAAAGCGGTACACTTCAGAATATCCGGGGTATCGCGACCTCGGGATCGACGGAAAAAGCCGCCTTGGCGCTTGGAATACCACTTGTAACCTTCAAAGAAGCTCCCTCCCTCGATGTTTACATCGACGGTGCCGACGAGGTTGATCCCTCGATGCGTCTGATCAAAGGGGGTGGGGGCGCGCTTTTAAGGGAGAAGATTGTGGCGCAGAACTCGACACTCAAGATAATAGTGGTCGATAGCTCAAAACTTTCAAAAAGGATCGGGGAAAGGTGGGCAGTACCGATCGAAGTGTTCCCGTTTGCCGTTGATGTCGAAACGGAATTTTTAAAATCGCTGAGCGCTGTTCCGAAACTGCGGCTTGCCCCGGACGGTTCGGCTTATGTAACCGACAACGGTAACTACATTCTTGATACCAACTTTGGAGAGATCACCGGAGTGAAAGAACTGGTGACGATGCTCGACTCACGGGCCGGCATTGCCTGCCACGGGATATTCCGCGGGTTAGCTGATTTACTTATAGTTGCCTCCGGGGTCGGTGTAACCGAGATGAGGCTTGGCGAAAAAGAGAAGTTCCTCAGCCTGTTGAAGGCTATCAAGGTTATGTGATCAGGCCTAACTCCGCAAGTCTTCTCCCAATTTTAGTACTGATCTGGTCAATCCGGCAGTTGTTGATAGCCGGTTCCAATTCCAGAAGATTCTGAGGCATCGAAGGAACCGGGGCCTCGTCCGGATCCTGAGCTACAGCGATGCCACCGACCGAACGGATACGCAATGCTCCCTCTGAACCGTCGCACCCCATGCCGGTAAGTACCACTCCTATCGATTTAATACCGAAAACCTCAGCCATTGAAGCGAACAGGACATCGGCGGAGGGCCTGACAAAATTGATATGGGGCGACTCCTCCAATCTGAAAACCCGGTTTTGTCCATCAATCTGAAGATGTTTGTCGCCCGGGGCGAGATAAACACTTCCGGGTGAAATCTTCATGTTGTTTGTCGGGATTGTAACCCCACCCGGGATCAGATTCCCAATATTCTGGGCAAAGGTCTCTATCATCCAGTCAGGGCCATGCTGAACTATAATGAAAGCCGCGCGCTCGTCGATAGTAAGTGTTCGTAGAAGTTCAACAATGGTAGCAGGCCCTCCGGTTCCGGCGGCAATTCCGACGGCGCTAAAAGGGAGAGAGTACCCCGCGGCTGAAAATTCAGCCGGGATCGAGATCTTTATCTTACCTTGCTCCTGACGCTGAAAACCATCGCGCACTGCTTTTTTCACGATCTGTGGGATGAGGGGCTTCTGTATGAAAATGTCGGCCCCGCTCATCATAGCTCTCTCTTTTGCACCCTCGATACTAAGCGAAGTAATGAGGATTATTACAGGGCTACCGAGTCTTTCGATCCTTAGGCGTGTGGAGAGGGTGATACCGTCCATCACGGGCATCATCCAGTCGGTTATCACCATATCAAATGGAGCGGCCCTGTGCGCGTCAAGAGCTTCCTCACCATCCATGGCTTCAAAAAGCTCGTAACCCTCTCCCGCGAGGACAGTTTTTATTATCAGGATGTTGGACCGGTCGTCGTCAACTATTAAAATTCTTTTCATTTCCATTTCCCGCGTTTTGCTCTGAGCAAAAATAGCAATTCACCGCTGAAAACAATCAAAAATTTACGACTTCAAATCCTCTTGGAATAAAAATGCTTAAATTTTAAACTGAAACCTTAAAATTTAGGCAAATTAACCGAAAGTGCATGTTATCAAACCGTTATTCACTCTAATCTTGCTTGGCCTGATCGCGGGAGGGCCGCTTTTCCCTCAGTCAACCGGGACCCTGAGGGGATTCGTAACCGACTCCACCAACGGGGGCTCCGTGATCTCCGCGAACATTATTATCGTCGGAACCAAACAGGGAGCCGCATCCGACCTGCAGGGTTACTACTTCCTTCCGGGTATAAAGACGGGGAAGCAGATCGTCAGGGTCTCGAACATCGGATATATCACCCGTGAGGTCGAGGTAAGGATCGTAAAGAACACGATCACTCAGCTTAATATTGCCCTCGTGCCATCATCCCTCACCCTGGATGAAGTGCAGATAACCGGCACCAAGCGGCCTGAACTCTCCGACCCTTCTATCAGCATCGAGCAGATACCGCTTCAGCAGATAAAATCGGTACCCGCGGGGATCGAGGCCGACATGCTCCGCGCGCTTAAGGTATCCCCGGGTGTAACCTCTACCGGAGATATCACGGCCAGATATTATGTAAGGGGCGGCGGAAGCGACCAGAACGCGGTGGTTGTTAACGGCGCGGTGCTCTATAACCCGTTTCACGCCCTCGGGCTTTTCTCAGTGGTTGATCCCGAGATGATTAAAATGGTGGAGTTCTTCAAGGGTGGTTTCACCTCAGAGTATGGCGGAAGGCTCTCTTCAATTCTTAATGTTGTAACGCGCGACGGTAACAAGAACAGGTTCGTGGGAACCGCGGCCGCTAGCAGCATGTCGGGTAAAATGTCGATCGAAGGCCCTCTCCCGAACGGTTCGTTCCTCTTTACCGGGCGGAAAAGTTACAGGCCCGAAGCGGTTCAGAAGTTCCTGAACAACCGTGCCGCCCCTTTCGAGTTCTATGATGTTTCATTCAAACTTAACTACTCGAATCCCGAGTTTTACGAAAATGGCTGGTTCACGGTTCACGGGTTCTTTAGCGACGACAAGATCGAGAACAAAAACCTCGCGAAAGAGGATTATTTCTTCAAAAACTCGGCGATCGGGCTCAACTGGTATCAGGTATGGGCTTCGCCACTCTACTCAAACATGTCGTTCTCATACACCACCTTCGAAGGGGAGGTTCAGCCGAACCTTACCGCGTCGAAGCCGAGGAGGAACCTGATCGCCGACTTCACCAGCAACTGGGATTTCACTTACATTTTCGACAGTCGCGACGAGATCTGGGCCGGCTTCCATAACAAGATAATGAGCACCGAGCTCAGGCTTACCAACCTCTTCGGCAGCAAGACCGATATGCAACAGCGGGGCCTCGACATGGTTGCTTACCTTAAATACAAACTTCTGCGGTTCGAAACATTCAAAATGGATGCCGGTGTAAGACTTAATGTGGTTTCAGCCTCTGAAAAAAGCCCTTTCCTTCTTGAGCCAAGATTTAATGTCACTTGGACCCCACTGCCGATCCTCGCCCTGAGGCTCGGTGTCGGAAGATTCTCACAGAACCTGGTAACCCTTTCAAATGAGGAGGAGTTGATCTCAATATTCGAGCCTTGGGTTATCGTTCCCGATTATCTGAAACCGGCACAATCGACCCACCTTATCGGCGGTATCGACTATTACCTCACCGAGTCGCTAAAACTCTCGATAGAGGGGTATTACAAAGACATTGATAATCTGGTTGATATAAACGAATTAAAATACACAAACCTTGATCCCGATTTTGTTCAGGCCGACGGGCGGTCGTACGGGTTGGATTTCAGTTTCGACTATTCGCTCCAGACGATCTTCTTCAAGGGATCTTACTCACTCAGTTATTCCTACAAAAAGAAAGACGGCATCGAGTTCCACCCCCGTTACGACACCCGGCATACAATTAACCTGCAGGCAGGGTGGATATTCCTCGAAGGATTTCAACTCAATGTTGTCTGGCGCTATTCAACAGGCCTTCCGTACACGGGCATCGCCGGTTACTACGACAAGTGGAACATCCCCGATCCATGGTCGCAGTGGTACGCCATCGGGGCTTATGATCCCTCATTCCTCTACGGCGCAAGGAACGCCCAGAGGCTTCCTTCATATCACCGGCTCGATATAAGCCTCTCGAAAACATTCAGACTCTTCTTCATGAAGATCGACTTTGATGTAAGTCTGCTCAATGTATATGACCGGAGAAACATATTCTACTTCGTCCGCGACACGGGTGAGCGTGTCGACATGCTCCCATTCCTTCCATCGGCAAGCTTAAGGATCGAAATATGAGAAAGTATGGAATTTTGCTGGTTGCTGTGGTATCCCTCCTGAACCTCTCATGCGATGAAGAGTTCGCCCCCAAGATCCCTTTCGAGGAGAAGTATTTCGTGTATACCTCGCTCAAGGGAGACTCGACGAAGCAGATAATTATGGTGGCCCGCAGCTATGATGTTACAAATTTTGATCCTAAAAGCAACACTTCGGCACCCGAAATCCCCGGTTGTATTGTCGAAGTGGTGCAGCAGGGCATCACCTACCGCTTCCGCGACACGCTGATCGACCGGCCCGACACTTCACGCTATGGACCCAAAATGGCGGCTTATGTTTCAACGGAATTCGTGCCCGGGGCTGAAAAAAACCTCTCGGCCCGTGTGATCCTGCCGAACGGTAAACTGATAACATCATCCACAGTTGTTCCACCTCAGATGTTCATCGAAAAATCGGTTTTCACGATCGGCTACGACCGAAACAGCACCCTCTACGGCCGTTATACACTTCAGTGGCGGACGGCAGATCTTTTCCTGTATGTACCCAAACTCGAGATATTCTATATGCGCGATGACAAACCGGGCGTTTTCAAGATGGAAGTGCCGCTCGAGTATAGAACAGTCAACAAAAAACTTGAGGTTGTATATCCCCCGGTTAGCACGAACAGGTGGGTTTCTTACGACTACAACGCCATCGACTCAGCCATGGCGAAGATCTCTGAAGGTTACGACTTTAAGGGTATGTTCCGCGTCCTTCGCGCTGAGATAAGACTGCTCGTTTACGACACCAACTTCGCGAAATACTACTCAAGCGTTAACGGATACCTCGATCAATATTCTGTCCGACTCGATGAGAATGTCTTCACCAACATCAACGGCGGGCTCGGAGTCTTCGGCTCCTACATGATGACCCGTGAGATCCTCCTCTTCGATCTTGATTATGTGGCGTCGTTTGGGTACCGGGTAAGATAAATGTTAAATGTGAAATGTTATTATAGAGCTATTGCACCCTGTGCGTTTCCATAAATTAAAGAACAAAAAAAAGGCTGCCCGAAAAACGGGCAGCCTTTTTATTTGTAAAGTGTTTGGTGTTAGCTGTTAAACTTAGGTTTTAAAATCATATTTAACATTTAACATTTAACATTTACTTCATCAGTATCATCTTCTTGGTAGCAAGGGTGTTGTTACCGCTGATCAGTCTGTAGAAGTAGATACCGCTGGGCATTGTGTAGCCGTGGAGTGATCTGCTGTCCCATTCATACTTGTAGCTACCGGGAGCGAGTTCCTGATTTACAAGGATGTTAACCAGTTCACCTGAAGCATTGAATATCTCAAGGCGCATTGTTGAAGCCTTGGCAACGCTGAAGGAGATGGTGGTTGTCGGGTTGAATGGGTTCGGGAAGTTCTGGTTCAGAGAGAACTCTGTTGGAACGCCTGATTCTTCTTTTTCGAGACCAACGATACCGTACATGATCTGGTAGTATCTCCAGAGGGTGTCGGCGAGTGCAAGGTCGGTTGCTTCAGCCCAGTTGGTAAGGGTCGCGTCGGTAATTCCGAAAGTTGGACCGCCGCCTCTTGTGCCCTGACCGTTTCTGTGGCAGGCAACGGCACAGGTGTTGATCATACCGCCGGTGACATTCGAATAGGTGATCGTCAGGTTTGGTCTGATCGGCATAAAGCTGTGGTTAGAGATGTCATAACTTCTTGCGGTAACCGCATTGTGAGTCATGTGGCAGCTAACGCACTGGCTGATAGCCTGCGGGTGTTTCGAGTGATTGTTAATGCCGTTTGTTTCAGCAGCTTTGTCAGCGTGGCACATTACGCAGCCAACACCGGGTGTAAGAGAATTGAAATCCTGTTTCAACTGGTGAGCCTGAGCTGTTTCCTGATGCGGATCGTGACAGGTAACGCAGGTCATCATACCGGTAGTGGTATTGAAGTGCGCGGAGTACTTAAAGTCTTGCGACTGCTGGTGATGCTGTTTCGAGGTCTTGCCGTCAGGCCAGAGACCCGGTTTAGCGAAGATATATCCGGCGAGGTCTTCACCGACAGGGTAGGTTTTACCGGTTGTTTCATCGTATGGATATTCAAAAACCTGGTTTTTGCTGTAGCCTCTGAAGTGGCACTGACCGCAAACATCAAGCTTTCTTTCGTATGAAAGGTCTGTAAGTTTTTTAACATGACCGGTACCCGAGAATCCGCTGGGATGTCCGTGGCATGATTCGCAACCTACTACCATGTTGGCAGGGCTGCTGTTGTTTGCCCAACTGTAAACCCATGCAGTATCTGAACCGGTTACAACCGCGTTAACGGTGTTGGTGTTGTTTCCGGGGACGACATGGCAGCCGGCGCATGTTTTGTCCCATGATTTGGCACGGAAAGCGTTATCCTGAACTTTAAGTGAACCTGATGTGGTAAACCATGTCTGTGGATTGTATGCTGCCCAGTTGCCTGAAGAATTGTTTTTGTATTTGAGAAGGTTCCACTGAACGGGGAGCATATAGTGGCTCTGACCGATCTTCACGAGGTAGCGCTGTTTCCAACCGCCGCCATAGGTTGAAACGATCTTGTACTCAACCGGTGAACCGGTAGCGGGGTTGAGGGTTGCAAACCATTCACCCGCGGCAACGCGGAAAGTTACAGTTGCGTTTCCATAAGCGGAACCCATTGAAACAGTCTGGGTGAAGTCACCCTTCATGTTGTCTGTTGCAGGTGGTAAATGTATCTGAGAGTGTAAAGTCGCCTTCCATGAGTTAAAGCCTGGGAATGTGCGAAGTGGGGCAGCATGGCAACCCATACCGCAGTTTTCGACACCGACATAATTCTGCGCGAAAATACTTGAGGTAAGTAGTATAAGCACAGTAAGGATTCTTTTCATTGTATTCTATCTCCTGTTGAGAAATTAATCGCTTGCAACTCAAAAATAAGACTAAAAGTTCTTTTTACACTGTAAACAAATGTGAAAAAATATTCATTTTTTATTCT
>ENA-UPTA01004240-UPTA01004240.1-activated-sludge-metagenome-genome-assembly--contig:-NODE-4240-length-13664-cov-6.982805_pt1 | contig 13664 bp, 9 predicted proteins | sample MGYA00238184_ERZ773361 | MGnify/ENA primary metagenome ERZ773361 (study PRJEB29100, sample SAMN05720205) | activated sludge metagenome | isolation source: anaerobic digester from wastewater...
GGAATGTTTTATGCGGGAGGCAGCGTTGCGTATGTGTCCGGCGACGTTGACTCGAGCGACAATAAGGTTAAAAACGTGCTCAACGGCGGCCGTGACTGGAACCCCTGTCTGATTATGTTCAACTGGGATCGTTTTTACTGGCAGGGTGCGCTGAACGGGTGGACAAGCACCTTTGGAACCGTTACCACTGCTACCTCTGATGTGGGAATAATGAACAACGCCTGGTTCGGCCAGATTCGTGGCGGCGTACGTCCCATTGCCGACTTAGACATTATGGCGTCTGTTTCCTATGCCGAAGCCGATAAGCTTCCGACGGGTTTTATCAAGAGAGATTATGGTTGGGAAGTGGATGTTGTCGCGACTTATAAGATTACCAGTAACCTTTCGTACATGGTAGGCGCTGGTTATCTGTTTACCGGCGATTACTTCGTTGCCGGCAAGGGTGTGACGACGACACCCGCGACCGCTGATGTTGAAGACAATTTTATCGTCCTTAACAAACTGACCTTGACTTTTTAATTTGGCTGAAGACCGAAAACCGAAAGCTTTCGGTTCAAAAAGAAAAAATCCCCGGAAGAACGGTCATCTTCCGGGGATTTTTTTGTTTGGATTACTGACGCTGGGGAAACCAGCCTATTTTTTTCTTATAAAGCGGTAAATCGGCAAGCCAACCATAATAAAAAAGAAAACAAGCGCGGCTAACGCCACCGGCCGTTCCAGGAAGATAGAAAAACTTCCCTGCGACATCAAAAGAGAGCGCCTCAGATTTACTTCAAACATAGGCCCCAGAACAAAGGCCAGAATCAACGGCGCCGGTTCATAGGCAAATTTTTTCAGAAGATATCCTGAGAGGCCAAAGATAATCATGATGAGAATATCGAACACATTGTTATTTATGGAGTATGCTCCAATGACGCAAAGAAGAATGATTAAAGGGTAAAGAATCTTGTCGGGAATTTTTAGCACTTGAACCCACAGGGGAATTAAAGGCAAATTTAAAATTAAAAGTATGACGTTTCCGACATACATACTACCGATTATTCCCCAGAATACCTCGGGATGTTCTTTGATCAGCAGCGGCCCGGGGGTAATGCCGTGAATCAGAAAAGCACCGAATAAAACAGCCAGCACAACATTAGGCGGTATTCCCAGTGTCAGCAAGGGGATAAAAGAAGTGGAAGCGGCGGCATTGTTGGCCGATTCGGGCGCGGCCACTCCTTCGACGGCTCCGTGACCAAATTTTTCCGGATTTTTGGATACTCTTTTTTCCACGCCGTAAGAGATGAAAGATGAAAGAACCGGACCGCCTCCCGGCAAAGTTCCCATGAAAAAGCCAATCGCCGTTCCTCTGAGTATTGCCCACTTTGCCTGTAGCCAATGCGTTTTACGCGGGAATAAACTCTTTATTTTTACTTTTAATATCTTTTTGGGGGCCGCTTTTTCCAGATTGTCCAATACTTCCGCCAGGCCGAATAAACCTATGGCCAGAGGCGCCACATGTAAACCCTCAAATAAATTAATTACGCCGAAGGTCATTCTTGGCTGGGATGTTATCGGATCAAGGCCTATCATGCTCAGCAGTAATCCGGTCAGCGCCATAATCGCGGCCTTGATGACGGATTGCTGCGCCAGATAAATAATAAAAGTAAAACCAAGCAGGATTATAGCAAAGTATTCTGGAGGCCCGAATTTCAGCGCCAGAAAGGAAAGAGGTTCGGCTATCATTTGCAGGCCGATCAGGCCAATTGTGCCGGCGAGAAAAGAGCCGAAGACTGCTATGCCCAGAGCGGCACCGGCCTGGCCCTGGCGCGCCATCTGGTAACCGTCAAGGCATGTTACGACCGAGGCTGCTTCGCCGGGCACATTAATCAGGATAGAAGTTGTCGAACCGCCGTACATCGCGCCGGTATAAATGCCGGCCAGCATGATGATTGCCCCGGTTGGAGGGAGCTGGAAAGTCAGCGGCAATAAAATGGAAATAGCGCCCACCGGGCCTATACCGGGTAAAACGCCGATTAATGTCCCCATTAAGCAGCCCCCGAAAATCAGCGCGAGGTTCGGAAGTTCCAAGGCGACGGATAAGCCGTAAAATAAGCTGTTCAATGTTTCCAAAGCGCGCTCCGGTTAAAACGCCCAAACTGACCGGGGCAGAGGTATTTTTAAGAGATATTGAAACAAACCATAGCTCAGAAAAACAGCCAGCAGAGAGCTTACAATGATCGTCCAGGTTTTCATTCCGCCTAGGCCGAACAGAACGGCCATCAGGGCGAAAGTCGCGGAAATATACCCGATTATCGGGACGGCAGTGGTGTAAACAATGAGGGAAAAAAGAACAATGATATTCTTATGCCAGTTGAGATTTGTCCATAATCCGGCAAGATTAATTTCCGTGTTTCTGTGATAAAAATTCGCGGCAAATAACATTACGCAAGTAGCCATGAGGAGGAGACTGGTCGTGAAAAGAAGAAAACCGGGCTGGGGGTTGCTGAAGCTGCCGATTCCCATGCTCAGCGAGTTCAGGAGAACAAAGGCCGCAAGCAAAATAAAAAAAATACTGCTGGTAATGTTTCGCTTGTCCATTGGTCTCCTTCACCGATAATTGATCCGGGAAAATTATTCCGGCGCCGTGGCCGCTTCTTTAATGATTCCTGTTGCTATCAGGTGTTTATTTATTTTCCCCCAGTATGTTCTTAAAAATTCGCTAAATTTGTTGCCGTCATAATAGACGGGAATCATGCCTATCTTATCCAGAGAATCCAGATACTCTTTGCTTTTTGTGGCTGCGGCAAAAGCATCTTCCAGTTTTTTTGCCACGTCCGCGGGGATATTGGCCGGAGCCACGACGGCGAAGACCGCATCATTGGCGAAATCATATCCTAATTCTTTGAGTGTGGGAATATCCGAAAAAAGCGGCGATCTGTTTTCGCTGATTACGGCCAGCAGCCTCGATTGTCCCGATTTCACCGAGGGAATTAATTCCGAGGTGAGGGAAGCAAAATCGATGTGCCCTCCCAAAAGAGCGGTCAGAGCTTCCATGCTTCCTTTGTACGGAATGTGAATCATCCGCAATTTATGTTTTGCGGCAATCTCATCGACCGCGGCGTGTGTGGTGCTGCCTATTCCTGTTGTGCCGTATTTCAACTTATTCGGATTTTTTTGGGCATAAGACACCAAATCTTTCAGCGTTTTCCATGGAGCATCGTTTTTAACCACGATGCCTAACTGCGGTTCGGTAAAACCGATGATAGGCCTGAAACTGGTGAAAGGCTTAAAAGGCGCCTTCTATATCTGGCTCACGCGGATGATAACGGAGCTGGGTGTGGCGCAGAGAGTATAACCGTCCGGTTTTTGCGCCAGCATGGCTGCAAGCGCGACCATTCCCGTGCCTCCCGGTTTGTTTTCAATGATTATTGGTTGACCCAAAACCTTTTCGGCGGAGGCGGCCAAAGCCCTCGCGCTTAAATCCATGCTGCCGCCGGCGGCAAATCCTACCAGCAGATTAATCGGCCTTTCCGGGTATTGTGCCCCCGCTGTCTGCACGCTGAAAGCAAGCAACACCGCCGATAAAAGAAAAATTGAAAAAACACTTTTTGTTTTCATTGTTGCCTCCTTAACCGTGAATTTGCCCGTACAAAATTTTGTTTTCCGAAAGATTTTTAGAAATTAAGCGTCAGTTTGTTCAGGAGCAAATAATTATCAGTGACACTGGCCGTACTGTTTGTTTCCTTAAAGTAATCTCCCGTGAATAAATATCCCACCCCAATCATGTAAGAAAGGTTATTGGTGATTTTGTAAGTGGCGGTAACGTCCACTTCGACGCCGTAATCTTTATCCAGATAAACAGTGGCTGGATTGCCGGCCGTGGCCCAGGGTTTTTCATCGGCAGTGGCGTAAGATACGGAAGCCATAATATCGAGGTTATTGGTTGGTCTCCACCCACCTTTGAGTTGATACAGGAAAGCATTATACATGGGACCGGCATTGGCCGCCGTACCGTGTCCGGCGAGGGAACCTACCCAATATGTCAAATCGTTATTCCAGAGAATCAGACAGGGATTCCAGTCGCGTCCGCCGTTGTTGCGCATGGCGTCCCCCTCTTTTTTTGTCGTGGAGGGATCATCACCGGAAACGTAGGCAAATGTTCCGCCGACATAAACCATTCCGAAATCCACAGTGGCATCCACCCATGCAGAGAGAGTGGACAATCTTTCATCCGGCAGTAAAGTTCCGGCTTCGTACTTTTTAAGTTTGCCCACAAAATAGATTAGTTCCGCTTGGGCTTTGAGCGGGCCATACTGGATTTTAGTGTAAGGCATGAAATTATTATATAGAGATTCATAATTGTTCGGAGCCGGTCTTTTTGACGCATCTCTTCCCAGACCAATGAGAATGCCCGCTTCTCCGCCTTTCCAGCTGTAACGAAAGGCGCCGCAGTATTTATCTCCATCCAAATCAGCCGCCGTTACCGTTGGATTTACCGCGGAATAATTATTTTCGGCCATCTTGGTTATCTGAAGCGTAAACATCCAGTTGGGCAGATTATAGGTCCAGGCTATTTTGCCGCGGGGTACTGATGTGTCCATGAACACGGTTCCCCATGCTCCGTCGTTCATATAACCAACGCGCCAAAAGCCAATTTTTGAGGCATAATTCAGGTATACCCAATCGAAAGCGATATTTTCATTTTCCGCGCGCGTTCCGGCGGACATTATGTCGAGCGCCGTGCCGGGTGCCGATCTTGCCGCGCCCCAGATTCTTTCCAGAACGTCAAAGCGTGTTGTTAAAAACAGCCCCGGAGCAATGATTATATCCGCCTTGGCGCGCAGTCTCTGAAAATAAAACGCGGTGCTCGGGCCATCCGTTATCGTGTTTTTTTGAGGGATGTTTTATCCAGATACATTCCACCAACGTAAAATTCGCCGCTGAATTTCACATCCGCTGCCGTCGTCTCAGTGACGGTGGCAACAAGAAAAGCAAAAACAAATAAAAAAACCATCCAGTGTTTCATTTTCTCTCCTCCTCGATGCCTTAGTGCAGAAAAAAGCAGATGAAAGCTTTAATTTTTCAATCTTTTCAAGGCAGAATTAGAAACAAACACCTGCTTGCGGTCTTTTATTACAACTACTTTAATTGCGCAAGATGGGATATAAATAAATTTTTAAGAAACGTGAGCGATGAATATTGCCGTGCGAAGTAATCCCGCCTGGAAGCAAGCCTAAATATTTACAGCGCGGCTCAAAACAAATTGCGCAAAAGAAATAAGCGTAATGATATTTTCCCGCCCGCGCAGGCAAAAACAGGCTAGGAAGTTTTTGGCTTTTTGCGCCGAGCTATTATCATTTCCCAGAGCATCAACGCTGCGCCTACAGTGATAGCTGAATCCGCCGCGTTAAACGCCGGCCAGTGCCAGTTGCCGATATAGAAATCTAGAAAATCCACTACCGCGCCAAACCTGATGCGGTCGATTAGGTTTCCCACCGCCCCGCCGAAAATCAGGGCGAGCGAAAGGGTTATAATTGTCTTTTCGTTTTCGCTTTTTACAAGGTAATAAATAATCAGCAGCATGGCCAGGACGGTGATCCCGATAAAGAAAGAATAGCGGAAAAGTTCCGGAGTTCTGGACAGAAAGCCGAAAGCCGCGCCGGGATTCATCACATAAACAAGATTGAAAAAGCCGTCGATAACCTTGTGTGTTCCATACATGAAAAGTTTTTCGGTTATAACCGCTTTCGTTAATTGGTCTATCGCAATAACAGACGCCGCACAGGCAATAAAAATAATCAGGTTCTTTTTCACAAAAAACTCCTGGGGATAAGACTAGATATTTTCCGCGCAGCGTGCGCAGATTTTGGGATGTTGCTTGTCCTCACCCACGGATTCGGAGTATATCCAGCAGCGCTCGCATTTTTTGCCAAATGCTTTTTCCACGCTGACCATTAATCCCTTGAATTCATCACTAACGTATGGCCGGGTGATTTGATTTTCCGCCACCAGCTGTAGTTGCGAAATAATCAGTAAAGCGCGCAGATTTTCCAGATGATTTTCAAATAACGCTTTCATCTTTTCCGGTACGGCAATGCTGACGCGGGCGTCCAGTGAATGACCGATGATTTTTTCTTTTCTGGCCTGTTCCAGCGCCTTGGCAATTTCCGCCCGAACGTCAATCATCGTTTTCCAGTTGTCTCCTAATTCAGGATTTAAGTATTTTCCCTCCACCTCCGGAAAACGGGTCAAATGAACGCTTGTTTCCTTGTTGCTCCAGGAGGGCAGTATTTTCCAAATTTCCTCCGCGGTGAAGGTAAGGATAGGCGCCAGAAGGCGGGTCATTGCCTTGAGGATCAGAAAGATGGCTGTCTGGGCGGAACGGCGCGCCGCGGAGCCGGCTTTTGTCGTGTAGAGCCTGTCCTTTAAGATATCCAGATATAAGGCGCTTAAATCCACCGTGCAGTAGTTATAAAGAGTGTAGAACACTACATGGAACTGATAGCGTTCATACGCGCCAGAAACGCGCCTGATTATTTCCTGCAGGCGGTGCAGTGCCCATTTATCCATTTCTTCCATTTCGTCATAATCGGTCATGTGTGAATCGACGTTAAAATCATATAAGTTCCCGAGAATGAATCTGGCGGTGTTGCGAATCCGACGGTAGGCTTCCACCAGGCGTTTGAGAATTTCATCGGAGATGCGGATATCGTCGGTGTAGTCCTCCGCAGCGACCCAGAGGCGCAGAATTTCCGCCCCGTATTTATTGATTACCTCTTCGGTTTCGACCGTGTTTCCGATGGACTTGGACATTTTCTTTCCTTCGCCGTCCACAACGAAGCCGTGCGTCAAAACACTCAAGTAGGGCGCGCGTCCTCTGGTTCCCACGGACTCCAAAAGAGAGGAATGGAACCAGCCGCGATGCTGGTCGGAACCTTCCAGATACATATCCGCGGGCGACTGCAGATTTTCTCTTTTTTCCAAAACGGCGGCATGCGTGACACCGGAATCAAACCACACATCCAGGATATTCGTTTCCTTGGTAAACTCGGATGATTGACAGTGAGGACAGGTGCTGTTTTTGGGCATCAGCTCTTTCGCTTCTTTTTCAAACCAAATGTCGGCGCCGTTTGCCTCCACCAGTTTGACTAAATGGTCCAGCATGTCTTTAGTTAGCACTTCGGTTTTGCAATTGGCGCAGTAGTAAACGGTAATGGGCACTCCCCAGAGCCTCTGACGCGAAATGCACCAGTCTAGGCGGTTTTCCACCATATTGTAGATGCGGTCGTGTCCCCAGGCAGGAATCCACTTTACTTCATTGATTGCTGCCAGCGCTTTTTTGCGCAGGTCGTTTTTTTCCATGGAGATGAACCACTGCTCGGTGGAACGGAAGATGATTGGCTGCTTACAGCGCCAGCAATGCGGATATGAATGCTGCATGGGGAAATGACCCAGCAGTGCGCCCGCTTCGTTTAATTTTTTAATAACGTTATCGTTGGCGTCAAAAACGAATTGACCGGCAAAGTATCGCACATCTTCGGTGAATTTCCCGTCATCATCGACCGGCGCGTAATTTTCCAGGCCGTATTTGAGGCCGATTTCATAGTCTTCCTGTCCGTGGCCGGGAGCGATATGCACGCAGCCCGTACCCGCTTCCAGCGTCACAAAAGGTGCCAGAATCAAAACGCTGTCTCTCTTCACCAGCGGGTGAGCGCATTTCTGCCCTTCCAGGGCGGCGCCTTTGAATTCGTCCAGAATTTCATAATTCATATTTTTGTAACCGAACGCTTCCAGGCAGTAATCAAGCATGTCTTTGGCGACAATTAAAACCTCATTTTCGATTTTCACCGCGGCATAAATAAAATCATCTTTCAGCGCTATGGCCAGGTTGGCGGGAATCGTCCATGGTGTTGTTGTCCAGATGACCACGCTGACTTTTTCCCCGGTCAATTTCGGCAGGACTTTGCCAATATCTGAAGTGACGGCGAATTTGACGTAAATCGAAGGAGTCTGGTGGTCGGCGTATTCGACTTCGGCCTCCGCCAGAGCCGTTTTGCATGATGCGCACCAGTAGACAGGCTTCCTCCCTTTATAAACACTGCCGTTAAGGTACAGTTTTCCGAACTCGGCAATTGTTGCCGCTTCGTAGGGGTACGCCATAGTCAAGTATGGATTTTCCCAATCTCCGAAGACACCAAGCCTTTTGAATTGATCCCGCTGAATACCCACGTATTTTTCAGCATAGACACGGCAGGCGCGTCGTTTGTCCGCCTGAGACATGGCTAGCTTTTTTGTTCCCAGTTCTTTGTCCACCTGGTGTTCTATAGGAAGCCCGTGACAATCCCAGCCGGGCACATAAACCCCGTCGAAGCCGGTCATGTTTTTGGCTTTGATGACAATGTCTTTCAAAATTTTATTGAGTGCCGTGCCCAGGTGAATATTGCCGTTGGCATAAGGAGGCCCGTCGTGCAGAATAAAAGGTTTGGTTCCTTTCATCTTTTTTCTTATCTGGTTATAAATGCCTGTTTCTTCCCATGTTTTGAGCATTTCCGGTTCCCGCTGGGCTAAATTTGCCTTCATCGGAAAGTCTGTTTGGGGAAGATTCAGGCTTTTTTTGTAATCCATTTATTACTCCTTTGTTTCAGGACATAGCGTCCAGACAGCGAAAATTATACGCTTTTTTAGCGTGGCAGTGCACTATCATACAATTATATCACTTTCAAGCAAACTTATAGCACTTAACATCAATAATCTCTTGTCAAATTTACCTGTGGTCCGTCTGCTGGTTTTCATTCTCAACAAATCAGAATTGACAAAAATACGAGCCACAGACCAATGTTTAGGTCAATATTACATTTTAAATGGTTGGTTTATATATTGACAGGCGGCCATATTCTTTATAGTCTTTACATACTTGGGGAAATAACCGGGTGGAAGATAGCCAGGCGCTTTGCCCGGACTTGACTTTCTTTGACTCGGAATTATGATTATGCAAGAAAACTAAACCGTGTCTGGCAAGACTAATTAATTTTGGAGGTATTACGTAAGATGAAAAGAATTTTGCTGTTTCTTTTGACCAACATTGCCGTGCTTGTTGTTTTGAGCATCGTTTTGCGGCTCTTAGGGGTTGACCGTATTCTCGACGAAAGCGGCACGAACTTGAATATGTACAATTTGCTAATCTTTGCCGCGGTTTTTGGCTTCGGCGGTTCACTGATTTCTCTGGCGATGTCCAAGTGGATGGCCAAGCGCCTGACGGGAGCGCAGGTTATTGCCTCTCCCAGAAATACTGCGGAAATCTGGCTGGTCGAAACGGTAAAAAAACAGGCAACGATGGCCGGCATCGGCATGCCGGAAGTCGCGATATTCGATTCGGCCGCGCCAAACGCTTTTGCCACCGGCATGAACAAAAACAAAGCGCTGGTTGCCGTAAGCTCCGGCCTTTTGCGTGCGATGAACAGAGAAGAAGTCGAGGCGGTTTTAGGTCATGAAATAACTCACGTGGCGAACGGTGACATGATTACACTTACGCTAATTCAGGGGGTCGTCAACACCTTTGTCATTTTCTTCTCCCGCGTGGTGGGGCATTTTGTAGACAGGGTTATCCTGAAAAACGAAGAGGGGCACGGCCTCGGCTTTTTTCTGACCACAATCGTTGCGCAGATTATTTTCGGAATACTGGCCAGTATCATTGTTTTGTGGTTTAGCAGACAGAGAGTATACCGTGCGGATGCCGGTGGTGCCAAACTGGCCGGGACACCCAATATGATTGCGGCGCTGGAAGCGCTGAAAAAAAATGTTGTTCAACCCCTGCCGGACCAGATGTCCGCTTTTGGTATCAATGGCAAGCCGTCCAAACGCGGCCTGGCCATTTTATTTATGAGTCATCCGCCGCTGGATGACCGGATTGAGGCGCTGAAGCGTTTTTCGGTAAAAACGGCGTAAACAGGGCAACGCAAAAGGTGGATTAATGAGTCAAGAGCAAAAGAGGAACGAGAAGCGTCCCTCTTTTTTTATTCTTTGTCGGATAAAACCGCATTATCTTTTGTATCGATAGAACAAGGAATACAACTTTTTAAATTCCGGTAGAAAATGGAGACATTGTCCGATGAATAAATCCGCCATTTTTTAGCAGTCTTCGGGGAACGGTGTATTTTCCTCGCTTTCATTTTCCATCAGGATGTGGTAAAAAAAATAAGGAGTATGATTGATCAAGCTATGCCCCTCCGCCGTATCTGCACTGTCGATGAAACCGATGGTGCTACAATATCTCTTGCCTCTGGCATCAAGCTACATGATCAGCGCCGAGATTGCGATTGAATCTCTTTACCGTTCTCCATAATGATTATGAAAAAACCTGTTTAAACTTACCTTATTGTCACGTTTAGAAGAAAGGAGTTTATGCTGATGGAACCACGTTTCTGGACAAAAAATTATGATTACAGCGTTCCGACGACTATCCGTTATCCTAAAATTCCCGTGCAGGAATTTGTGAATCTGGCAGCGGCTTTCCAGCCCAATAAGCCGGCCACGGATTTTTATAAATCGTTCATTACTTTTCGCGAAATGCGCAACCGGATTCTCCGCATGGCCAACGCTCTGGTTCGTGAGGGTGTCGGCAAGGGCGACCGGATCGGTATTGCCCTGCCCAATAGTCCTCAGTATGTCATTGCCTATTATGCGGTCCTGACGGCGGGCGGCATCGTCGTCAATATGAATCCTCTTTATACCCACGACGAGCTTGCGTTCATGGTTAAAAACACGCGGATGAATTTTCTTTTCACTTTCGACATGGTTCTGCCCACCATAGGCCCTTTGGCCAAAGAGATGAAATTGAAATTAATTGTCACCAAGATGGCTGATTTTATCGATGGCTTTGGCGTCAGTACAGCCAGGGATCTTGCTTTGGAGCCGGACTGGCTGCATTTTTCGGAGCTTCTGGAGAGCTGCGCGAAGGATGTTCTGCCGGATGTTACGGTCACGCCCGATGATCCGGCTGTTATTCAGTTTACCGGCGGCACCACGGGAATTCCTAAAGGAGCGGTTCTCACACATGCGAATCTTGTGGCCGCCACCATGCATGTTTGCCTGTGGGGGCAATCAACGGTACTGAATTATATATCGAAGGAAAAAGTTACTTTGTTGGGTGTCATTCCCTATTTTCATGTGTATGGCAATATAACCTGCCTGAATGTCGGTTTTTTCAGCGCGGCGACTCAGATTCAATTGCCCCGTTTTGACATCAATGAGCTTTTTGAAGCCATCGGCAGATATGAACAAATCACCTTCTTTCCCGCCGTGCCCACTCTGATTACGGCTGTTGTTAATAATCCGAAAATTAAGGAGTTGAATATTTCTTCCAAGATTGGAGTGTTTAATTCCGGAGGCGCTCCGATGCCTGCTGAATTGATAAAAAAGGTGAAGGATATGGGAATTTTCTTCAGTGAGGGCTGGGGGATGAGTGAAACGGCCTCCATGGGGATTATTAATCCGGTGATGCGGCCGAAAGCTGGTTCTATCGGCATACCCTGCCCGGACAATGATGTTCGTATCGTGGATCTCGATGAAGGACTGCAGGATGTCAAGTTGGGAGAGCCGGGCGAAATTATCATCAAGGGGCCGACCGTGATGAAGGAATATTGGGACAATCCCGAGGAAACAAAAAAACAGCTGAAAGACGGCTGGCTTCACACGGGCGATATCGGCCAGATGGATGAAGACGGCTATATCACCATTGTTGACCGCAAGAAGGATTTAATCATTGCGGGCGGATTCAACATTTATCCGCGCGAGGTGGACGAGGTGCTTTATCAGCATCCCAAGGTTAAGGAAGCCGTGACGGTAGGCATTCCCGATGATTACCGCGGCGAGACGGTTAAGGTGTTTATCGTTTTGAAAGAAGGGCAGAAGGCGACCACGGAAGAAATTATCGATTTCTGTAAAGAAAAGCTGGTGGCCTATAAAGTGCCCAAACTGGTCGAATTCAGGGATTTTCTTCCCAAATCGACGATAGGTAAAATACTGCGCAAAACCCTCCGCGAGGAGGAAATGGCCGGGTCAAAGAAATAATCAGGATAGCAAGGAGCCGCCGCGCCGGTCCTCAGTTATTGCGAAATTCCTTAAGTGTTGTCCTGATCGGCTGACCGTGACTGCTACGGGCAGGTGTTGCCTGAAAAGCGCAGGCGGATAATCCGTCTGCGCTTACTTTTTCAGTTGTGAAATTGTTAAAATTAAATGAACAGACGGGCTCCTGCAGAGTGCCGGAATATTTTGATTGCCGTATTTTCGGAAAACAAGGATGATGTTTGCAACATCCGGTTTTTCCTGATTGTAAATAAACATGATTTGATTTGAATTGTTCAAAATAAGTTGAATCTAAGCATAAAGTAAAATATAAAAGACTGAACCAGCGGCAAAGAAACGATAAAGTTGTAAATTGTGTTTGGTATCTGGCGCGTGATTTATGATAACAGAATTATTTGCTTCCGTTACCTCTTGGTATTTTGAACATATAAATTATGGTACCGTTGTATTGCTGATGAGCATCGAAAGTTCTTTTATTCCTTTTCCTTCGGAAATAGTTGTGCCGCCCGCCGCGTATAAAGCCGCGCAGGGAACGCTCAATGTCGCCGGTGTCTTTTTCGCTGCCACGGCCGGCGCGCTAATCGGCGCCATATTTAATTACTATTTTGCTTATTTTCTCGGCAGGGCGATGCTTTATCGCCTGGCCGACAGTCGTATCGCCCATTTCTTTTTGATAACAAGAAAAACTTTGGAAAAAGCCGAAAATTATTTTATCAAATACGGCCGCAGCTCCACATTCATCGGCCGACTCGTTCCGGCGGTGCGGCAGTTGATTTCACTCCCGGCCGGATTTGCCAAAATGAACTTCAAGAAATTCTTGCTTTTTACCGCATTGGGTTCGGGGCTCTGGAATTTCATTCTTGTTTTACTTGGTTATTTTCTCTATGCGCAGAAAGAACTGCTCGAAAAATACTACACGAACATTTCGATATTTTTTTTGGTTTGCGGTGTGGTCTTCTTCGGATATATGATTTGCAAAGGGCTGAAAAAAGAAAAAAATATTTCCTAGTCAAATCAGAATATGCGTTTTATGCAAGTTGTCGTCTGATGGAAAAGCCCCTTGTCTTTACAACAAGGGGCTTTTCCTGTTAACCTGCCGTTTTCAGTCGGAGTAGCTATCGCTTACATTCCCATGCCGGGATAGCCGCCTCCCGGAGGCATACCGGGCATACCGCCGGCGCCTTTTTCTTCCGGTTTATCGGCTACCATGCACTGCGTGGTCAAAAGCAGTGAAGCCACGCTGGATGCGTTCTGCAGAGCGAAACGGGCGACTTTGGTCGGATCAATAACGCCTGCCTCCAGCATATCTTGATACTCATCGATGCGGGCATTGAAACCGAAAGCACCTTTCTTTTCTTTGACTTTTTCCACGACAATAGAGCCTTCGAAGCCGGCGTTGGCGGCAATCATCTTAATTGGCTCTTCAATTGCTTTTTTAATGATGTTCACGCCGATCTGTTCGTCGCCTTCAAAATTGAGTTTAGCTAAAGCGGGCAATGCGCGCAGATAGGCGACGCCGCCTCCGGGGATAATTCCTTCCTCGACAGCGGCGCGGGTGGCGTGCAGCGCGTCTTCCACGCGGGCTTTCTTTTCCTTCA
>ENA-UPTA01004244-UPTA01004244.1-activated-sludge-metagenome-genome-assembly--contig:-NODE-4244-length-13656-cov-6.864863_pt1 | contig 13656 bp, 20 predicted proteins | sample MGYA00238184_ERZ773361 | MGnify/ENA primary metagenome ERZ773361 (study PRJEB29100, sample SAMN05720205) | activated sludge metagenome | isolation source: anaerobic digester from wastewater...
GGGCTCAGGAGGTCGAGGTGCCCGCCGGCCGACGTCTGATCGTGACCGTGGCAACCAGCCGGTGGAATGGTGCCCCGAGCTTCGACGCAGCGCTGGCTTAGCACGCAGCGGTTCGCGCGCGGTGCGGAGGGTAACTGCGAGACCTTTTCAGGTCCTCGAGCTGATCACCTTTGAGCGCATCCGTACGCCGGCCCCGACGACGCCGATGCAACTCATAGCGGGGCACACCCACCAGTCGCCTGGCCCGGGACCCCCCTTCTCAGTGAAGGCAATGACGGCCCAGATAAGGCCGAGCAAATAGCCGCCGAACAGGCCAATAAGGGGCGCCCAATGCTGGTCTCCGTGAACTGGTCCGCTCGAGGGGACGATATACAGGCAACCCACCACGGTCAGGCAGCCGAAGAGGCCCGACCACCTCAGGAGTTCACTTAGTCCTCCCCCCTGCCCGGGGGAGAACTGCGAGCCCGCCCACAGTTGGGTAACGAACGACGCTGGCAGATAGCAGAGGATCCACGCAACGGCGGTCTTGAGAGTGGCCCGCACCTTGAAAGACTCAACATCGAGCGAGTCCCAGGACCGGTCCAAGAGGACGGAGCTGAGGGTCACGGTCCCTCGCGCGAGACCCCACCACGCCCAGAGCGCGTTGAGAACTAGGAATGTCGCAACCACGAGGGACGGGGAGCCGAAGAAGTGCTCCAGCAGAGATGCGGTCACTGAGTCAGGTGTAGGCGGTGTGGGCACGGTTGAAATGGTGCCAGGACTCCGGTCCCGCTGCGCCAAGCCCTCGGTGACAGTCCTACCGACGTGTAGCGACAACCTGATCCGCGACTCCCGTTGCTCAAACGCCGATAATTAAGATTATGTCGCCTATCACTCCTCCGAGCGGGCGCAAAGGGCATGATACACTTACCTCATGGCCACCACCAAGTACGGGGCGATCGCCGACGCGCTGCGGGCCCGGATCGCTGACGGCACGTACCCGGTCGGCACGAAGCTGCCCAGCATCACCGAACTCATGCGCGAGTTCGACGTCCCAGGTCTGAACACGGTCCGCGACGCCCAACAGGTCCTCGTCCGAGAAGGTCTGCTGCGCACCGAGCAGGGTGTCGGTGCGTGGGTGCTGGCCCAGCACAGCCCGACCACCGAGATGGCCGACGTCCTGGAGCGGCTGCGTGTGGCGCGCTCCGAGTTGGACCGCGCGATCGACTACCTCGAGACACAGGTGGGGCGATGAACGCAGCGGAACAGCCTCAAGACCACCCGACCTTGGCCAAGTACCCAGGCCATCCGACCGCGTTGTACCGCGGGGAGGACGGGGTTCTGTGGAGGGTCCCCCTGCACCGAGACCGCGACGAAGCCGTAGCCGTCCCTGTGGAGGACCTCGTGCAGGCCCGCGGCGCCGTCCACCAGCTCAAGCTCATGGTCGAGCGCGGCTTCGGTGGCGACGTGGACCTGGAGATGATGGGGCACGTCCTGGCCGGCACCTCTGCCGCTGACCCACCTCGCACCCGACGGGAGGTCCTGCAGTACCTAGACGGTCTACGGGACCGACTCACCGGCTCGCTTCCTGAGTGGTGAGCAGCTCGTCATGTCGGACCCAGCCGCCATAGTGGACCCACCCCCAGCAGCCGATAAGGATCGGCGCCCGCCTCGAGGAGACGCGTCATGACCGAGATCCGCACCCGCGTCGAGAAGATCGTCAAGGATGCCCTGGTCACTCAGAGCGGGTCGGGCGCGATCGTCAGCGCCCCGCTCGCCCCGGGGTACTCCACGCTGGTTGGCAGGCCGGCCGACTACCTCGCGGCGGCGGCCGCCGCCCGCAGCGTCGCGTATGCCGCCGAGAGCCTCGCACGCGACTACGCCCGACGTGCCCGCGGGGCCGGCCGCAGCTGGGATGAGGTCGCGGCCGCCCTAAAGTTCGACGCCGCCGGCCATGATGACCCGAGCGTCGAGGCCTTCCTCTGGGTCGCGCCCACCCCGTCGCAGCGCTTCGACTCGATCGTCACCTCGTGGGAGTGCGCCAGCTGCGCTGCCCGGGTCACCGACCGAGGCCCCTTCGGTGGCCATCCCGAGGAGGTCGAGGAGGGCCACCTCGACTCCTGCGCACGGCACCAAGAAGACATCAGCGCATATCGCCAGCAGACCGGCTGGGACGACTAGGACGCCGTCCTCATCGTCGTTGTTGTCGGAGCGCGGATCGGGGCCGTGAACCGCCCAAGAAGCGAGTCCCGCTTGAGGTAGGCATGCCTGGTCGCCTGCTCACCCTCTACCACCACACCAGCAACGCAGCGGCTGCGGCCATCCTCCGCGACCGCAGCATGATCTCAGCCGCCCCGGTCGACCTGCCGTTCGCCTTCTTCTCGACCCATCGTGAGGGCCGAGCGGCTGGACCGTTGAACTACGGCGAAGCCGCCGTCGAGGTCCGCGTCCCCGAGGATCTGGCACAGGTCGACGAGACATTCCGTGACGGTGAACGCTTCGTCAAGGTCGCCCTCGCCGATCTGCGTCCAGAGCACTTCGTCCGCGTCCATTTCCACGCGGCCCGCCCGCCCGCTGAGGGTCCAAGTCTGGTCACGCGTCCCCAGGTTGACTGCAGCCGTTGATCCGCCACGAGACAGAGTCCGCTTTAGGGATTGAGACGCCACGAAAGGCATGAAGCTGTGAGTGAGAACCCGATCGTCCTGCGCGGGCTCGGCGACGTCGTCGCCCTGGTCCCTCACCTGGTCGGTGCCCAGGTGAATGACTCCATCGTGGTCGTCCCGGTCGAGCTGCGGGCCGCGCCGGTGGCCCGGGTGGACCTGCCGGCCACAGCCCAGGACCGAGAGATCATGGCGGCGCATCTGGCGCCGTACTACGCCGAGTACCGCACGCCCGTTGTGCTCTTGGCCTTCACCGACCGCCGTGACCTCGCGGAGGCGGCCTGCGACCGCCTGGCCGAGGCCTTCGACTCCGTGTGTCCCATCGCGGCCGCTGCCAGCGTCACGGGTGACCGGTGGGTGCGCCTGGACCACCCCGACCATGGCACCGTCTCCCCCGCATCACGCGACCGCGTTGCCGCCGAGGCGATCTACCAGCGGGGCAGCTCCCCGTACAGATCCCTTCAAGAGCACCGCGCGTCCTTCGCTCCCGGCTCCTCGCAGATCCCCGCCCAGGACTTCGCCGCCGCCCAAACCGCCACATCGACGGTCCTGCAGGACCCGCCAGCACTCGCCCAGGAGCGGGCCTGGATGAGCCTGGTCGTCGGTCGCCACATCGCGAGTTCCACTCCCCTGCCGACCGTCGACGCCGCCCGCATGCTCGCCGATGTTCAGGACATCGGCTTGCGCGACCACGCCTGGACCCTCATTCCCCGTGACGAGGCGCGCCAGCACGCCGAGCTCTGGAAGGACCTGCTGACCCGGGCACCCGAGGGGGCGCAAGCCCCCGCTGCGGCGCTGGCCGCCTTCAGCTATTGGGTGGCCGGCGACGGCCTGAGCGCCAGGGCAGCCTTGGAGCAGATCCCGCCCACGCAGCAGTACTCCATGGGCCAGCTGATCACCGTCGCCGTTCGAAACGGACTGGACCCCAAGGCATTCCCGATGCCCCACGACATGCCACCCGACGTCGCAGCCGGCGTCCCTGCGCCGTCCTCCGGCTCCGAGCAGGCACGCAGACAGCCACCTATGCCGGCCAGTACATCCCCCTTCCCCGGAGTGTCCCGGTGAACCCGCCCACTTCAGGCTCCCTCATGGAAGAGCAGCTGCGCCGGATGCTGGCCAGAACCCCACGAGTGGCGGCGCGCCCGGACCTCGTGGTCGACCTCATCCGGCCGGTCGACGCGCGCAGGCCACCGGCTCGCCGGGAGCGTCCCGGGCCCCGGCTGACCGCGGACGCCCCGGTCGCAGGAGGACTTCCCGAGCCCGGGTGAACGGGCTCAACGGCGAGGCCGGGCGGGCGCACCTGGTCCGCGAGTTGGGACGCCGGCCGCCGCGAGTGCCCGCCGTATGGCGGTCTGGGTTCGGTCGGTGAGCTCGGCGATTTGGCGCAGCGAACGTCCCGCGACGTACTGCTCTGCGGCATAGGCGATCAGGCGGGCGCGCTGCTCGGGCTCTGGCGGACCGTGGCCGACCCTTTGAACTCCTCCAGCGGCTCGAGGACAGGGCGACTCGGGTAGGGCATCAGCCGCCCCCAGCACGCACGGGGCGGCTTGCGCCCGCCTGGAGCTCGTCGTCCATCGCCCACGAACGATAGAGGCTCACCTGACCCTCCCCTGCCCGCGGACTGCTTACGGAGTCATCGACGCACGGGAGGCACGATGGTCTACCGCAAGGCATGGGAAGTGCAGTATCAGCGCGATCGAGCACGAGGACAGACGCGCTACGTGGACGCCGAACCCACGAGATCCCGCTTGGCCGAGCTCACCGCCGCGCATGTCCCCGTGCGGGCACTCGGGCGCGCCTGTGGGCTGAGCGACACCGGGGTCAAGGCCATCCTGGCCGGCACGCGGACCCAGGTGCAGCAGGAGACGGCAACTCGAGTAGCCCGCATCTGTCTTCGCGACATCTACTCCGACCAGGCGACCGGTCACGTCCCGAAGATTGGCGCGGTCCGGCGCGTTCACGCGCTGATGGCCATGGGCTGGAGCCACCACCAGCTGGAGGCCGCCGGCGTCCCGAACACCGCACGCCTCCTGTCCGGCCCGGGGCACCTGGTCACGGTCGAACGCTGGCGCGAGGTGTGCGAGGTCTACGACCGGCTCTCGATGACCCCTGGCCCCTCCCCCGAGACCCGAGGCTGGGCCCGTGCCCGCGGCTACGCCCCGCCCCTGGCGTGGGACGAGGACTCCATCGACGACCCCACCGCACGACCTGACGGCGAGCTGAGCAAAGGCCGAGGAGCCGATGTGATCGACATGGTCGCCGTGAGGCGCACGCTGGATGGCGACCCTCGGGGTCCGGATCTGACCGCACGCGAAAAGACCTTGGCGGTGGGTGTCCTCGCCGCTCGTGGCACATCAGACCCCCAGATCGCCGACCGCCTCGGGGTGAGTGACCGTACGGTCCTGCGCTGGAGGCAGCGTGAGGGGATCCCGACCCGGCACGCGGGCGCACCCGCCCCTGACCTGCAGTGGCAGGCCGCTGTGGGCGCCACCAGGCTGCCCTCAACCAGGGACGCGTCTCCGTCCTTCTCCTCGGCTACGGGCCTCTCGCGCCCGCTGGCTCGGTAGGCCGCTCATGGACGACGTGCGCCCGGTCCCGATCGTCGTGGGGGACGACGACCTCAGCTGTGCCTACTTACTCGGCGGGCACCTGGTTCGCCCGGACACCTGCGCCGGGCAGCAGCTCCTGGCCGAGGCCTACGTGGGCGGGAACCGGCCGCAGTGCCCCTGCTCCTCCGTGGGTGTGCCCATGTATATCGCCAGGGCCGGGAACAGACTCATCGTCAAGCGGATGCCCGGCACCGGAGCCCACCACTCGCCCGACTGCGGCTCCTACGCACCCGAAGATCTCAGCGGGCTCGGCTGCCTGCTCGGCGACGCGGTGCGTGTCGACCCGGACACGGGCCTGACGGTTCTGCGCCTCGGATTCCGCCTCTCTGTCGGAGAACGTGCCGCCGTCGACACGAACAGCTCCCCCACGGCGCTGGACAGTGTGACCACTACCGGCCGGAGCCTGACCCTGCGAGCCCTACTCGACTACCTGTGGGAGGAGTCCAATCTGGTCGCGTGGGCGCCGGGGATGATGGGCCGGCGACACTGGGGCCTGATCGCGTGGCTGTTGCGCCGCGCGGCCGCCACCGCACGGACCAAAGGCGGCCCCTTGGCGGAGCGGGTCTACATACCCGAGCCGTTCCGGCTCGAGCACAAGGCCGAGTTGGCGGCCAAGCGGCTCAACCAGTGGCAGAAGGCCTCGGCCCGTCCGGGGCACCGGCAGCAGCTGATGGTCCTCATCGCCGAAATCAAGGCGATCGACGCAGCCCGCTACGGGCACAAGATGGTGCTCAAACACCTTCCCGACGCTCCTCTGTTCCTCGACGACCGGCTGCACCGGCGCCTCAAGCGCGCTTTCGCGGCCGAGCTGGACCTGTGGGCGGCCGACGAAACGAGCCACCTGGTCGTGATCGCCACGTTCACCGTCGGCCGAGGCGGAGCAGCCATGGCCGAGGAGGTCGCGTTGATGCCCACGACCGCGCAGTGGCTGCCCTACCAAGACCCCTACGCCAAGGTCCTACTCGACCGCCTCGTCGACACTCAGCGACGTTTCCGCACCACCCCGAGGTTCTCGCTCCCGCCCACCGTGGACCTGCCGATCGCGGTTCTGACCGACACCCGCGAACCCACCCCCCTGCATCTTGGGCACACCCAAGGGAACGCCTCGATGGACTCGCCCAACGCCGCCGGCGGGGCGTGGCGATGGGACCTCGAGGAGACCATCCCGGCGCTGCCGCCGGCGGACCGATGATCACGCCCCGCACGGGCATGGTCCACAGCCTGCGGGCGCACGGACTCACTATCCACAGCGTCGAGGCGAGGGTAGCGCCGCGTCAGTTCCATCTGTTCGACTAGATCGCAACGAGCAGGCAACCGTGCGGCTCGATCCTCAAGGAGGACCACATGATCGACCCCACCCCCAAGCGCGACTTCGTCAGAGTCGAGGACCTCACCCTCGAAGACGTCGCCGCCGACACCGCCCTCTTCCTCGAGGGCGATCCGGACGTCGACGGGATCATCGTCGCCACTGCTACCGCACAGGGCAGCGACGTCGTGCTGTCTCTTGAGGACGGCCACGACGGGACCCGCACCTTTCGCCTCCGCGTGCTGCAGGGGTGAGCGTCGTGACCGTCACCGCTCCCCCGCTCCGACGCGACCCCGGCACGCACGCGGCGACCCGGTATCCGATCGCCTGCGTCGCTTCTGCCCTCGTGCTCGCTGCAGAAGGCCGCCCCGAGGACGCGGCCACGTTGCACCGGATCTCCCTCCACGTCGCTGCTCACCCCGGCTGGCCCGCAGCGCTGTGCCTGTGCGCCATCATCCCCTGCGCCGAGACGAACTGGACGCATTCAGGGCACTGCTGCCGAACGTGCACCACACACAGGTCCCTCTTCGACCACATCCACGGCCGAGCCTGCGCCGCCGACGTCCACGACGGAGGCCGGCAATGACCAGCACAGCCACCCTGCGCTATCAGAAGCAGTGGCGACTCGAGCGGGGCCGCGGCCTCTACCGCACCGTCACGGCCGACACCGTGCGAGAACACCTGCGTGATCTCCTGCGCGGAGAAGCCTCCCTTCGAGGCATCGCCGAGGTCAGTGGTGTCCCGACCAGCGTCGTGGCCCGGATCTCCAGCGGCCAGCAACCCACCGTCACCAGGCGCGTCAGCTCGGCACTGATGAAGATCACGCCGCACGACCTCACGGCCCGACCTAACGCCGCCGGATTCGTGCCCAAGGTCGGCGCCGTTCGCCGGATCCGCGCACTCCAAGCGATCGGGCACTGCGCGCGCGACATCGCCGACGCGACCACACTCACCGAGCGGGAGGTCTACCTGGTCGTCAACCAAGCCGGACGGTGGATCACCCAGGCCCGATGGGAAGCGGTCGCCCAAGCCTACGATCGTCTCTCCATGACCCCGGGCCACAGCGTCAAGGCCCGCTCGATCGCGGCTGCTGCGGGCTACCCCCCTCCGCTGGCGTGGGACGACGACGCGATCGACGACGTGCACGCGACGCCGGCCGGCCTGTCTGGCGTGGACGTCGACAACGACGTCGACGAGGTGGCAGTTCAGGCCGTCATGTCCGGTCGTCGTCCCGTTGGGCTGCGCGAGGACGAGCGGGTCGAGGCCCTGCGCCGCCTCGTCGAGCACGGGTGGAGCGACGAGCAGATCGCCGAACGCCTGGGGGTCTGTAGCCGCACCGTGCTTCGGCTGCGCCAGGCACATGGCATCGCCAGCAGGTGGTCAGCATGACCGCCACCGCCACCTGCCGACCTGCCACACGCCGTCGTCGATTCGGTCACGACGAGTACACCGCCGTGGACCTCTTCTCCGGGTTCGGAGGCCTGACCCAGGGAATCGAAAGCGCGGGGTTCACCGCGATCACCGCCGCCAACCACAACAGCTACAAGGTCGAGATCCACGAAGCCAACCATCCGCATGTCGAGCACTGGATCGCCGACCTCGTCGACACCGAGTCGACCAGCTACCACTCAGCACGGGACCTGCCCAAGGCAGACCTGCTCGCTGCCGGCGTCAGCTGCGTGAACCACTCCCCCGCGAACACCAAGAAGGCCTACGCCCAGGCGCTGTCGCTCTTCGACGTCCAAGACCCCGACTTTGAGGCTCGCGTCACCCGCTCCGAACGGGACCGGGCAACCGCCAACTGCGTCCTGCACTATGCCGACGCCCACCACCCTCGCGTGATCCTCGTCGAGTGCACCACCGAGCTGCAGTCCTGGGGCCGCGCCCTGCCGGGCCGACCCAAGGTCGGTGACGGCAGCACCTACCGCTGGTGGCTGCGCCAGTTCTCCAACCTCGGCTATCGGCATCGCACCCTCTACCTGAACAGCATGTTCTTCGGCGTCGGCCAATCGCGCGACCGACTGTACGAGGTGTTCTGGGACAAGGGGATTCCGACGCCCGACCTCGATCATCGCCCGATCGGCTGGTGCTCCTTCTGCGACAGGCAGATCGAGGCCGTGTGGACATGGCGTACCGGGGTGCCGCCCTCGGGCACGGTCCGCTACGGCAAGCAGTACGACTACCGGTGCCCGTCCTGCCGAGGCCTGGTCCTGCCCCACTACACGCCCTCGCTGGCGGCCCTCGACCTGAGCGACCTTGGCACCCGGATCGGGGACCGGGACAAGCCGTTGGCGGCGGCCACCATGGCGCGGGCCGAGCGCTGCCGCCGCCGATTCGGCGACTTCCCTGCGGTCCTGATGCCCGCCAAGGCGGTTCGCGGATCCGAGCGTCACCCGTGGCAGCCGCTGACCACCCAGACCAGCCAGCAAGAGACCGCGGTGCTGTCGGCCGGCGCCTTCGGGTGGCCGTCCGCGATCGGCGTGACCAACTATCAGGGTGTCGCCCGCGGACCGGATCGGCCGTTGCCCACACAAGGCGGCTCGGAGACCATGGGGATCCTGTGCTCCGGCGTCCTGCCCTACCGCAAGCACACCACCCCAGCTGGTCACGTCGAACCGATGCCGACGGTCACCACCGATCAGGTTCCTGCTCTGATCACCGCTGCAGGGCTGATCAAGAACAACGGCGCCATCCACGAGGCGGGCTACCGCAGCCACCCCCTCGACCGGCCATTGGGCACCGTGGTCGGGTCGGCGATCACTCAGGGGCTGCTGTTCTCCGGCTGGACCAAGCTCAACGGCTCGACCGGGTCGGAGACCTCACCGCACCCGCTGCTGGATCCCTTCGGGGCGATCACTGCCCGGGACACCACGGCGTTGATCTCGGCGCAGTGGCAGGCCGCGTTGGCCGACCTGGCCCTTGAGGACTGCTACTTCCGGATGATGTTCGCCCACGAGATCGGGCGTGGGTGCGGCTTTGACGTCGATTTCGGGCCAGGGCACAAGGGCACGTGGATCGTATGGGGCTCGGCCCGAGACCAGGTCGACGGCTACGGCAACGCCGTGTCCCCGCCGGTGGGTGAATGGATCGGGACCCGGCTCCGGGCCGCTCTGCATCAGGCGGCGGCGGCATGACACGCGAAGAGCTCTGGGGCCAACATCACGGCACCGCGACGGCCTTGTTCTCGGCCGACGGGCGCTACCGCTACTACCTCACGCGGGACCTTCCCGGCGCTGGTCCCGCTCTGCACTTCGCCATGCTCAACCCCTCGCAGGCCACCGCAGCGCAGGACGACCGGACTATCACCCGTTGCCTTGGGTATGCCCGAGCCTTGGGGGCCAGCAGCTTGCACGTGTGGAACCTGTTCGCGTGGCGCGCCACCCACCCCGACCAGATGCCCTCAGACATCACCGCGATCGGTTTACACAACGAAGACACCATCGCGACCGCGCTCAGGGCTGCGGCCGCGACCAGCGCGGTCGTCGTCGCCGCCTGGGGCGCGCACCAGCACCCACTGAAGGATCGGCAGGTCGCGCGCCTGCTGGCCGCCGCGCAGCGACACGGTGTGCAGCTGCACGCGCTGGCCATGACCCGGCGCGGGGACCCTGGACATCCCCTCCGATTGCCCCGGTCTCTCAGGCCGACGCCCGTGGCACTGGAGCCCGCGTGCTGCCCTGGCTGCGGGTGCACCGACGAGCAGGCCTGCTGGCCCGGCTGCTGGTGGGTCATCACCGATCATGGAATCCGGGTGTGTTCTACCTGCGTGAGCAGGAGTGCGCCATGACACCGGCGACCAGAGCCCTGTACGACCAGCTTCTGGCGACCTTGCAGGACTGCCACCAGCCAATGACGACCGGCGAGGTCGCCTGCGCTGCCCCGGCCTTGGTCGAGGTCTACGACGGGTGCGTCCAGTCCTGGCACGTCCGCCGACGCAGCGCCCGCACCCGCCAGGAGACCTGCTGCGGCGATCACCACGTGCACGTCCGGGCCCGGTTTGCGCGCGAGGTCTACCACGCCCTGCGGGCGATGGCGGCCGCCGGTGAGATCGTCAAGATTCCTGCACAGGATTCCTCGGCTGTGTCGTGGCGCGCCGTAGACCGGCCCCGCTTCGTCGACGAGCTCGAAGCCTGCCTGGCGATGCAGGGGCCTGACCGAGATCGGCCCGGCAGTGCAGACTGAGAGCGTGACCCCTGCAGAACTGAAGACCACCCGCGAGGCGCTGGGGCTGTCCAGCGAGTGGGTGGCCGAGGTGGGAGGTGTCACGGTGCGAAGCGTGCGGCACTGGGAGAGCGGCAACGGCGTTGTCCCCGATGACGTCGCCAGCATCCTCGACGAGCTCGCAGCCGCAGTCCGAGAGCACGTCGAGTCACAGCTCGCGGTCCCCGCGGGCGGTCCCGTCACCCTGCTGCGCTTTCGCGACCAGGACACTTTGAGGGCCGTCACCGGGCTGTCCTGGCCCGCCCCCACCCACGCGATCGCCCAGCTGCGCGTCGTCGATGGGCTGCGCGCCCGCAACGTGGCTGCGCGGCTCATCTGGTTCAACCCCGACGAGTACGACAGGTGGGCAGCGACGGCGGCCGAGGCGAGTCCGGAAGCGTGGGCGGGTCATCAACCCTGGGATCACCAGCCGTGAGCCCCAGCCCGTACACGCCCCGCGATCTGGAGTGGCACGACCACCAGGTCGCCGCTGCTGCCGCAGCCTGGCTGCATGAGCCCCGCGACACCGAGGCCTACCGCCGAATGGTCAACGCGGTGCTGCGCCGACAAGCCTTCCTGCAACCCACCCTCACCGAACCCCGGGCCGAGGACCCCGAAGTTCTGGACGAGCTGCACGCCGAACGTCCGCCTCAACGCCTGAGCAGCGCCTTGGACGATGTCCTCACCCGGCTGCGTGCAACCTCCGATACCGGTCCATCCGCCGTGCACGAGCAACCGTCTGCGGCACCGGAGTCAGATCAGGTGGAGGGCTCGCCGGCGGGAAACTGACCCTCCAGCCGGCGGGTCTCGCTTTCGGTAGGTAGGAGGACGCCGGAACGGCCGGCGACCGGCTACCTGCCTTCACGCACGGGCATCGTTGCGTCGCCCGTGCGGGGTGAGGGCCAGAGAGCAGGCCCCAGTGGCTGAACAGCCCACGCTTGAGAGCATCCGCGCGCACCTGGAGGAAGCGCTGCGGGCGATCGACGCGCTGCAGCAGCTGCACCTTCAGCCGCCGCCCCCACCGGGCACTGGTGAGCACGATGAGTGACCCCCGCGTTGCTGACGAGGTCACCGCCGACCTTGCCGCAGTGCGCGGCAACCTTCACCAGGTCTGGGGGCTCGTGGAGGAACTGCGTGGGTATGCCCGCGGCGCGGAGAGGACCATCGACGATGTCGAGGCGGAGACCTCCCGCGTCCGACTGTCACCGCAGGACCCGCGGGCGGCCGCGTATCTTCGCAACGCCGGCGACCAGCTGGACATCCTGCGCCAGCGCTGCGCCGTGGGTTCCAGCCTGGCGGGCGACATCGAGGAGCGGCTCACGTCAGCCCGGCGCCACCTGGACAGTGCACGGCACCGTCTGGCTGGCTACGAGGACGACCACCCGATGCCCGCGGGGGCGGATGTCTCCAGCCTGACCGCCAAGGTCGAAGATCTCGCCGTGCTGGTGGACCTGGCCGCGCCCCTGGCCAAGGCAGCGCGCACCCATCTGAAGGAAGCAGCTGAAACCGCAGCCGCCTTGACCAGCCCCAGCCTGAGCGACACGGAACGACAGTACGTCGCCCTGCGGATCGACCGGGGCACCCAGGTGGCGGGCCGGTCGGTCGTGCGCGGTGAAGAGGCTGTCCGTCATCTCGACCGGACCCTGGAGTACGCCGGCGCTGGCGCGGCTCGCTCCCTCGGTCACGCCGATGCGGTCGCTGCCGCCGCCCACGCCCACACCGGCGGCGATGGGCAGCCCGCGAAAGGCCCGTTGTTCGGCAACCACGCGGGGCCGGCCAGATGACCGGCGCTGCCGCGCACGCCACCACCCCGACTGCCGAGTTCGCCGCAGCCCTTGCTGCGCAGCTACGAGGGCAGATCGGCGAGGACCTCGCCGTCTGCACAGGCCGGCCCGCCATCGCGCCCGGGGGCTACCTGAACGGCTCCCTCGTCCTGGCGGAACAGCTGACTGCCACCCGCTGCCTGCCCCGTCGTTCCGAGAACAGGGAAGATCGCGAACACGAACAGAACCCGCGCTACTACGCCGTCGTCAGCCAGCTCCTGCGGGCGGCCGCCGACACGGTGCAGGGTGCCCGCCCCTCTCGCGCCGCATGGGAGGCCGCCGAGCGGTTCTTGGTTGCAGCAGGGGCAACGCTGGACGAGATGCTCGAGGACCAACGCCAGCCGGTGGGACCACACCTGCGACTCATCAACGGCGGCCGACCATGAACCACCGGCTGTCGATGACGCTGCTCGGCCTCGGCCTCGCCGCCGCCATCGTGCCGCACGCGGTCGCCCCCAAGGCGCTGAGCTCGGCACCCGTGAGCAGCGGCAGGATCTCCGCGATCAGCGACGGCGACACCGTTCGGGTCACCTCCAGCGACGGCACGGACCTGGGCAGGATCAGACTTCTGGGCATCAACGCTCCCGAACTGGGTCACGACGGTCAGTCTGGGCAGTGCTGGGCAGCCCAGGCCAGAGACACCCTCTCCCGGATCGTCCCGGTCGGTTCCACCGTGCAGCTGGTCGCCGATCCCACGCAGGCTGACCGCGACGTCTACGGCCGGCCGCTTCGCTACCTGGTCCAGGACGGCCTCGACGTCCAAGAAGCCCTCCTACGGCAGGGCGCTGCTCACCCGTTCTGGCCCGCCGGCGCCGGCACCCGGGCTCCGCTGTACGACCTGGCCCTCACCGACGCCCAGCAGGCGCAACGCGGGCTGTGGTCAGCCTGCCCGAAAGGAGCACCGTGAACATGGACCCCGACGCGACTGCGCAGCCAGACGCAGAATACGAGCTCGTCCAAGCTCAAGACACCCACGCGCAAGCCCTGGCCCGCATGGATCGGGCCCGACGGGAGCAGGAGGCCACAGACGCCGCAGGCTATGACCAGCCCGGCGAGGACAGCACCCGCACCAGATGAGGCTG
>ENA-UPTA01004246-UPTA01004246.1-activated-sludge-metagenome-genome-assembly--contig:-NODE-4246-length-13655-cov-6.275074_pt1 | contig 13655 bp, 7 predicted proteins | sample MGYA00238184_ERZ773361 | MGnify/ENA primary metagenome ERZ773361 (study PRJEB29100, sample SAMN05720205) | activated sludge metagenome | isolation source: anaerobic digester from wastewater...
CGCCGTTGCCGGTCCGCTTCATGGCCACCGAGCCGTTGTCCTCGACCATCGCGAGCTTGACCGCCTCGCGACCGCAACGACGGGCCTCGTCCACGTCGACCGCCGATTGCAGCCCGGCAAAACTCCGCTGCAGGTAGCCGAAGGTGTCGGCGCGAACGCGTTTGATCTTGAGGCTGTTTTTCACCTGGGCCGCCAGGAAGTCAGCGAGCGCCCCGGTGCCGGAGAGCTGGATATTGCCGTGCGGATCCTTCTCCGCGTCCTGGGCGATCTTCTTGGTCCAGGTCTCGCCGTCGGCGTCGCACATGCCCTCGCTGACCGCGATCACGCAACGACCGAGCTTCTTGTACACGGCATCCACCTCGCTGAGGAACTTGCCGATCGAGACCGGCCGCTCCGGGAAGTACAGCAAGTGGGGACCATCGTCGCCCCGCGTCTTGCCCAGCGCGGCGGCGGCGGTCAAAAAGCCCGCGTGCCGGCCCATGATGACGTCGATCTTCACGCCCGGCAGGGCCCGGTTGTCCAGGTCGTCGCCCATCAGGGCGCACGCGACGAACTTGGCCGCGGTGCCATACCCCGGGCAGTGGTCGGTCACGAGCAGATCGTTATCCACGGTCTTGGGCACGTGGAAGGCCCGAATGTCGAATTTGCCCTCGTCGGCCACGGTGTTGAGAATGTAGGCGGTGTTGGCGGAGTCGTTGCCGCCGATATAGAAGAAATAGCGGATGTTCCGCTTCTTGAAGACCTCCAGGATGCGTCGGCAATACTCCGCGTCCGGCTTGTCCCGGCTGGTTCCCAGGGCCGACGACGGCGTGGCCGCCACGGTTTCCAGGGTCTGGGCCGAGACCTTGCTCAGATCGATGAATTCGTCCTTGACCATGCCGGCCACGGCGTGGATCGCCCCATAGATCGTCTCGATCTCCGGGTGCTTCCTCGCTTCTTCGATGACGCCGACCAACGAGGCGTTGATGACGCCCGTCGGCCCGCCGGACTGCGCTACTACCGCATTCGCTTTCGGTGCACTTGCCATATTCTAAATCTCCATACCTAAGTAGACGGGTGTCTGCACAGACAACCACCCATCAGCCTGAAACCCATACCTCTCTCCGTACAGACGGGTTATTATACAAGCCTCCGGCGACGACTCAAGGGGCAACCGAAGAAACAATCGACCGGGCCTTCTGGACCGCGGTCCGCAATTCCTCGATCCAGATCCGATTCCCGTCGCTGTTGGGGTGTACGCCGTCGCCATCCTGGAGGGCCGCGGCGAGGTTGCCCTCGGCGTCGACCAGCCGGCTCGTAGGGTCCAAGAACACCCAACGCGGGTTCTCCGAGCACAAGGCCTTCAGCGAGGCGTTGAATTCGCGAATCCGGGCGTTGGCCGACTCGTCGGGAGGCGACATCAGTCGCCCGTTCACCGGCAGCATCGCACAACACACGACCGGGACGGATCGCGGCACAGCGTCCAGAATCCGCCGATAGTTCTCGATGATCTGCCGGTTGTCGCGACGATCCAGATCGTTGACGCCGATCTCCAGGACCAACGCGGAGGCGCGAAGCAGAGAACGATACTGCAGCAGCCTGACGAGCACGCCGACAGTCGTATCCTGACCGATCCCATAGTTCACCGAGGGACACGCCACGGCGTCGGTGCACAAACCCTGGGTCAGACTGTCCCCAATGAACACGACGGCCCCGTCGGGCACGTTCCCATCCATGCGAAGATGATAGCGCAACATCCTCCTGAAGTGATCGGTGATCTCCGGATTCGGGGACGCTCCATCCGAGGTGGGCTGGGATTGCGAGAAGAGACTCGACTGCCACAACACAAACACGATAAGGCCGCCAACACAAACCGAGGAGGTTTTCCCGACGACTCGTCGCATGATACAACTCCAATATCCAACTCTCGTTCGCACGCCAGGGGAATCGTAGCACGACAGGTCTCTTCGGGCAACCGGGAACGATTTGTTCTTTCCGACTGCACTCGGGCGACGGATATGTTATGCTGGGGACCCGTTTCACGATGGCTTGTTCCAGGAGGACAATAGATGGCATATCGAGCGTGGATTGTCACGACAATGGTCGTGTGTGGATCGATGACGCCAGCGAGGGCAGGCAATCCACGGTCGGATTTGAAGCTGTGGTACGATTCGCCGGCCCAGAAGTGGACGCAGGCGCTGCCCATCGGCAACGGCCGGCTCGGGGCCATGGTGTTCGGCGGTCCCGCGGAGGACTGTCTTCAGCTCAATGAGGACACGGTCTGGGGGGGCGAGCCCCGCGACTACGCCCACGAAGGCGCGGCCCAATACCTGTCCCCAATCCGCCAGTTGCTCTTCGAGGGCAAACAGAGGGAGGCGGAACAACTGGGGATGCAGCACTTCATGTCGATCCCCCTGGGACAGATGCCCTACCAGCCGTTCGGGGACCTGAAACTGACGTTCCCAGGTCACGAGCAGGTCGAAGACTACCGTCGGGAACTCGACCTGGACACCGCCATCGCGACGACGACCTACCGCGTCGACGACGTGACATACACCCGCCAGGCGTTCGCCAGTTGGCCGGACCAGGTGATCGTCGTGCGGATCGAGAGCAATCGACCGGGCGCAGTGACCTTCAACGCGACGCTGACCAGCCCGAATCAGGACGTCCAGACCCTTGCAACGGGAAGCGACACACTGACCATCCGAGGCCGGGCGAGCGACTACAAAATGCGGGGCGACTATGGGATCGTCCCGGGCAGGGTGAGATTCGAGGGCCGTTGCCAGGTGATCGCCAACGGGGGAAAAGCCGTCGTCGACGACGAAAAGATCTCCGTGGAGGAGGCCAACGCAGCGACGTTGATCCTGGCGATGGCCACGACGGTCAAAAACTACGACGATATCTCAGGGGACCCGGGCGAGGCCTGTGACAGTATGCTCAAGAAGGTCGCCGGCAAAACGCCTCGACGGATGCGCGACGACCATGTGGCCGATCACCAGACCTTGTTCCGGCGTGTGTCCATCGACTTGGGCCCCGCGACGGAACCGAGCCCGCCCACCGATCAGCGCGTGCTCCAATACGCTCAAAAGGAAGATCCCCAGTTGGCTGCACTATTCTTCCAGTACGGTCGATATCTGATGATCGCCAGCTCGCGTCCCGGCGGCCAACCCGCCAACCTGCAGGGGCTCTGGAACGACAGCGTCACGCCGCCGTGGGACAGCAAGTACACGGTGAACATCAACACCGAGATGAACTACTGGCTCACCGAGCCGACCAACCTGAGCGAGTGCGGCGGGCCGCTCTTCGACGCCCTGGCCGACATCGGCCAGACGGGCCGCTCCGTCGCACGCAAGCATTACGACGCCCCTGGCTGGGTCCTGCACCACAACTTCGACCTCTGGCGCGGCGCCGCTCCGATCAACGCCGCCAATCACGGTATCTGGCCCACCGGCGGCGCCTGGCTCTGCCAGCACCTCTGGTGGCACTACCTCTACACAGGCGACAAGACCTTCCTGGCCGAGCGGGCCTATCCGCTGATGAAGGGCGCATCGGAGTTCTTCGTCGCCTACCTCGTCGAGGATCCACGAAACGACAGGCACTGGCTCATCAGCGGGCCCAGCAGCAGTCCAGAAATCGGCGGCTTGGTCATGGGTCCGACGATGGACCACCAGATCATCCGCGACTTGTTCGCCAACACGGCCCAAGCGGCCCGCCTGCTGGGCGTCGATGAGGAACTCGCAGGCAAGCTCGACGTGATGCGAAGCCGGATCGCGCCGAACCAGATCGGCCGGTATGGCCAGCTCCAGGAGTGGCTCGAAGACAAGGACGATCCCAAGAACGACCATCGGCACGTCTCGCACCTGTGGGGCCTGTTCCCAGGCGAGGAGATCACGCCGGAGACGCCGGAGCTGTTCCAGGCCGCAAGGCAATCGCTCCTCTTCCGCGGCGACGGCGGCACCGGCTGGAGTCGGGCGTGGAAAATCAACTTCTGGGCCCGCCTGCTGGACGGCAACCACGCCCACCTGATGCTCCGAAATCTGCTGACGCTGACGGACTCCCCGCTGACGACCTACAAAGGCGGCGGCGTCTACCCCAACCTCTTCGACGCCCACCCGCCCTTCCAGATCGACGGCAACTTCGGTGCCGCCAGCGGCATCACGGAAATGCTGATGCAGAGCCATCGGCGGGACGGCGAAGGTCGGTACATCATTGACCTGCTGCCCGCCCTGCCGGACGCCTGGCCCGAGGGCTCGATCCAAGGCCTGCGAGCGAGAGGCGGATTCGAACTGGACATCGCATGGAAGGATGGACAACTGGCCACCGCAACGATCCGGTCGTCGCTCGGCGGCGACTGCAAGATTCGTACGCACAATCCGGTAAACGTCCGGAAGGACGGACGAATCGCTGCACTGTCACGTCCGATGAAGGACGTTGTGCTCTTCGCAACGAAACCCGGCGAAACCTATGCTCTCTCGCCGATGGAATAGGACTCCCCCAGAAAGGAAAGACAGATGAACCCCCATAGACAGAATCAATGGCTTTTGTGTATCGTTGCGATGATCGCGATCGTCACAAACACCGGTGTGGCGGATGAGACCGGCTCCTGGGCGAATCTCAAACTCTGGTACCGCCAGCCCGCCAGGGAGTGGACCGAGGCGCTGCCCGTCGGGAACGGACGACTCGGCGCAATGGTCTTCGGCGGCGTCGAAAAGGATCGCCTGCAACTGAACGAGATCAGCCTGTGGTCCGGCAGTCCCCAGGATGCGGACAACCCGGACGCCCTGCCGGCAATGCAGGAGATCCGCCGGTTGATCTTCGCCGGGAAATACGCCGAAGCCAACGCGATGGCGAACCGGACGTTGATCTGCAAGGGCAAAGGATCGGGCTCCGGCGGAGGCGCACATTGCCCCTACGGCTGCTACCAGACGCTCGGCGACCTGTCCCTCGCTTTCGATGGCCTGGCGGGCGTGAGTGATTACCGTCGCGAGTTGAACCTCGACACGGCAGTCGCCGCGGTCAGCTTTCGCCAAGGCGATGCAACGTTCACACGAGAGGTCTTCTCCAGCGCGGTCGATCAGGTTCTCGTCGTGCGACTGACCTGCGACCAGCCCGGTCGGATCACGCTCACGGCCCGGTTGTCCCGACCCGAGCGATTCGCCACCGCCGACGACGGGCCCGACGGCCTGGTGATGACCGGGCAAATGGATGACGGCTGCAATGGAACCAGCGGAATCAAGTACGTCGCCCGCCTGCGCGCCGTGACCGAAGGCGGCGCGACGAGCGCTACCGACGGCAATCTCCGCATCGAAGGCGCGAACGCGGTCACGCTCCTGCTCGCCGCCGGGACCGACTACAAGCTCCATCCGCCCGACTACCGAGGCGACGACCCGCGGGAAACCACAGCAGTGCAGATCGCAAAGGCAGTGACCGAGTCCTATCGAGACCTGCGGGACAGGCACGTCGCGGACCACCAGAAGCTCTTTCGACGCGTCAGTCTCGATCTGGGCGACGCAGGCACATCGGCTGGACAGACGCCGACGGACGAGCGAATCAAGGCCCTCCGCAACGGGACACCGGACCCGGACCTGGTCGTTCTGTACTTCCAGTTCGGTCGGTACCTGCTCATCGGCAGCTCCCGGCCGGGCAACCTGCCGGCGAACCTGCAGGGGATCTGGGCCGACGGGACTCAGACGCCCTGGAACGCGGATTACCACACAAATATCAACGTGCAGATGAACTACTGGCCGGCGGAGGTCTGCAACCTCGCGGAGTGTCACGAGCCGCTGTTCGATCTGATCGACTCGCTGCGGCCCAGCGGGCGCAAGACCGCCAAAGTACACTACGGCGCGGACGGCTGGACGGTCCACACGATCACGAACGTATTCGGGTACACCTCGCCCGGCGAAGCGCCCGGCTGGGGGCTGTTCCCCGCCGCAGGCGCATGGCTCTGCCAGCACCTCTGGGAGCACTACGCGTTCGGAGGCAACCGGCAATTCCTGGAACGGGCCTGGCCCATCCTCGCGGAATCGGCCGAGTTCTATCTCGACTTCCTCGTCGAGGACCCCAAGACCGGCAAGTTAGTGAGCGGGCCGGTGAATTCGCCCGAGAACGCGTTCATCACGCCCGACGGCCAGCGCGGCTCCCTGTGCATGGGACCTGCGATGGATCAGGAGATCATCTGGGACCTGTTCACGAACATCCTGGATTCCGCCAGGGTCCTGGGCATCGAGGATGAATTCGTCGGACGGGTCCGCAGCGCCCGTCAGCGGCTGCTCGGACCGCAAATCGGCTCCGACGGCCGGCTCCTGGAATGGTCGCAGGAATTCAAAGAGGCCGAGCCGGGACACAGACACACCTCGCACCTGTTCGCCCTGCATCCGGGCAGGCAGATCACCATGGCTACGACGCCGGAGCTGGCTGCTGCCGCGAGGAAGTCCCTGGAGTACCGCCTCGCCCACGGCGGCGGTCACACCGGCTGGAGCCGGGCCTGGATCATCAACTTCTGGGCGCGTCTGCTCGACGCCCAGAAGGCCCACGAGAACGTCGTGGCGCTGCTGGCCAAATCCACGCTTCCGAACCTGTTCGACACGCACCCGCCCTTCCAGATCGACGGTAACTTCGGCGGCGCCGCGGGGATCGCGGAGATGCTCGTGCAGAGCCACACAGGCGAGATCCACCTGCTGCCTGCCCTGCCGAGCGAATGGTCCAATGGTCAGGTCAAAGGCCTGCGAGCCCGGGGCGGGTTCGAGGTGGATATGGCCTGGCAAAATGGCCGGCTCGCCGAGGCGACCATCCGGAGCGCAACCGGCGCGCCGGCCACCGTGCGATACGGCGACAAGACCGTACAGATCGACGCCGCGAAAGGCCGGACGATCCGTTTGAACGCGCAACTCGCTCAGGATTGAGCAAAAAGCCTAAAGAACCTTTCACTCGGAAAACGATAATATCAGTAACCCAAACCGAGCGAGTATGATAATGCGCCCTTAGTTAAGTTGGGTATTTTCGGTTGCCTCGGGCAACGAAAGGAGGACACGCACGGCAAGGCGTCTGAGTACTTGGCCCGATGCATCGTGTGGATGATGCCTCGGGCGGGGGAGGAGATGATGACAAGGGACTGTAAAACTTCATCTCTGAGGAAAGGAGAGCCCCATGAAAAGGACTTCACTCTGGCTGGTGCTCCTGGCGTTGACGCCGGGCATCGCCGACGCCAGGCATTTTTACGTTTCGCCGCGGTATCGCACGCACTATTCGCCCTACGCGTTCAGCTATCGCAGTTCCGGCTTCGTCCCGGGCGGCACCGAGTATTCTTCCCAGGCTTTCAACTACAGACACTCGGGGCTCGTCCCGGAAGGGGTCCGCTATACGCCCTACCTGCTGAGCTACGGCAGCTCCGGACTGATTGTCCAGTACTACGGATACGCCACGCCTTGCAGGTACTATGGTCCAGTTTACGTGAACGAACCCTGCCCTGTTCCGTCGCGGCCACCGAGGGTCTGCCCGATCCCGAAGCCCACTGGACATCCAATCTCCAGGGCGCCGGATGGAATCCAGACGATCCGCGAGTACTTGCTGGCCCGAGGCTACGCAGTCGTAAACATGAACCACGTTCTGAGGATCGACAACAACCTCGTCAGCGTCGAGTTCTTCCTGAAGGATCAGAATCTGATCATCAAGTACTGGAATCCGGACGAGATCGAGTCGCTCGGAACGAAGGAGGCCTTCAAGCGGAAGGCGTACGAGAAATACGTGGCGAATTGGACGCAGATTGCGGCCCAACACGAGCAAACCGGCGGGCGGATCTACAGCATAGAGGCCTCCGACGCACACACCATCGTCGCAGCCCTCGATTCCTGCAAGGATCTGAACGCAAATCCCGCGGCTACGGGCGAACCGGTCCTGTACGCGAAAAACTGATTCCGCTCGGCAATCCGGGTCAGGGTTTGCCCGGACTGGGCGACGAGGATTGCCAGCTTTCGGGCTCGTTCCAACTCGCAGGGGCGGCGGTGGCGTCCTTGACGACCAGGGACCCGCCGCCGCCATCGGTGGCAGGCTGCCACGCAGCGGAGTAGCGGAACCGCAGGATTGCCGCTTCAAGAGGCGAAGCGAGCTTCAGGACGAGGGTCTCGCCGCTGTCGCTCAGGCGTCCCGCGTACCGGCCGGCCACGTTGATGTCGGAGCCGTAGCGTTCGCGGAACGCCGCCAGGTCCTCTGCCACGACGACGCGTTCGCCGGGAGCCAGGGTTATCGTGGGGAAGGTGAAATCGATCCCCGCCGTGAAGCGAACGCCGGTCAGATCGAGCGGCGATGTCGTGACATTCTGCAGCTCGATGTAATCGAGCATGTCGCCCTCAGGGGCGTTGTACATCAGTTCCGTCACGCGCAGGCCGTCCAGCAGGTCCAACTCGTTCCAATACGGGTAGTCGCCACCGCCGCTCTCGACCCTCTGTCCTTCGAGAGCCGCGGAAATGATAAAATCGGAGCTGGTCGTCGAGTTGTTCATTGCCTGGATGGCGAGCAGGTTGTCGCCCGCGTGGATCAGATCCATGCGGTCGGACAGGTCGAGGACCTCGTCGAACGCCGAGGAACTCGCCTCATGGCTGGCGGTCGCACGCGAATTCCACTCAAGCGACTGGGGGGCATTGACGCGAGCCACCTCCTCGCCATTGAGGTAGGCCACGAAACCGTCGTCGTATCGAACGTTCAGATACAGTTCGCTGAAGGTTTCTTTCGGGTCGCCCTCGACTGCAAACGGGACACGAACGTAACACGTCGTGTAGAGTCCGTACATGGCCTCCTCGACATCCAGACCAATCAGATCCTCATAACCTGTGCTGCGTTCATACCCGACCCCCCCGGGCGATCCTGAAACACTCAGCCAGGCGGAGTCGTCGAAGTCCAGGCGGGACTTCCAGTCGTCCGCGATCTGATCGGCCGATGTGGGAACGATCGCACGCTTTGCGGCGTCCTCCGGGACCAGGCGAAACGTCGTGACCGTGGGCTCGGGGAATCCGGCATTCGGCAAACCGGGCGTCGGGAGAACGAAATACTCGAACCGCCAGGCTCCATCGGGCAGCCGGCCCTGCGAGACATCGGTCGTCTGCGGAAAGAAGATCACCGCGTCGACCGACGTATACGAAACGTCATACAAGGCAATCAGATCGCCGTCGGAGGAGAGCTTGAACCCGAGGTGGCCCGGATCGATCCCATCATCCGCAACAAGGACCACATACCCCTGGCCTGCGATGAAACTCAGGGGCCTCAGCCGACGCGGGCCGGGATCGACGGAAGGCAAGTCCGTCAAGTAGAACCCGCCGACAGCGACGGGCAACAGGTCCGGATTGTACAGCTCGATGAAATCCGACTCGAAGAGGACCTTTTCGCTGGCCAGCCACTCGTTGATCCGGATCGCGCCGGGGGCGCCGAGTGGTTGTGGGACATTGGCCTGGCCGAACGTCGGAACCGTCAGTTGCCATGCGCCGTCGGGCCCGATGCGCCCGATGGACAAATCGGGGACCTGAGAGCCGAACTCGACCGAATCGATCCGTTCGCCGGTCGCATCGTACAGATAGAGGCCGTCGCCTTCGACATCGAGTCCGAAACCCAGGCGGCTCGCCGAGGCCGCGACGTCGTCGTCCGCGGTCAGGACCAGGTATTCGCCGGGGTTCATCGTCGCGCCCGCGGGGAAGACGAACTTCGCCGGCTGCTGGGGATCGTCGCTGAGACTCACGCCGGCAAGGCTGATCGCCTGCGAGCCTCCGTTGTACAACTCGACAAGATCGGGGAAAGCCCCCTCCCAGGCGACTGCCGATTCGTTGCTCGCCAGCACCTCATTGATGACCAACTGCCCAGCGGACGCCGTCGTCACGGATGGATCGCCACTGCCCACAAGAAAGCTGTTCGTATCCGCTGAGGCGATCTGGGCGAGCACAGCCGCATTGCGTTCCACGACGAACCGCTTAATGTCCCTGAGCACCGCCTCCGGCGTCCAACCGCCGAGCACATGGTCCACGAGGGGATCGAACCGCTCCGGCGAAAAGATCGTGTCGATCAGATCGGCTAATTCGCTGTGGTAAAGGGCGACGACCTCGGGATGGTCGAACAGTCGTTTCAAGCCTTGAACGCCGTTGCGCCCGGGCGCGCCTTCCACGATGGACAACACGCTCAGATCGATGCTCGCGTGGGCATTTCCCTCGTCCAGGATCGTATCCAGATCGTGCGGGACCAGCACAAAGCGATGGTCTTCCACGCCGCAGTACAGGTAATAGTCATCGCCCATGCCCATGTTCAGACCGGTTTCGTAGTTCAACAGGAGCGAATCGACCGCGATGTAGCGCAGCCACTGCCGGAGATTGATGACTTCTTCGACCTCCTGCAGATACGTGGCCTCCGGCGCATTGTTGAGGACCTCCACCATGTGGATCAGGTCCGACCAGTCGTCCTGAGCGACATGGTTCGCCTTGAAGTAGCGATCCCGATAGGCGTTGGGATCGGGACCTTCATAGCGTAACTCGGCCTCGGCCGCACCCGAATCGAGGCGATAACACGTGTACAGATTGCCGTTGGGATCGTCGCGGAAGTGCCGCTCGGCGAAATCGTCGTCGAATGCGTCCAGGCGGACATAGACGCCGTACATGGAACTGCCCGTCTGAGCCAGATCGGCGCCGTTGATCCGCAGCTCCGCAGCAACGGCGTCGGCAGCCGCGAGACCCGCCATGCGAAAGATCGCGCTGCCGAGGATCTGCACGTGCGTATACCGACAGTTGAAGTTGATCGCGCTGCGGCCTTTCCAAAGACCATCGCGGGGAAACGCAACGTGAAAATTGTTCGGAGGACCGGAGCGCGTGCCGTGGCCGCGATTGCGGACCGCCGCCCGGTAGCAGAGCGATGCGCCCGTGCCGTCGATGCTGATGAACATGCCGTTCATCGCGGCATTGGTGTCCTCTTCACCGTTGCTCCGGCTGCCGATCCGGGCGAGCCGGCCTCGCTCCATCTCCGTCATGACGACGTAATACAGCGGCTTGCCTCCGATCTGCCAATAGCTGTCCACGTCCAGCGCCGAATCCACGCGATAGAGCGCGTTCGTCACCTGCTCCCATTGGCCGTCCACGAGACTGGGGGCCGGCCACGTGCGGCGTCGGCCGTCGCCATCGAAAGCTTCGACGTAGAATTCGACGACGGCGCCGTCTGCGTGCGGTGGAATCTGGGCACCGTACACGCCGTCGCCGGCATGGCCATCGTCGTGGGTCCCGTCGTCGAACATCGCGACAACCGTAAAATCATCGGGATTCGCCTGCGGATAGCTGTCGGCATTCGTATAGGAGGAATGATCCTGACGGTATCGCAGTCGAACGCTCGCCTGCGAGGTGGCCCCATCGATCACCCGCGCCGTCACCGTGACAAAATCGTCGGGCTGCGGGATCAGCGGGGTGTGTCGTACCTCCGAGATCATCGGCGGGCCGTCGCTCGCGGCGACCGAATTGGCCCGTCCGGGCGTTCCCTCATTCTCCAGGCTGGCCGCCCAGTTTTGGCCGAATTCGTTCGGCCCAGCCGCGTCGATCAGTTCCAACGACTTGCCCCCACCGTCGATCTCGTCCGACCACTGCCACCCTCGATGTCCCCGATCCGACGGCCCGAGCTCGCGAGCCACCCAGTCACCTTCATCGGCGTACTCAATCGAATCCACCACCGCTCCGGCGGCGTTGGCCAGCATCAGTCTCTCGCCGGAATTGCTCAGCCAGCCGGCCCAGCCCCCGACCACGTTCGTCACGTCGGGATGCTGCGCCCGGAACACGTCGGCATCCGCCGCGACGACAAGGTACGCGCCGGCCTCCAACCTAACGTCGGGAAACACAAAATCGACTGCATCCGCGAGCTTCCAGCCGGCCAGGGCGACCGGTTCATCCCCCGGGTTGAATATCTCGATCCACTCCCGGGCGGTGTCCTCCGAAGTGAGCGACTTGTGCCGGGGGTGGTACATGATTTCCGAGATGACAACGACGGCAGGGTCCGAATCATTCCCCTGGCCCGGCGTCGGGCTCGCACAGACCTGCCACGAGCCGTCACCATCCGGAATCCGGGCGTAGGATTCGTTGGGAACCTGTCCGCCGAAAGCCACCTCGTCGAGCAGGGCCATCGCAGGATCGTACAAGGCGACGGATTCCCCGCCGGCGGCCAGTTTGAAACCCGCGTGAAGCGGTCCCTGGCCGGGCTCCTCGTCGGCCCAGATGAGCAGATAACCGTGGGCCGGGATCGTCGTCGCAAGCGGGTCCGACGCGGGAATCTGCCACTTCGCCGGGTCGGCCGGATCGTCGCTCAGGTAGCAACCGGCCACATCGATGGCTTCCGACCCATAGTTGTGAAGCTCGACCCAATCGTCATAATCGCCATAACCGTCCGAAACGAAACCATCATTGCCCGCCATCAGCTCGTTGAGAACCACCGGCCAGGAACCACTGGCAAGAGCAACGCAAGGGATGAGCACAAACAACAGGAGGGACGCAAATACAGTGTCAAAGACGCGCATTGTCGGCCTTTATTCAAAGCTGAACACCCCGCCTTGTGGTCCATACGGCGATCCACGTCCCGAATTGAAACACCCTCGCGAGGTGCAGGCGAATGGTGTTTATTATACCCGAAATGGGGGCTCGCGTCAATGTGTCGCAGCGATTACCGATTCCGCACAGGGGAAGGATTGACATTCCGCGTTCAGAACCTCTACAGCGTCGGTTCGCGACCGCAGACGATCTTTTCAATCGCACAGGCGACGATGTAATCGGGCAGTTTTTGCAGGGTGGGCCCTTCACGATAGGTGGCGACGATGCTCCGGTCGGGAAAGGCGCCGACCCGGCGGATCAACTCGCCGGCCAGGATTTGCAGCCTGTTGTCGGGCATGTCTTTCTCGGCCAGAGAGCGAGCTGTCGCGACGAGGTCGTCGAACTCGGATCTGCTGTCGTACCAGTTGAGCTGGAGCTCCAGTTCCGCTGCCGTGCGGGAGGGGGTATTGCCGAAGGTGTACTGAATTCCGATGGGGTTGTATGTCTCGAGCCGCTCGTCGATGAAGGCTTCGCAGGCCTCGCGATACGCAGCAAGCTTCTCGCCGTCCATGTCGCCGAAATGCCGAGCTGCGATCTCCTCGGCCAGCAGTTCGTCGATTCGCAGGAGAAGCCGGGACCGGTCCGTCTGCATGCGATCGTGCAGCATCTCATAGTAGACCTTCAATAGAAGCGATGCAGACGTCATGTTCATCCTCGAAGTCTGCGGAGATCTGGAAGGTCAGGACGCCGCCGATATGGGTTTCGGACACCTCCGGGCCGGCCCGGGTCCAGTAGACAAGCGTCTGGCGAAGCGCCAGATTGTAGAGGAGGCTTTCCATATTCCAAATTGTAAATCATAAATCGTAAATCTCTCTGCTCACGCCTCGTGAGCGGAGAGCAGGTCCTGGACCTTCTCGATGAGCAGGTCCGGCTTGACCGGCTTGTCGAGAAACGCCTGGACGGGCAACCAGGCCTCGTCGCCGGCCGCAGACTTGAAATCCAGACCCTTTTTCTGCTTGACCGCGGTCAGCATGAGGATGGGGATGTCCTTGAACTGCGCGTTCTGTTTGATCTCGCGGGCGAACTCGAAGCCTTCCTGCGAGGTCCTCATCATCACGTCGAGGATGATCAGATCGGGCCGGG
>ENA-UPTA01004250-UPTA01004250.1-activated-sludge-metagenome-genome-assembly--contig:-NODE-4250-length-13638-cov-9.249798_pt1 | contig 13638 bp, 14 predicted proteins | sample MGYA00238184_ERZ773361 | MGnify/ENA primary metagenome ERZ773361 (study PRJEB29100, sample SAMN05720205) | activated sludge metagenome | isolation source: anaerobic digester from wastewater...
TTGGAGGTAGTCCATTCAAGAAAAAATCACCAATTGGGTTGCATAAAGCTGGATTCTGAAATTCCCCTTGAAAAACAGTAATTTTAATCCCAGTTTGGCCGTGAATTTGTGTAACAAACTCTTTTGAGACATCGAATGGAATTGGACTGTTTTTCTTAATAATAATCGAATTAATTTTTTGATCAGAACCAGGTACTGTCGCTTCAATTCCTATGGAGTGGCTAAGTACATCTGTGATTTGAAGAGACCCAATTTTTTCTACAACCAGTGGTTCTAAATCTTCATCTTTTAACTTTGATAATTCTAAAGCTGCAACAATTGCAGCCCCAAGGCTAACGGCCTCATCGGGATTGATTGAAATGTCTGGTTCTTTCATAAAAATATTTTGTACAGTCTGTCTAACAGCTGGTATTCTGGTTGATCCCCCAGTCAATAAAACTCTATCCACTTCTTCCGCCTGGACTTTTGCCGATTTGAGAAGGGTTCGAATCAGGGCTCCAGTCGTATCAAGCTTGGGTCGGATCGCTTCGTCAAATTGCTCTCTTGTTATGGTAACCTGGCTCCTATGCCCCTTTGCCCTGACAAGAACTATACATTTGTTCCGGACACTTAATTCTTTTTTCGCCTTTTCTGCATCCATCCGTAATTGTTGATTCTCAGAGGCATCTTCACTGGGATCAAAACCGTGTTCTTGGATGAAGGTATTAACGCATAATCGAATAATTGCATCGTCAAAATCCTTGCCGCCTAGTTGGTGATCTCCCTCAGAAGCTATTATCCGAATATCCTGACCACGGTTTTCCACCCTCATTAAGGTAACATCAAATGTACCACCTCCTAAATCATAAACCAGTACTGTTTCATTGTTTAACTGCTTTTGTGCGCCAAAAGCAATAGCAGCTGCTGTTGGCTCATTTATCAGTTTTAGTATCTTAAATCCCGCTATTTCACCTGCATGCATAGTTGCTCGACGTCTAACATCATCAAAATATGCAGGAACAGTTATCACTGCATACGGAACACTATAAGCTAAAAGATCCTCGGCGTCCTTTTTTAGCTTTTTTAAGACAAAGGATGAGACATCTGGTGGTGTTAATCGTTTATCTTTGTACTTAAAATACCAATTCGGATTCCCCATTTCCCTTTTTGAAAAAAGGATGACATTGTCTGGGTGAGCAATTGCACTTTCTTTGGCTATTGTTCCGACCACAACAACATTTTCATCAAAGAAAATCGCTGATGGTGTTAGACGGTCTCCCTCTGCATTAGCAATTATTTCTGGTTCCCCATATTCATTAAGAATTGCTAGTGAGGAATAAGTTGTTCCAAGGTCTATCCCTGCTGCGCAGATCTTTTTTGTAGGCATAGTGAAACCCTTAAAATTGAATATTGTTACTTACAGAATATTTAAGTATCGACGATTTTCAGTGTAATTTTTCTCATAAAGATGGTCCTTTAAATAATCACTTTGTTCTTTTCGAATTAGAGTATGATCCCAAAAAAGAGATACTGGTAATACTATCCCTTAAGTATGGATCATTGTGGTAAGTTGATCCTTGGGTCATTTTTGGGAATTTTTTCGAAGTAGGTTTTGTAATACTCTATCTCCGGTCCCCAAGTTGTGGATGACAACAAGGATTTTGCGTGGTGATTGTCATGCTCAATACTTGAGAAAACTAAAGCAGGAATCATACCCTCAGTCAAAGTCATTGGAAATAATTCTTCCTTGAGGGGGGAGAAATTATTATATAGAATTGAAGCGGAAATTGCCTCTCTAATTATCTGATGCTTATGACGCATTAAGCTGCGCAAAAAGTTGAGGTACTGACTGATGGCTAAATTGCTCTTCCCCCGAAGCAGTGCATCCATCAAATAAATAAGTGACAAATGAACACTGTAAGCATCTGGATTTTTCGACATTAGCGAATCTAAGATTGCGTTTGTTTTGGGATGAACAGCCCCCATATATAAATAACAGCCTGATAAAAACACATCTACTGAATTTAGTTTTCGAGCATCATCTTTGCTCCACATGTTGTCCAGTTTTCTAACCCCGTTTGGACCACACAACTTAAGCACAGCGCCTAATCTATACATTTCTGTCAAATATGTTTTTAACAGATTAGTTGAATCCTCAATTGCGTTATCTGTTTTTACATAAGGAGCAGTAATCAATCCCGTTAAAGCAAGTTTTTTATTCTTATTTTCATTATAATTCGCAACGCTTGCAATCCCAATTGATAATAGAGAAGAAGTGGTGCTTTTTTTAGGTTGCTTTTTGCGCAATAACACCTCTGATAATAAATTCCTATCGGTTCCGCTCGGTTCGTATATTTCTTCCTCAATATACATAAAACTACTTTGATTTATCAGAATCGAGATAACTTCGGGTGAATTTGTTTGTTCCAAGTTTTTAATTGCCAGAATATCGAAAGGAAATTGAACAAAATTAGTATATTCTGACAACCAGGGTATTTTTGCATTTGACCGAATCTTGCTTAATGCAATTAATGAATACTCATTATCTGTGTACTTGTTATTGTCAACAATCAAGCGGACTACTTTTTCACCCCCAATTTCTCCCAGAAGGTAATATAGATCCCCTTTTTTCTCTTCCGGAAACATGAACTTGTTTTTCATCTTCCAGAGGCTATCAATTGCTTCAACAGGCTTTGCATCTAAAAGCATCTCTTTTGCTCTCTCGTATGTCTCTCCGTTTCCTTTTTCAAAATCATTCAATAAGGTTTGGAGAATATTCGGGGCCAAAAATTTGTTCGTGGAACTTGCAGTTGAAGGCCAGAAGAATTCATTTAATTCATAAAAGAGAGGTGGAATTATCATTTCTGAAGATGTTGACTGGATTACAGATTGTGGCTCAAAATTTACTTTCGTCCCGCATTTACCACAAAACTTAACAGAGGGATTTAGAACATTACCGCAATTATGACAAACATAGCTTTCCATATTGCCTCCTATATATTCGTAAATCTATCCCCAGAGCTTTTTCACAAAAAGCACAAGTGTGCAAAACTAAACATATGATGTTCAAAAGAGAGAAATCTATAAGGCAATTTTAGCTCAATTGTAGATTTAAGCAAAGTAAAAGTCATTGTTCGCGGTTTCTAATAACCACCCCATCTCTCCCAAAAGTTACCAAAACTTCCTGATTGAATTCCCTTTCTGTGCTTGCTATAATAATCTTTGTACTTTCCCGCACCATTCTTTTCATCACAGCCAAATAAAACAGGTTTACGCCATCCCCTGCGGACCGTAAAGGACCATATCGGGGCGGCATGTTATGAATCCCGTTTCGAGGAGAACTGCATGAAAAGCAAATGGTTTCCCTGTGTAATTTGTATTGCACTGGCTGTTTTCTTCCTGCCCGGCTGCGGCGGCGGGGCGGTATCGACTGCTTCTGCACCAGAAGCAGAGGCCGAAGAGATCGAAGAGACTGAAGCCCCTGTCATCCCCACTGACACGCCTGAACCCACCGCCACCGCTACCCTGCCGCCAACCGCCACGTTTGCTTCGGCAGGTGCGCCCCTGGTACTTACCCCCGCCATTCAGCCGCCCCAAACAGCAATCAGCCTGCTCAATGCTGGGCAGCTGGCAAAGCTGGGTAAATGGGAAACCGTAGCCGGGTGCGACTATATGTACTGCGCCCTGGCGGTCTCCCCTGACGGCAGGCTGCTGGCGGTAAGTTCATCGGCGGAAGGGGCTGCGGGCGGCATTTACCTGTACTTAATCCAGGAGTCGCGCGGGCTGCAGCTGCTGCAGGGCGATTCGGCCTCCCCCCTGGTGTTTTCAGCCGACGGCTCGCTGCTGGCGGACGGCAAGGGTTGGGTATGGGATACTGCCAGCGGAGAAATGCTGCGCCAGATCGCGGGCATCGGTGATGACAATGAGGTCTGGCGCCTGGCGGCTGGCGGGGCTGGCAGCCTGGTAACAGCCAATACTAAAAACGGGTTGCAGGTTTGGGACCTGGAAAAGGGCGAGGCAAGAACACTGGTTGAGCAAAATTTCAATGGCATTTATGCCATGGCTGTCTCACCCGATGGGAGCAAGGTCGCGGTTACCTATTCCAAGATGGGGGGCTACAACCCCCAGGGAGACCTGCTGGTGTTCGACATCCGCGCCGGCGGCGCCTCAGCACCGCTGGGATCCTACAGCTTCAAGGCTTACTGGGGTTCCAGTCTGGCCTGGTCGCCGGACGGGAAATCGCTGGCAGCCGGCAACACCAACGGCGAAGTGATTATCCTCGACAGCAGCACGATGGCAGAATTGAATACGTTAACGGTGGATTATCAATTCTGGGTCACAGGCCTGGCTTATTCTCCAGACGGGAAGTTGCTTGTGGCTGGCGAACTGGAATTCTTGAAATTGTTCGATACGGAAAGCAGCAGCGAACTGGCCAAAGTGGCCGCCAGCGGGTCATTTGAGGACTTCTTCACCTTCACCACCGACAGCAAATCCATTTTCCTGATCAGCGCCCAGATGGAAACGGTTACGGTCGAGTGGTACGGGATACCGTAATACTTTTGACAAGAGGTGATACTGTGAAACAAAAATTATTTGTTCTGGTTGCCTGTATACTGATCCTCAGCCTGGTCCTTTCCGGATGCGGGCAGAGTGTGAAGGTAACAAAAGTGGAACGGACGGATACCTTCGGTTATAAAGGGGTGGGTGAAGCCACTGCCCGCAGCGGGTATGATTTCCTGCTGGTCACGGTAAAAATGAAAGCAGAAGATCTGGCATCGTCCATGGGGGATATGTCGTTGAAGGACGGTGATGGAAATATCTATCCATGTGCAGGGTTGTTCAGCAGCCAGTTCATTTTCGAGGTACCCGAATCAGCGGTAGACCTGGTCCTGGTCGTCAAAGACATCGGAGAAGCGCCACTCAAGTGAGGCGGGTGTTTTTCGTGAACCCTGACGGTATATACTCTCCTGATCCGGGTTGACCAGGGGAAGGTAAAACGCGTATAATTTCTCCAGGCACACCCTGCCTTTATGCAGTTGTCTTGGAAAGAATGGAATAGAACATGACTGATACTATCCTGGTTGTTTATGCCACCCGTTATGGTTCCACCCGCGAGGCGGCAGAAAAAATAGGGGAGGTCCTGCGTGAGAACGGGCTGCAAGCGGAGGTGCATCCGGCACGGAATATACACTCGCTGGAGCCGTACCGGGCAGCCGTACTGAGTGCGCCGGTTTTTGTTGGCAGCCTTCAGAAAGACATCAAACGCTTTTTAGCGCAGTACAAAGAAGCCCTGGCAGGAATGCCCGTGGCATTCTTTGCGCTTGGCCCGCTCGATGCATCTGCTGAGATGCAGGGGGCAGTGGATCAGCTGGATAAGGAGCTGGCGAAATTCCCCTGGCTGAAGCTGGTGTCGAAAGCAATGTTCGGCGGCAAATATGATCCGGCTGTGCTGAGGTTTCCCGATTCTTTCCTGGCAAAACCGAAATTCAGCCCGCTGTATAAGCGCCCTGCCAGCGATACACGCGATTGGGAGGCCATTAAAGATTGGGCGCTCAGCCTGGCTGAAACCTTGCAGTAAGCTTGGCACTTTGGTTAGTGCAATGCCGAAGAGTGACCCGTTCAACCTCAACCGTTTTTGTCAGGCGCAGGAAACCACTTACGAATCTGCCCTCTCTGAGATTCGCAGCGGCAGGAAGAAAACCCACTGGATGTGGTTCATCTTCCCGCAGTACGCCGGGCTGGGGTTTAGCAGCACCTCGGTTTTCTACGCCATTAAAACCCTGGATGAAGCCCGGGCGTACCTGGCGCATCCTGTACTGGGAAGCCGGTTGGAGGAATGCTGCCAGGCGCTGCTGGCGCTGGAAAACTTGACGGTGCATGAAATTTTCGGCAGCCCGGATGACCTGAAACTGCGCTCCAGCATGACCCTGTTCGCTTATGTAGCACCGCCGGGGTCGGTATTTGAGCAGGTACTGGCAAAGTATTGCGATGGCAAACCCGACCAGCTGACAATTGAGTTGCTTGGGAACGAACTGTCAACTCATGAAACAGGCGTGTAAAATATTCCCGAGAAGTATCAAATGCTTGTAGAAATGCAAGGAGCACCGATGAAAACCATTGGACTGATCGGCGGGATGAGCTGGGAATCGTCCCTTGAGTATTACCGCCTTATCAACGAAGGCGTCAAGGCGCGCCTGGGCGGACTGCATTCGGCTAAGTGCCTGATGCTCTCGGTGGATTTTGCCGAGGTCGAAGCGCTGCAGCGGGCGGGCGAATGGGACCAGGCCGGCAGGATGATGGCGGCAGCTGCCGCCAGTTTACAGGCAGGTGGAGCAGACTGCATTCTGTTATGCACCAACACCATGCATATTGCTGCCGATGCCATCCAGCAGGCACTTGATATCCCCTTCCTGCACATCGCGGATGCCGCTGCGGATGCGGTTAAAGCAGCCGGCATCCAAAAAGCTGGGCTGCTGGGCACGCGCTTCACCATGGAGAAGGAATTCTACAAAGACAGGCTGAAAGAGAAACACGGGCTGGAGGTGGTCATCCCGGGAGAAAAAGACCGTGAGGCGATCCACCGCGTTATCTACGAAGAGCTGGTGCTGGGTGTTATCCGGGAGGAATCGCGGCGGGAGTATGTGCGTATTATCGAAGCTATGCGGCAGCAGGGGGCGGAGGGGGTTATCCTGGGCTGTACCGAGATCGGATTGCTGGTGCGCCCTGAAGACAGCCCGCTGCCGCTGTTCGACACCACCTGCATCCATGCCGCGGCGGCTGTGGCATTTGCACTGAGGCCGGCAGAAGGGATCACACAACCCGGTCAGGAAAATCTATGAATGCTATTCCCCTTGGAGGAGCCGTTACTTTGCTTGTCCTGCTGCCCAACCTGGCGGCGGTATTCTTTCCGCCCAGAAAGCAGCTGGAGAAGCCAGGTAAACCCGACCCAAAACAATTGCAGCTGTTCACTGTATTGGAGCGGATCGGGCAGGCAGCTTGTTTTGTCCTTCCGTTCTTCTACCGGCTTGCCTTCTCTAGCGTGAAAGGGGGTATTGCCCTGGCAGTAATGGCACTGGCGCTGGCAGTGTATTATGCGGGCTGGGTGCGGTACCTGGTTTTAGGGCGGGATGAAGCCTTGTTTTACCGGCCGCTGCTTGGAATTCCACTGCCGATGGCGGTCATGCCGGTGCTGTACTTCCTGGCTGCAGCACTCCTGCTGGGTTCTTTCTGGCTGCTGCTGGCAGCAATCCTTCTAGGGGTTGGGCACATCCAGGTAACCAGGATGAACGCTCCCGGGGATTAATATGCGTTTATAGCTGGGCGGCTCCGGCGGCCAGCATCCTGAGCAGGGGCAGGGCGGCTTTGACAGCCCGGGCGCGGTGGCTGAGCTGGTTCTTCTCTTCGGTGCTCAGTTCTGCCATGGTGTACACCATGCCGGCCATCAGGAAGATCGGGTCATAACCGAAACCGTTGCGGCCGCGCTCCTCTTCAATGATCTCTCCCTCACAGGTGCCTTCCGTTTGGTAAAGGGTGATTCCATCTTCTACCGCTGCAGGCGTGAACCCTTCGGGCAGGGCATGCCCGGCAGGAACGGCAATCATCACCGTGCAGCGGAAGCGTGCGGTCCAGGGTTTGGGTTTTCTTTGCAGGTTCCGCAGCAATACCATGCGCCGGTCGGCATCATTGGCTCCAGGGTTACCCGAATAACGGGCGGAATGCAGCCCGGGCGCGCCGTCCAGGCCATCCACCTCCAGGCCTGAATCATCCGCCAGGGTGAGCAGCCCGCTGGCCTTACAGTATTGCAAAGCCTTGCGGGCGGCGTTTTCCGCATAGGTATCACCGTCTTCGGCTACCCGAAATGATACGCCGGCATCTTCGAGGGTCAATAACTCATAGGTTGAATTATGGGATTGGGGATGATCCGGGGTTAAAACCTGTTTTTGGCTTGCTGCAGCACTATCGCCAGCGCTGGGGGCTTCGGCAGGGGAGACGCCAGAGGTGCCGGAAGGCCCGGCAGCCAGGCCTGCCAGCAGGGCGCGCATTTCATGCACTTTACCAAAATTCCAGGTTGCCAGTAAGAGAGGAATCGGCATAGAATCAACCCGTAATATTTATGAATTTTCTCATAAATAATTGACTTCGTATATTCATTGTGGTATAATACGCTTTAGTTTACACCACGTACCGGCAGACGTGCCGGAGGATGCATGCGCACTCTGAATTTTACCCTGAACCTCTAACCACGCAGGAAGCAATCGCTACGCGTGGTTTATTGTTATGTATTATACATAATATTGCAAACGGGAATAGCACTGTGAGCGGGTATCGGAATCCTTTAAAAATTAATGTTGGATTTTTGCTTAACCAGGCAGTCGGAACCAGCCGCGACATCCATTTTAACCAGCCCGAAATGTGGCTTTCTTCCGACTTCATTTTGCAGGATTTCAAGGGGGTTGTCCGGGTAGGGCGTACGCCCCAGGGAATCCTGGTGCAGGCAGAATTTTCGGCGAGCCTGAAAGCGGAATGTGTGCGCTGCCTGGCAGAGTTTCACCAGCCGCTGCAGGCAGCCTTTAAAGAACTGTTTGCATTCGACAGCCGTGCGGTTACTGATTCCGGGCTGTATGTACCGGAAGATGGCAATATCGATCTGGCACCGCTGGTACGCGAGTTTATTTTGCTCGATTTACCGATCAAACCGTTATGCAAACCGGATTGTAAAGGATTATGTGTAGTGTGCGGTGAGGATTTGAACACCGCCACCTGTGAACATGTAGCAAAGTAACAGGAAAAGCAGCTCAAGCTGCAGTCGATGCTCAGAGGGTGGAAAAGGTTTATTTAGAATGGAGGGCAGGGTATGACAACAGCAGGAAGGCGGAGCCAGGGTATCGAGACGCTGACAGTACTGCTTGAGAGGGCTGAACTGCAGGGTTATCTCACCACAGATGACCTGATGGAAGTCTGCCCGGATGTATCCCACGACAACGAACGCTTCGAGGCAATTTTGCACGCCCTGCGCCGCAGGGGAGTGGATATCCTTGACCAGTCGGACACGGATGAACTGGCGGAGGAAGACGATCTAGAAAATACCCGTGAATTCAATCCATACGCTGACCTGAGCCCCATTTCCAGCGATGATACCATCGGGCTGTACCTGAAAGAAATGGCCCGCGTTCCACTCCTCAATATGATTGAAGAGGTTGACCTTGCCAAACGGATTGAGAGCGGCAAGGAAGCCAACAAGGAAATGATCCGGCACAACGGCGACTGCCCGCCGGAACTGCGGCTGCAGCTGCAGGAAAAAGTTACGGACGGGCAGATGGCCCGCGAACACCTGATCAAGGCCAACACCCGCCTGGTGGTCAGCGTGGCCAAGCGCTATATCGGGCGCGGCGTCCCGTTCCTCGACCTGATCCAGGAGGGCAACCTCGGGTTAATGAAGGCGGTAGAAAAATACGAATACCAGCGCGGTTTCCGCTTTTCCACCTATGCCACCTGGTGGATCCGGCAGACCATCACGCGCGCTATCGCCGACCAGGGGCGGACCATCCGGGTGCCGGTGCACATGGTGGACCGCATTCGGCAGCTGTACAAGACCTCGCACGAGATCGAGCAAAAGCTGGGGCGCGAGCCAACCATCGAAGAGCTGGCTGAGGCGATCGAAGTGCCTGTGAACAAGGTGGATTGGATGCTGCAGGTATCCTGGCTGCCGCTCTCGCTGGAAAGCCCGATCAATGACGATGATGAAGAATCGGAGCTGGGCAACTTCGTGGAGGATACCATCAGCCCCACACCCATCCAGAGCACTTACAGCCGCCTGCTGCGCGATAAAATCGAAGAGGTGCTCGAGACCCTTCCGCCGCGCGAGGCGCGCATTTTACGCCTGCGCTACGGGCTGGAGAATGGTCGCAACTACACGCTTGAGGAAGTTGGCGCCAAGTTCGGGCTGACGCGCGAACGCATCCGCCAGATAGAAGGCAAAGCCCTGCGGCGCTTGCGCCACCCGCGCCGTTCACGCCAGCTGCGCGATTACATGTAACCAGGAATATGCATTAGATACCGTGAAGGGTGCGTAAGTAATGCACCCTTTTTGTTATCCATACCGTGAGGGCGGAGTGAAATAAAAACCGGGTTATCGGCTGTTGCTGATAACCCGGCTGCGGTTTTTAGGTAGGACTAGAATTTCGACCCGCGCTGGATGGCCTCGATATTGGCAGGCAGCAGCTTCTGGTGGCGGGCAGGCAGGTGGTCTTTCAGCGCCTTCTCGATCGCCTTGACCGGCAGCACTTCCAGGTGTGCCAGCAGACCGCCCAGCATGACCATGTTTGCCATGCGCCTGTCTCCCAGCTCTTCGGCGATCTTGTTAGCCGGCACCAGCACAGCGGTGATGTCTTTGCGGGCAACCCCGCGCGGCACCATCGAACTGTTCACCACCAACACGCCGCCTTCTTTCACCAGCGGCTCGTACTTGTCCAGCGAGGGCAGGTTCATAACCAGTACGGCCTTCGGGTTGCGTACCAGGGGTGAGCCGATCTCTTCATCGGCGATCACCACCGTGCAATTGGCTGTACCGCCGCGCATTTCCGGCCCGTAAGACGGGATCCAGGTCACCTCTTTGCCTTCATCCATGGCTGCATACGCCAGTAGCTGCCCGGCAAAAAGCACACCCTGTCCGCCAAACCCGGCAATGATGATCTCGTTTTGCATATTTTCACCCCTCCTATATCTTCACTTCTGCCAGCATGGGGTGAACTTTGTAGTCGCCCAGCGGGTAAAAGGGGATCATTTTTTCTTCGATCCAGTGCATGGCATTGATTGCGCTCATGCCCCAGTTGGTCGGGCAGATCGAAAGCAGTTCCACCATGGAAAATCCCAGCCCGCGCTGCTGCACTTCAAACGCAGTCCGGATAGCGCGCTTGGCATTGCGGATGCTCTTTGGGTCGTGCAGGCTGCGGCGCACGCTGTAGCTCGTGCCTTCGAGTGTGGCGAGCAGTTCGGCCGCCCGCACCGGGTAGCCCTGGGTTTCTACATCCCTTCCGTTAGGGGAAGAAGTAGTTTTTTGCCCGGGCAGGGTGGTGGGGGCCATTTGCCCGCCGGTCATGCCGTAATTGGCGTTGTTGATGAAGATGACGGTAATGTTCTCGCCGCGGGCTGCGGCTGCCACAATCTCGCCCATACCGATGGATGCCATGTCACCGTCGCCCTGATAGGTAAACACGGTGCGGTCGGGCAGCACCCTCTTGACGCCGGTTGCCATAGCCGGGGCGCGCCCGTGCGGTGCCTGGACGAAGTCAACTTCGAAATAGTTGTAGGCAAACACCGAACAGCCCACCGAGGCTACACCGACCGTTTTCTCGCGCAGTCCCATCTCGTCCAGCACTTCGGCCACCAGGCGGTGGGCCACACCGTGGGTGCAACCCGGGCAGTAATGGGTCTGGACACTGGTCAGCGATTCAGGGCGGGTGTAAATGGTTTTTTCTAATTCAGGTGCAGTTATTGTCATTGGAAATCTCCTGTACCGCTAAGCCATGATCTGCGGCATGCGTTTCAGCCAGCGGTCACGCGGGTGGCCTGTAGTTGAGAGGGGCTGGCTTGCCATGCGGCGGATCTCATTTAATATTTCATCCGGCAGCGGAACAATCCCGCCCACCCGGGCGAAGAATTCCACCGGAACCCTGCCTTTTACATCCCGCAGCACATCTTCCAGCATTTGGCCGGCATTCATTTCCACCACCAGGATGGAATCCACTGTTTCGGCAAGCTGTTCGATCTGCTTGTTGGGGAAGGGGTTGAGGGTGACCGGGCGCAGCAAGCCAACCGGGATGCCTTCTGCCCGGGCAGCCCGCGCAGCAGAAAGCGCCACCCTGCCGGATGTGCCGAAACCGACCACGGCGATCTTTGCATCCTCCAGCATATACTCTTTGTAGCGCACCTCATTGGCTTCCACTTCCTTCCAGCGGTTGAGAATGCGCACATTGGCAACTTCTTCAGCCGGCGGGTCGAGGTAAATGGATGAAAGCACCCGGCGCGAATCCCCAGGTTCGCCGCGGGCAGCCCATTCGGGGTAGGCGGTCTTGAGCGGTTTCATGGGCGGCAGTTCGGCAGGTTCCATCATCTGCCCCAGACTGCCGTCCAGTAGCACCACCACGATCGTGCGGTACTTCTCCGCCAGGTCAAATGCCAGCACGGTCAGGTCAACCGCTTCCTGCACGCTGGAGGGTGCCAGCACCAGCAGGTTGTAATCGCCGTGACCGCCGCCATGGACGATCTGGTTGTAGTCGGCCTGGGCGGGGGCAATGTTTCCCAGCCCGGGACCGCCGCGCATCACATCCACGATCACAGCCGGCAGTTCCGTGCCGGCGATGTAGGAGATACCTTCCATCATCAGGCTGATGCCCGGGCTGGAAGATGATGTCATCACCCTGGCGCCGGTGCAGGCTGCGCCGTACACCATATTAATGGCGCCCAGTTCGCTTTCAGCCTGGACAAACGCCCGGCCCAGTTCGGGCATGCGGGCAGACATCCATTCCAGCAGTTCAGTCTGCGGGGTAATGGGGTACCCAAAATAAGCCTGCAGGCCGGCGCGGATAGCGGCTTCGGCAATGGCTACATTTCCTTTCAGCAATTCTTTTGCCATTCCTGCCTCCTATGCCTTGCCTTCAGCCTGGCTCTGGGTCACTTCGCGAAAGACGGTAATGGCGGCTTCGGGGCAGACAATGGTGCAGATGCCGCAGCCAGTGCAGCCCGCTTCGATCATTTCCGCCGGGTGGTAGCCTTTGGCGTTCAGCCTGTCCGCTGCTAAACCGATAACATCCTGCGGGCAGGCATCCACGCACAACTCACACCCTTTACAGAATAATTCGTTGACTACAATTCTACCCTTTGGGGGCATTCATACCTCCTGCGGTTGGAAATCATCCTCAATTAAGTCTTTGCTACGTATACCATTATCACTATAACAGCCTAACCGGCAAAGTGTCAAATTACCTGAGACTAACAAACAATATTCCCTGCTGTGGTGAGATTCTACGGATGCTCCCGGGTGAGGTAAGGCGGGTTATCCAGGTTCAGGTGATAGATGTCCCGGCCAGGAAAAGCCGCCATGATCTTACCGTTGGCCACCGGGCCGATATCACGGGCATAGATGATATCTGCCTTAGCCAGGTTGGCCGGATTGTCCCAGGCCAGGCTGGCATAATCGGTCCAGTAATCTGAGCTGACGAAAACGATGGCGTGCCGGACACCTGCCTGCTTCACCAGGCGGACATAATCACGGTTGATGTTGTACAGGTTCCGGGCACTATCAAAGTCAGGCCTGGTGACCATGGTGATATTCCACATTGTGAATACCAGCAGGGCTGCCCGGATGATCCATTTATTGACCGGGTACTGGGCAAACTTCATCACTCCCCTGGCTGCCAGGATCCACAGGAAAGGCAGCGCTTCTGCGTAATATCGGGGACCATAAATGCCGCCGCTGCTTGCCCAGTAAGCGGTATATGCGGCTATCAGGGCTGCGGGAGGGATCAACAGGCAGGCATCCATTTTCTTGCGCTCAGGCAGGACGATCCCCAATAATATGAAGATGGCGCTCAGTGATATTCCACTGATCACAGGCCAGCCCAGGTTAAAGGACAGCAGTTCGGAAAAATCGCCTTTCAG